>Ga0105048_10010511_pt1 | contig 14662 bp, 12 predicted proteins | sample MAT05_FD_78382 | JGI IMG/M metagenome (GOLD analysis project Ga0105048, IMG submission 78382) | Freshwater microbial communities from Lake Fryxell liftoff mats and glacier meltwater in Antarctica - MAT-05 | ecosystem: Environmental > Aquatic > Freshwater > Ice > Liftoff microbial mat | place... | reverse complement strand
TCACCCAGCCAGCCCCGCCCACACCACCCATGAGCACTAAATCCAAACTCGACCTGAATAGCCTGACCGACGCGGAAGTCCCCGACCTCGCCACCCTCATCGTCACCTCCATGACGGGCAACGCCACCTTCCCGGCCCCCGCGCCCGTCCTCACCATCCTCACCGCCGAGGCCAAAACCATGCGCGACCGCATCGCCGCGCGCGATGCCCTGCTCCAGCAGGCCCAGACCATGACCCTGCAAATCCGCACCGACCGCACCGTGCTGGAGGCCAGCCTCACCGCCGAGTCCGCCACCGTGGATGCCGTGGTCGCCAAACTCCCCGCCGACCAGCAGGCCGCCGCCATCACCAGCGCCGGCATGGCCGTGGCCAGCGATACCAGCACGCCCGTCGGCCCCATGCCCAAAGTGGAGGGCCTCACCGCCACCGCGGGCGACGCCGAGGGCAGCGTCGATCTCGCGTGGAATGCCATCCGCCGCGGCCTGCAAAACTTCCTCATCGAACTGACCGAAGACCCCGCCGGCCAGACCGGCTGGCGCTTCGCCGCCAATTCGCGCAAAAGCAGCGCCACCCTCGACGGCCTGACCACCGGCAAACGCTACTGGTTCCGCGTCACCGCCGAAGGCGCCGCCGGCCCCGGCCCGGCCAGCGCCGCAGCGACAAAGGTCGCGCCGTGACCATGCCAAAACCTTCATTCATCCCCGGCGGCGCGCCCGGCCCCTGGCAGACCGGCGGCCTCTTTACCAGCCGCCGCGCCATGTGCGTGAACAACCTCACCCCCGGCACGAACTACACCTTCCAGGTCCGCGCCATCGGCGGCAGCACCGGCGACTCCGACTGGAGCGACCCGAGCGGCCATATGAGCCTGTGAGGAGCGGGAGAAGCATCAATCAATCATCCGACAGCCAATATCATCCTATGAAGACTTATCCACTTACTCCAGCGCCCGCTCCCGCGCCCCGCAGCAGAGTTTCCGCCGCGCTGTATGCGGGCCCCAAACCTCCCCGAGGGCACGGGGGAAAAGATTCAACAAAGCCAACACTACTAACCAACAAATACCAATGATCCATCCCTTGAAAAACAAACCCATCCTCTGTTTTGGCCTCCTCGGCCTCCTCGCCGCTTCCGCGCATGCTTTGGAATTCGATGGCGGTGCCCATATACAGGGACGTGCAGCCGTGCATTCCTCCCTTGGCAATAGAACTGGCGATTATGATTTCAGTCATTTCAGTGAGTTCGTCAGTTTCCACGAGCAAGGTGCAGTAGATTTGCTTCATACTGCTACCGCTTCTATGCCTTATGTCTCCGCAGCGGTCTCGGCGGAGCTGCATACGGTTTTGGCAAGTGACGGACGTAGTCTAAATTTCAACGCTTTAGGTAGTTTTTCCGCATCGGTTTCCGGAACCTTTCCTGGAACTCCCGGTCTTCATGGCTATATTATTGACGCCTGGATTGGCGGTTCCGAATTAAGGCTCGGTTTCACGATCAATGAAGCACTCAGTTTCAGGCTTCAAGTTGCGGTGAGTTCTGAAACGTCTGAAACGTCTGAAGCATCATCTTATTTTTTGACGGATTCCTCATATGCAATCGTTGGTTTGCGTAAAAGGTCTCGTGAGTTAGATTTAAGCTTAGGTGTGTTCGTGGCCGGGCCACTCACAGGGTATTTTGAACGCATTTATGGATCCCGACCATCACACGGGACGGTCGCTGGCATTCTTCAACCGGGTACCTACGATCTTTTTATGGACGCTCAGGTCTATACTAGGGGGAGTCTTATTAGGGACGAGTGGGTCGATATCGATTTGCTCTCATCTTATTCTGTGGCGCTGGCACTCGCCGCCCAACCTATCACGACAGGAGTTGGCCCGGGACTGCCTTTCATCACCATCCCGGAAGTCACTGCGCCGAGCGCGCCCAGCAGCCTGGGCACGATCGCCCAACTCATCGACGGGACCGCGAGCGGACAACGTGATGTCTCAGTGCAATTTCTCCCGCCGATGGAACTCACCATCCTCGCCAGCGATGTCGTGGATGTGCATGGCACGGAAACGGATGTCTTCGTCCTCCAACTGACTTACAACGAAGCCGCCGCCATCTCCCTCTTTGGCAGCGAAGCCGCGGCCATCCTCGGCTGGCTCGACCCCGCCGACGGCCAGTGGAAAAACGCCGTGCTCGGCAACAGCAGCGGCACCCCGACTTTCGTCGGCGACGGCGCCTATGACCCGCTCACCGATTTCCTCCTCGGCTACTACGGCGTGGACACGGTGAACAACCACGTCTGGGCCGTCCTCGACCACAACAGCCACTTCGCCGCCACCCCCGAACCCACCAGCGCCGTGCTGCTCGGCCTCGGCACCCTCCTCCTCACCACCCGCCGCCGCCGGAGCGCATAAGGGAAATTCCATTCGCTCGCCGGGTGGATTTCTTGTCGCTCACGCGCATGACTGATGAAGTACGCCGACTGACGCACGCGGAGCCGTTCGTGGCGTTTCTGATCAAGACTTCCGACGGGAAGCAGTACCGGGTGAAGCATCCCGACTACGTGGCGATCAGCCCCAAAGGCGGCCGGGCCACGGTCTATGCCGACGAGGAGAACGAGCACCATGCTGAGCGCCCTGCACATGGTCGCCGTGGAACCGCAGGTGCGGCGCGCGCGCGCGCACTAGGTTTCCCTCGTTCCCAAGCTGAGGGCTTGGGGACGCATCCATCCGGGGAAGCTGTGCTTCCGTGGTGGGGCGGCAGGCGCAGCGGCTCCGGCCTCTCGCCACGAAGCGGAGCTTCCGCCACTCAACTCACCGCCCGCCTTGCCAGCCTGTGAGAGACGGCTAGGCTCCCCACCATGAGCACGCTTGCCGAAATCGAAGCCGCCATCGAGCAACTGCCGCCGGAGGACGTTCGGAGATTGCGGGAATGGATAGTCCAGCGGGCGGAGGGAACGGCGGGATGCGAATGGTCTCCGGAGGAACTGGGTGCCGCCGCGGCAGAGATGGTGGCGGAAAAGGATCCCGCGCAGGCGAAGGCGCTGGGGAAGCAAATCGTGGCGGGCTTTTACGGCGACGCCGATGCCTAAGGTGAGCCGCGACCGCCTACCGAGGGCGTTGATGATTCATCTGGTGGACCGGGTGCGGGAGCGGGAAATCGGGGCGGATCAACTCACGCTCCTGGCGCGTTGGTTGGACGGCGAGCCGGAGGTGCCAGCCGACCTGTGGTTCAAGCGGTTCCCGGGGATGATCGCGTGCGGCGGAGGGGAACTTGTGAAGACCTTTCTCCGCATCGGTCAGGTGCCCGCGGGGGAGGAAGTGCGCTGATCAAAAACGCGCGCGGGCCTTCCGCTCGGGCTAGCTCAGGTGCTTGACGATGACGGCAGGATTCCCCGCGACGACGACATTGGGCGGGACGCTTTTCGAGACGACGGCACCGGCGGCGACGACGGAGTTTTCGCCGATGGTCACGCCTTTCAAGATGACGGCGTTCATGCCGATCCAGACGTTGTCCTCGATGATGACGGGCGCGGTTTTCAGGACGGGGCGCGGCGGGCGGTCTTTGTAGAAGGGGGCGAGGGCGAGGGTGTCGATGCGGCGCTGGGCGGCGTCGATGGGATGGAAGTCGGAATCGGCGATGCCGACGTTCCAGGAGACGAGGACGTGCTTGCCGATCTCGATGCGTTCGTCGGCCATGATGAGCGCGCCGTTGAGGAGGGTGAAGTCGCCGATTTTGCAGGTGCCATTTTCGCCGAGGGCGAAGGACACGCCGGCGTAGAGCGAGACGTGTTTGCCCAGCTCGATGGCGGGCTGGCGCTTGCTGCGCATGAAGCGGAAAATCTGCGCGGTCTCGGCGTAGAGCCCTTCGCCCCAGGTGACGTTTTCGGGGATGGGATGCTGCCACCAGTCTTGTTCGACGCGGCGCTCGGGGGTGATGTTGCTCATAAGTTCCTTTCAACCACGAATGACTCCGGACGCAAAGGATGGGTTCGCTCAGCCGCCGAGATTAGCCGAGCGATAAAGAGCGGCGTAGGTGCCGCCGCGGGCGACAAGTTCGGGACCGCGGCCTTCCTCGACGATGCCGCCGCTGCCGAGGACGACAATTTTTTCCATGTCGTGAATGGTGGCGATGCGGTGGGTGATGATGAGCGTCGTGCGGCCGTGCATGAGTTCCTGCATCGTCTCCATGATCGCGGCCTCGGTGGTGGGATCGAGCGCGCTGGTGGGTTCGTCGAGGAGGAGGATGGGCGCGTTTTTGAGAAAGGCGCGGGCGATGCCGATGCGCTGGCGCTGGCCGACGCTGAGGTGGCCACCGCGTTCGCCGACTTGCGATTTGTAGCCGTCGGGCTGCGCGATGATGAAGTCGTGAGCCTGGGCGCGCTTCGCTGCTTGGACGATCTCGTCTTCGGTGGCGGCCGGGCGGCCGTAGGCGATGTTTTCGCGGATGGTCGTGGAGAAGAGGAGCGTGTCCTGGAGGACGATGCTGATTTGGTTGCGGAGGGACTTCTTAGTCAGGTCGCGGATGTCGTGGCCGTCGAGGAGGACGCGGCCGGCGGTGGGATCGTAAAAGCGGGGGACGAGCGAAAGGAGGGTGCTTTTTCCCGCGCCTGTGCCGCCGACGAAGGCGACGGTCTGACCGGCCGCAATTCGCAAATTCACGCCGCTGAGGATGGCCCGCTCGGGCGTGTAACCGAAGGCGACGTTTTCAAACGCGATCTCACCCCGCGAGGCGGAGATCGTCTGTGCAGTTGGCGACTCTTTGACCTCGTCCACTTTGTCGAGGACCTCGAAGCAGCGCTGTGCGCCGGCGGCCGCGCCTTCGAGCGCCCAGGCGACATGGGTCAGCGCCTCGAGCGGCTGATAGAGCATGAGGAGGAGTGAGGAAATCCAGATCAACTCGCCGAGTCGGAGCGTGCCATCGAGGACGTGACGCGAACCGACGTAATACATCGCGGCGGTGCTCAGGGCGATGAGCGTGCTGATGACGAGCGAGCTTTTCATCGAGATGAAATTGAGGCGGAGATTGGCTTCGAGACTCTCGCGGGCGCTGGTGCGGAATTGAGCGACCTCGTGTTCCTCGCGCCCGAATGCCTGGACCATTTTGATCGAGCTGAGACCTTCCTGCGCGACCATAAGAACGGCGCTCTCACGTTCTGCGATGGTGGTGGATTCGGTGCGGATGCGTTTTGCGTAAAGATACATCGCTCCGACCATGAAGGGGATGACGGCGAGGGAGAGGAGTGTGAGTTTCGCATCCAGCCGCCACATCACGAGGAAGGTGCTGGCGATGGAGAACGCGGCCTGGAAAATGAAGATGGCCTTGCTGTAAAAGGACTGGATGGACTGCGAGTCGTAGGCCACACGGAAGCTGGAGTCGGCGCTGCGGCGCTGGTCGTGATATTTGAGCGGGAGTGAGTGCAGATACGCGTAAATTTCCGTGCGCAGGCGGAGGAGTGCCTGAAGGCCGACGCGGAGAAAAATAACGCCCGTAACGAGGTTCAGCAGTCCGGAAAGGAGGTGGAAGGAGATGATCAGCCCACACATGAGGAGGACAATGGAGGGCAGGCTCCACGAGGACAGGTCGTAGCCGGCGGCGGCCAGGCGATGATCGCCCGTGGCCGCGGCGGGGAGGACGTGATCAATGATGAATGCGAAAGGCCACGGCCGGAGCAACCCGAGCGCGATCGAGACGAGGGTGAGCGCAATAGCTGCGAACGTCGGCACGAGAAAAGGCCGGTAGTAGGCAAGCGCGCGGCGATAGATCGACATTCGCTCGATGAGAATCCGACGGCAGGCCGTTAGCAACGCTTCTCGGGTCGGCGAGCGGCGAAATGTCACCGTCATCGTCGCATTCCGCGACGCGGTGGCGCGGCACGTGTCAGTCGGCCGACACAGAAGATAGCGAGCAGCGACCGAATCATTGAAGCTTTTGCACACTCTTGCGTCTATTTCCTCTACCGAACCGTAAGTAAAATACGCCTGGCACACCGGCTGCTAAACTAAGTTTCAAACTCAATAATCCATCACCCCAAAATCTATGAAAAAGAACCTCAAGAAAGCGACCCGCGCAAACTACAGCCTCGGCGACCTGATTTTCGCCGTGAGCACCTTCAGCAAGAACAACCGGGAGACTGTCGCCGCAGTGGCAGATCTCCTTGAGTCGGGCCGCGTCCGTTTGAGCAGCCAGGGCCGCAAAGTTCGCGCCCGCGTCTACTAAGCGCCTTGGCGCCTTCCGCTGGTGAGAAATCGCCAGCGCACCAATGAAATTCTTTCCACGCCCCGCCTGGAGCCTCGCAGCTTCGGCGGGGTAAGTTTTTTTCACGGGATGACGCGGGCGGATGAAAACGCCGCTTCCAAAAATCCGACCGCGTCCCTAGCGTTCGCCGGGTGATCGAACGCTACACCCGACCTGAAATGGCCGCCGTCTGGGCGGATCAACGCAAATACGAAATTTGGCTCGAGATCGAGACGCTTGCTTGTGAGGCGCAGGCGGAGATTGGCGTGGTGCCGAGGAAGGACGCGGAGACCATCCGCGCCAAAGCACAGTTTGACCTCGCGCAAATCATGGAGATCGAGAAGCGGACGAATCACGATGTCATCGCGTTCCTGGAAAACGTCGCCAGCTACGTCGGACCGGCGTGCCGGTGGATGCACCAAGGCATGACTTCCAGCGACGTGCTGGACACTACACTCGCGGTGCAGATGGCGGAAGCCTCCGACCTGTTGCTCGCGGACTTGCGTGAGTTGCGCGAGGTCGTCGCGCGGCGGGCGCGCGAATTCAAAATGACGCCGATGATCGGGCGCAGCCACGGCATTCACGCAGAGCCTGTGACCTTCGGTTTGAAGCTCGCCCTGATGTACGACGAATTTGGGAGGGCGATTTCCCGGCTGGAGGACGCGCAGCCGCGCATCCGCGTGGGCAAACTGAGCGGTGCCGTCGGCACGCACGCGCATCTCGATCCACGAGTCGAGGAGCGGGTGTGTGAAAAGCTCGGCCTCAAAGCCGCGGCGCTATCCACGCAGGTCATCCAGCGGGACCGGCACGCGGAGTTTCACACTGTCCTCGCGCTCATTGCCTCGTCCATCGACCGATGGGCGACCGAGTTCCGCCACCTCCAGCGCACCGAAGTTCTTGAGGTCGAGGAATATTTTTCGCCCGGGCAAAAGGGCAGCTCAGCCATGCCTCACAAGCGCAACCCGATCACCGGCGAAAAGCTCAGCGGCCTCGCCCGCGTCGTCCGTGGCAATGCCATGGCCGCGCTGGAAAACGTCCCACTCTGGCACGAGCGGGACATTTCCCACTCGTCCGTCGAGCGCATCATCATGCCCGACTCCTGCATCCTCGTGGACTACATGCTTGTGACCTTAAAGAAGCTCACCGACCGCCTCCTCGTCTATCCCGAGAACATGGAGCGCAACCTGCGGATCACAAAAGGGCTCTATTTTTCGCAAACCATCCTGCTCAAGCTGACGGCGCGCGGACTGGAGCGCAAAGAGGCTTACGAAGCCGTGCAGCGCGCGGCGATGAAGACGTGGCAGGGCGATGTCAGTTTGCAGGAAAATCTCGCCGGCGAGCCGGATGTCGCCGCCCTGCTGTCACGGGCCGAAATCGACGAACTCTGTTCTCTCGAAATCCACTTCGCGCATGTGGACGACACCTTCCGCAAACTCGGCCTCGGCTGACCTCGCTTGCATCGAATCGCAACGCAGCCTTCCACACACACTCGGGAATTGTATCCTCCTGCACCTTTCACATCGGACACGTACTTATGAATCGGAAACTCGCCCTACTACTCCTCCTCGCCACGCTGCCCCTCAGTGGATGCGGCAAATTGCGCGAAAAACTCCCGTTTTCTAAAAAGAAAGACGCGGCCTCGGCCACGCCGATGCCGGCCCCGGTCGCGCCCGCGGCGACACCGGCTCCCGTTGCCGTGCCGTCCGGTCCGGCGAAACCCGCGATCGACACCACTGCACAGGTCGTCGTGCTTTGCTATCACCGGCTCGAGGGAAAGGCGGGTGGCGCGCTCTCGATCGAACCGGCGCTTTTCGAGAAGCAGATGGAGGCGATCAAGGAGGCGGGGCTGGCCGTCATCTCCATGCAGGACTTTCTCGCCTGGCGGCGCGGGGAGAAAAACATTCCGCCCAAGTGTGTCCTCATCACCATCGACGACGGCTACGTATCCGGACTCGATGTCGGCGTCCCGATCCTGAAAAAGTATGGCTTCCCGGCGACCTTCTTCATCTACACGAACTACCTGAACAACGGCGGCAAATCCATGACTTGGGCGCAACTCGCGAAGCTCCGCGACGAAGGCTTTGAGATCGGCTGTCACACCGTTTCGCATCTGGATTTGCGACGTAAACCGGCGAAATGGACCGGGGACTACGACTCATGGTTGAAGGATGAACTCGAACGTTCCAAGAAAATCCTCGAGGAAAACCTCGGCATCCGATGCGCCACCATCGCCTATCCGTTCGGCCTCCATAATGAAGCTGTGCACGAGGCCTCTCAGGCCGCGGGCTATGAGGCCGCGTTCACCACTTATGGCGCGCGTCTGGGGATCACCACGAATGCTCACAGCCTCGGCCGCTACGACGTCACGGCCAAGATGCCGGGAACCCAGCAGGTCTTTGACGTGGCGATCAATTTCGCCGGCATGGCCGCCCCTTCCGGCCCCGCCGTCATGGCTCAGGAGGCTTCAGCCTCCATGATCACCGAGCCAATGCACAACACGACCATCACCGATTCGATGCCCGAGATTAAGGCCAACCTTTCCACGATGGGCGCGCTGGAAAACGGCAGCGTCGAGATGCGCCTGAGCGGCCTGGGGCTGGTGCCTGCGAAATTCGATCCGGCCACCAAAATGATCCAATACAAAGTGGACAAGCCGCTGCGAGTGGGGACCTACACCGTCATCATCTCCGCGAAAGCCGGCGGCCAGCGTGTCGAGACGCGCTGGGCTTTCAACTACAACACCACCGGTGAGGCCCCCGAAGAAGCGACTCCAGCGACCACCCCGGTGCCGAAGCTGCCCAAGAAACGCTGAGGAAAGCGTAACTGCCGACGCAGGGGCGATCCCCCGGGAAAAAACCGCTCTGGAGTAAGAAGTGAGAACGATCACCAACCGGATCCAGACGTTGCCGAGGCGGCGCGAGCCTTTGCCGATCATCAGTCGGGCGTTGCGGGTGGGCGGAGCCGTGAGAACTTGGCTCCCCCCGGCCGGTCCGGCCGACCGCATGAGCTGAATGAAGCATTTCCTTTCGATCGCGTTGCTGCTGGCGATTTTTCGCGTCCCGACTTTGGGGGCGGCAGACTCGCCCGTGCAGTTCAATCGGGATGTCCGCCCAATCCTTTCGGACAAGTGCTACCACTGCCACGGGCCGGACTCGGCGACTCGCGAGGCGGGGCTGCGCTTCGACGTGCGCGAGGAGGCGCTGAAGGATCGCGACGGCGTCCGGGCGATCGTGCCGGGGAAGCCGGACCAGAGCGACGCAATCGTCCGCATTTTCAGCGACGACAAAGACGAGATCATGCCGCCGCCCAAAGCGCACATCGCGCTGACAGCGGAGGAGAAGAGTTTGCTGCGCAAGTGGGTGGCGCAGGGCGCTGAGTACCAGCCCCATTGGGCGTTTGTTCCTTTGCCGGACGCGGTTTCCGTCCCGCCGGTGAAAAACGCGGCCTGGGCTGGGGGCGAGATCGATCGCTTCGTGCTCGCGACTTTGGAAAGCGAGAGGCTCGCACCTTCGCCCGCAGCTTCCGGCGAGCGGTGGCTGCGGCGCGCGACCTTCGACCTCACGGGGTTGCCGCCGACACAGCCGGAGATTGACGCCTTTCTCGCGGACAAATCCGGCGACGCTCACACCCGCGTCGCGGATCGCTTGCTCGCGTCGCCGCGCTTCGGCGAGCGCATGGCGGTGCCGTGGCTCGACCTCGCGCGCTACGCGGATTCCTTCGGCTACCAGGCGGACGTGGACACGAACGCCTGGCCGTATCGCGACTGGGTCATCCGTGCGCTGAATGACAACTTGCCGTGGGATCAATTCATCGGCTGGCAGGTCGCCGGCGATCTGCTGCCAAAGGCCACGCGCGATCAGCGGCTCGCCACCGCTTTCAATCGCATCCACCGGAAGACCAACGAGGGCGGCAGCGTCCCCGAAGAGTTTCGGCAGGACGGCATCAGCGACCGCATCCACACCTTCGGCACGGCGTTCCTCGGCCTCACGCTGGAATGCGCGCGCTGCCACGATCACAAATTCGATCCGGTCACGGCGCGCGACTACTACTCGCTCGCTGCTTTCTTCAACAGCATCGACGAATTCGGCCTCATCCAAGGTGGCGAAAATCGCGGGCTGGTGATGCCGCAGCCCACGCTGCAACTTCCGACGGCCGACCAGGAGCGCGCACTCCACGGGCAGCGCGCGGTGATCGAGCGCGAGGAGCACGTCATGCGCGGGTGGCCGGGCGAGCACGAGGAGGCGTTTCAAAAATGGCTGGGCACCGCGCGAGTGCCTGTGCTGGCGGATCTCGCCGGACATTACCGCCTCGATGAAGCGCCGGGCGGGAAGCTCCCGAACGCCGCCGACGAAAAGACGCCGGCGAACCCTGGCGGCGGAAATCGCTTCATCCCCGGCCGCACCGGACAGGCGCTGCAATGCAATGGCGACGACGAGATCAAATTGCCGGATTTCGGCATCCAGCACGCGCACGATCCGGCGTCCTTCGCGTTTTGGCTGAAGCCCGGCGAGGCGTATCCGCGCGCGGTCGTCTTCGCGAACACGTCGTCTTTCGACGCGAACTACTGTGGCTACGAGTTGCTGCTCGAAAATGGGGAGCTGCGCTGGACGGTAATGCGGGAGTTCCCCGGCAACGCGATTTCGGTGCGCGCGCCTTCCGGGCTGCCCGTCGGCGAATGGACGCACGTGACCGTGAGCTACGACGGCTCCAGCCGCGCGGCCGGGCTGAAAATCTACCTCAACGGACAGCCCGCGGTGACCCAGACCGTGCGCGACGGTTTGAAGCGCGACTTCCGCATCGGCAAAGCGCTCGAGTTTGCCGCGCGCGGGCGTGATGTCGGCCTGCGCGGCGGCGCGCTCGACGAAATCCACGTCTTCAAGCGCGCCATCACGCCAGTGGAAGCCGCGCAGCTTTTCGACGGTCGCGCGCTCGCCGCGCTGCTGGTCAAGGCCGATTGCACCGCCGCCGAGACCGCGCAGTTGCGCGACTATTTTTTCTCCGCGATCGACCCCGGCGGGCGCGAAGCCAGGGCGCGCGTGCTCGCTGCGCGCACCGCATGGAGGAAGACGATGGACGGCGTGGCGGAAATATCCGCGATGGAGGAAGCGGCCCAGCCGCGCCCCGCCTTCATCCTCGCCCGCGGCGCCTACGACGCTCCCGGCGAACCCGTCGAGCGCGCCACGCCTGCCGCCCTTCCACCGCTGCCAAAGGAGGCGCCGCGCAACCGCCTCGGCCTCGCGCAATGGCTCACCGAGCCGCGGCATCCGCTCACCGCGCGGGTGCTCGTGAATCGGCTCTGGCAGGAGTTCTTCGGGCGAGGACTCGTCGCCACGTCAGACAATTTCGGCCTGCAAGGCGCGCAGCCATCACACCCGGAACTGCTCGACTGGCTCGCCCGCGACTTCATCGCGCACGGTTGGGATCACAAGCGCGCCTGCCGCCAGATCGTCCTCAGCGCCACGTATCGGCAGGAATCGCGCGCCGACAAAAAACTGCGCGAGCGCGACCCCGACAATGCGCTGCTCGCCCGCGGCCCGGCACACCGGCTCACGGCCGAGATGCTGCGCGATTCCGCGCTGGCGCTCGGCGGCCTGCTCCAGCCGGACATCGGCGGTCCGCCGGTAAAGCCATACCAGCCCGAGGGCTCGATGTGGAAAGCGCTCAATAATTTCCTGCCCGACTACACGCCCGACAAAGGCGGGGCACTCTACCGCCGCTCGCTCTACAGCTTTTGGCGGCGCACCACCACGCCGCCGAACATGATGGCCTTCGACGCGCCGACGCGCGACCTCTGCGTCGCCAAACGGCAGCCAACCAACACGCCGCTCCAGCCGCTCGTGCTGATGAATGACCCGCAGTTCGTCGAAGCCGCGCGCGCCCTCGGCGAGCGGATGCTGCGCGAAGGCGGCGCGACGCCAGAGCAGCGCCTCGCGTGGGTCTTCCGGGAAGTCACCGGTCGGGAGCCGACCACCCGCGAGCGCCCGGTCTTGCGTGAGCTTTACGACAGCCAGCTCGCTGTTTTTACCGAAGACCCGACTCGCGCCGACGCGCTGCTCAAAGTCGGCGACAAGCCCGCTGACAAAACCTTCCCGCCCATCGAACTCGCCGCCGCCGCGACAACGGCGAGTACGCTCTTCAACCTTGATGCCAGCATCGTCCTCCGCTGAAGCCATGAATCCCGCGGACCCCTTCTTCATCACGCGCCGCCATTTCTTTTCGCGGCTCGGGCTTGGGCTCGGCGGCGCGGCGCTCGCTTCCATGCTGCCTCCCGGACTCGACGCCGCGCCGGCGCTGCCCGGGTTCCCGAATTTCCCGCCGAAGGCGAAGCGCGTGATCTATCTCTTCATGTCCGGCGGCCCGGCGCAGCAGGACCTTTTCGACTACAAGCCGAAGCTCCGCGAACTGAACGGCCAGCCGCTCCCACCCGAGGTGCGCGGCGCGCAGCGGCTCACGGGGATGAGCGCGAATCAGGCGATCCTTCCGCTCGCGGGCTCGCACTTTGAGTTTCAGCAGCATGGAAAAAGCGGCGCGTGGTTCAGCTCGCTGCTCCCGCATCTTTCGGGCGTCGCGGACGAGCTGTGCTTCATCAAGAGCCTGTGGACCGAGGCGATCAATCACGACCCGGCGATGACTTTTTTCCAGACCGGCTCGCAGATCGCCGGTCGGCCGAGCCTCGGCGCGTGGGTGAGCTATGGGCTCGGCTCGATGAACGACAACCTGCCGTCGTTCGTCGTGCTCGTGACGAAGAAAACGACCGACCAGCCCCTCTACGCGCGGCTCTGGGGCACGGGATTTCTCGATTCGCGGTTCCAAGGCGTGCGCTTTTCGTCGGGCAGGGACGCGGTCTTTTACCTCACGAATCCCGACGGCGTCTGCGCCAGCGGGCGGCGCGCGATGCTCGACAAAATGGGCGCGCTCAATCGCCAGCAGTTCGAGGCCGAGCTCGATCCGGAGATCGAGTCGCGCATCGCGCAATACGAGATGGCCTATCGCATGCAGACGAGTGTGCCCGAGGTGACCGACGTGACGAGGGAGCCGCAGAGCGTGCTCGACCTCTACGGCCCCGACGCGGCAAAGCCGGGCACCTTTGCCGCGAACTGTCTGCTCGCGCGCCGGCTGGCGGAGAAAGGCGTGCGTTTCATCCAGCTCTACAACCCCGGCTGGGATCACCACGGATCCCTGCCGCAAAACATCCCGAAGCTGGCGAAGGAAGTGGACCAGGGCTGCGCCGCGCTCATTACCGATCTCAAACAGCGTGGTCTGCTCGACGACACCCTCGTCGTGTGGGGCGGCGAGTTTGGCCGCACGTCCTATTCGCAAGGCAAGCTGACGAAGGACACCTACGGCCGCGATCATCATCCGCGCTGCTTCACGGCGTGGATGGCCGGTGCGGGCGTGAAAGCCGGCACGACCTACGGCCAGACCGACGACTTCAGCTACAACATCGTCGGCCCCGACGGCGGGAAGCTCGAGCCGAGCGCCGCGAAGTTCACGCCCGGCGCAGTCCATGTGCATGACTTGCACGCCACGATCCTTGAGCGCCTTGGCATCGATCACACGCGCCTCAATTACCTCTTCCAAGGCCGCCGTTTCCGCCTCACCGACGTGCATGGGCATGTCGTCAAAGACCTGCTCGGCTAGGTGAGGATCTGTTGCGGCCCGCGTTCGATAAAACCCCACCAGACGCGCTCCGGCGCGCAGTCCGGTACCATTGCTGTGCGGAAATGCAGTTGGCAGGCCCGCGCGCGGTCGCTGATAGTCGCCGCCCATTATGGCCCGCCAATATACGCTCCAGCGCCACGCCGCCGCGGCGGGTCCGCGCATTGATTTTGCGGCGGAGCTGAATGCGCAGCAGTGCGCGGCGGTGACGGCGCCGCCCGGGCCGGCGCTGGTCATCGCGGGCGCGGGAAGCGGGAAGACGCGGACGCTGACGTATCGCGTGGCGTATCTGGTGGAGAATGGGGTGCCGCCGTCGAACATCCTGCTGCTGACTTTCACGAACAAGGCCGCGCGCGAGATGCTGGACCGGGTGGCGAACCTTTTGCCCAACGACATCTCGGGGCTGTGGGGCGGCACTTTCCACTCGGTGGGAAACCGGCTGCTGCGCCGCAATCCGGAGGCGGCGGGGTTTGCGCCGGGTTTCTCGATCATGGATCGGGAGGATCAGCAGGACTTGCTGGATGCGGTGATCGCGAAGCTCGGGATGGACCCGAAGGACAAGCGATTTCCGAAGGGCGAGGTGCTGGCGGATGTCTTCAGCTACGCGATCAACACGGGCCGGAGCATCGAGCAGGTGCTGGTGGAAAAGCATCCGCATTTCCTCGAGCTGAGCGCGGAGATCGCCGAGGCGCAGAAGAAGTATGAGGCGAAGAAGAAGACGGCGAACTCGCTGGATTTCGACGATCTGCTGGAGAAGACGCTGCTGATGCTGCAGCACAACCCGGAG
>Ga0105048_10010510_pt1 | contig 14663 bp, 10 predicted proteins | sample MAT05_FD_78382 | JGI IMG/M metagenome (GOLD analysis project Ga0105048, IMG submission 78382) | Freshwater microbial communities from Lake Fryxell liftoff mats and glacier meltwater in Antarctica - MAT-05 | ecosystem: Environmental > Aquatic > Freshwater > Ice > Liftoff microbial mat | place... | reverse complement strand
GCCAATGTGCTGGTGCGTTTCCCCGTCCAGGATGATGCGAAGCAGGGGCCGGCCGCAACCGCCCTGATGGCCGCAGCCGAACGTGGGGAACACCGGCTTCACCTCGACAGACTGGCCATCGCGGAGACCGTCGATGTGCTCGTCGGCCGGTATCACCGAAAACGGGACACAGTGGCGTCCGCGCTGATGGCGGTCATCCAGAATACCGGCGTTGAAACGGCGGAGTCCGGCATTGTCACCGATGCTCTGCGGCGGTATTCCGCGGCCAACGTGGATTTTGCCGACGCTTGGCTTGCCGCCCGGGCAGCGCACCTCGGCTTCGATGTCGCGTCCTTCGACCGCGATCTCGACAAGTTCAAGGACATCCGTCGCGTTGAGCCGAGGGGTTAGAATTGGGGAGCATTTCGTCAATGGCACCCATCCGGAGCGATTGACCCAATCACGGCCGAGGTGTGGAGAAACGGGAGAAAGTCTCAACTCCGTTCCCGCAATGCGCTTCGAAGAATGGCGGAGAGGGGGGGATTCGAACCCCCGTTACGGCTTTTGACCGTAAACCGGTTTAGCAAACCAGCGCCTTCAGCCACTCGGCCACCTCTCCACCGGCGCAGAACCCAGAGAAAACCACGCCGTCCGCCCCGGGGTCAAGCGGAGGGGTGAGGAGAACCGCATCGGGGGCGCATTGCCTCAAGCCTTTGCTTCCCGGAAGCGGACCATTGCCAACCCGTCACCGATCGTCGTTCCCCGAGCCACGGCCAGCACCTCCGAACTTCGCAGAGCGTCCTGGAGTGCACGTGGCGTCAGCCACCGCTTTGCTCCCGCGATGCCAGCAACGCCACGGGCGACTTCCAGCCATGGGGGGAGACTGTGGTTCCCGAAGTCCGCGTTGCGCTGTTCCGCGTCGGTGCCGGCCAGTTCAGGCTGGACGTGAGAGGCCTGAGTCGGCGGACGGGCGTGATCGAAGCCAGCGGCGATCTGCTGAACTGGAACACCGTGGAGTCAATCTTGAGCGGAAATGAGGTCCTCCGTTACGAGCTTCCCATGACTCTGGGCGAAACAACCGCCCACTTCTACCGGGTCAGCCTGAAACAGGACCGGGCGTACCAGGGAAAGGGCTCAATCCTCACGCTTGACAGAGAAAGTGCATCCTCGAAGCGCAGGTCCATGCCGCATCCGATGCGGATCGAATTCGAAGACGCGATGGAGCCTGTGATGAATCGCGGGGATCGAGGTCGTCCTCGGCCGCTTCTTCCTCCCTGCCGCCCGCGTGGCCGCAGATGGCCGCGCCCCCGGAACTATCCCGGGAAGGCAGAAGAATCCACGTCGGGCGTCGGTGGCAGTGCCATTTTGCGCTCCGATTAGACTATCGCAAATGCTTTGCATTGACTCACGGCTCGGCATTTGACAGCGTTGGAACCTCGGGTGAAAAGAATTAGGTCTCAACAAATGAACGTCTGGTACCGCTGCCTGGCAGCGGCACATCTCGTTTTGTTGGGGCTGATCCTGTGGCTCGCAGCAGACCCGGAAGCGCATCGCAAATTCCACGAACTCTCTGAAACGGGTGCTGGCCACCAACACACCGAGGCTCACGGGAACGACTCGGAGGGCCATCACGATGAAGACGAGAGCCACTGTGTGGTCACTTTGTTCCAGCAGGGCAAGCTGGACTCATCGCCTCTGCCAGCGGTGTGGACCAGGCCTCCGGTGGGGGTAGCCCTCGCCGAATTCCTACCACCGGTTTTTGCGCCCATCTTCTCGTCGGTCAGCCAGCTTCCGTTTTCCTGCGGCCCGCCTGCCTGAGTGACGCGCGCCGACGGAGTTCTCAGATCCTGCGCCGGCTGATTCCACGGCCTCCTCACATCTGTTGCGGTGTCCGGCTCGGTTGCACCGCGCTCTGAGACATCGTCACCTCTGGACACCTCCGTCCTTTGCGTGGCGGAGCGATCTGTCGGGCTAAACGGATGCCGTATCTCTCCCCTCGCTTGGACTGAGGCTGACCGCCTCTTCAACCAGCGTAGCGCCATAGCTCTGTAGGCGATCCGCTCAACGGGTTTCGTGCTGCGTCCTGTCGCCTGACCTGGGCCTTCGTGTGAAGGCCCAACGGGCTTCGGTGGCATGAATTCCCATGTACCCACCGAAGCCCGCCACCCTGCCGTTTTGTGTGCTCTCAATCTGCTCCTGCCATGAAAAACTCTGCCCTGCGTAAGGCATTCCGCTCCCGCTCAAAAGCCAATCGCCTGCCCGTCACCGTCCTCTCCGGCTTCCTTGGAGCGGGCAAGACGACGCTGCTGAACCACATCCTCCACAACCGTGAGGACCTCCGCGTTGCGCTCATCGTGAACGACATGAGCGAGGTGAACATCGACGCCGCGTTGGTGAAAGGCGGCGGCGCAGCGCTCAACCGCACCGAGGAGAAACTCATCGAGATGACCAACGGCTGCATCTGCTGCACGCTGCGCGAGGACCTGCTGAAGGAGGTTGCCGCCCTCGCCCGCGAAGGGCGCTTCGACCAACTCGTCATCGAGAGCACCGGCATCAGTGAGCCATTGCCCGTCGCGGAGACGTTCACCTTCGCCGACGAGTCGGGGCGCACGCTCAACGAGCTCGCGCGCCTCGACACGATGGTCACGGTCGTAGACGCCTTCAACTTCCTCCGCGACTACGGCTCGGCTGATTCGTTGGTGGATCGGAAGGCCGCGAGGGACGAGGCTGACGACCGCTGCGTCGTGGACCTGCTCATCGAACAGGTCGAGTTCGCGGATGTCGTCGTGGTCAACAAGACCGATTTGGTCACGCCCTCCCAGCTTGCTCAGCTTTCAGGCATCCTCAAGGCGCTCAATCCCCGGGCGCGGCAGGTCTTCGCCGAGTTCGGCCAAGTGCCTCTCGCGGAGGTGATCGACACCCGGCGATTCGACATGGAAGCCGCGAAGGCCGCGCCCGGCTGGCTCAAGGAGCTCCGCGGCGAGCACATCCCGGAAACGGAGGAGTATGGTATTGCCAGCTTCGTGTATCGCGCCCGGCGGCCGTTTCATCCCGCGCGCTTCATGTCGCTTCTCCAGGAATCGTGGCCCGGAGTCATTCGCAGCAAGGGATTCTTCTGGCTCGCGACCCGGATGGAGTGGTGCGGCTCCTTCAGCCAGGCCGGTGCAGCCTGCCGCACGGAGGCCGGAGGCTACTGGTGGGCCGCCGTGCCGAAGAACGACTGGCCCGACGACAAGGAAGAGTGCCGCGAGATCGCGAAGCTCTGGAAGAAACCGTGGGGCGATCGTCGCCAGGAACTCGTCATCATCGGCCAGGATCTCGATCAAGCCGCGCTCAAAGCCAAGCTCGACGCCTGCCTGCTCTCCGACGCCGAGATGAAGCTGGGCCTCGAATGCTGGCAGGACTTCCCCGACCCGTTCCTGCCGTGGTCCGTGCGCGAGGCGGTCGCGCCGGAAGATCAACCCACGAACCTGCACGCCTGAGAATGCCTCTTCCGACGCTCGTCGAGCGCTTCGTCTCTAACCTCCCAGCTCAAATCATGAACTCTCTCCGCATCCTCACGGCCGTGATGCTCATCGGGCTGGCTGTAACTTCGAGTCGAGCGACGGCACAGCATCAGGACATTCTCGTCTATCTCGATGGCGGCGCAGTCCGGGTGGGCGGCTACGATTTCACGGCGAATCGGGGCGACTCTAACCACCTCGTGTTCAGCGCGAAACTGCAAGCGACCGACGCCAGTCCTGGCGGTGCCTATATCGACGCGCCGGGCTGGAACGCGGTGAGCAGCGTGGCGCGGTTGCCGGCGGGCGGCGCGGTACTGCCGGCGAACACCGGCGTTCGCTTCGACTTCCTGCCCGCGCCGTTGCTCGGGCGCAATTTGCAATACTGGAACGGCAGCAACGCCGTGGCGTTTGGGCCGGTGCCGGGCGGCGAAGTGCTCAGTTACAGCACCGGCCCGACGACGCTCGCGGTGGCCGATGGCTCAACGAATCGCGTCACCGGTTTCACCGTGGTCACGACCGGCAACAGCGGCGCGTTTCACAAGCACGTCTATTTCGTGCTCTACGGCGACGCGGCGCGGAATCCCCTGAGCAGCGACGCGCCCACGGACGGAATTTTTCTGCTGACGATGGCGGTGCGCCTGGCGGGCACGACGACCTTCTCGAATCCATTCTGGATCTTGCTCGGCTGGCACGCGAGCAATGCACAGCTCGAACAGGCCGAGGACTGGATCAACCAGACCCTCGCGCACCCCGCACCGCCGCAACTGACGCTCTCGGCCCCGCCCGCCAGCGGAGCGTTGTCGCTCCAACTCACCGCGTCGGCGGGTCATCAATTTTTGCTCGAAGGAACGGGCGATTTCCGATCCTGGACGGAACTCGGTCTGGTGGTCAGCACCAACGCCGAGACGTTTCTGCCAGTGCCAACAACCAATGCCGCCGCGTTCTTTCGCGTCCGACGCATCGCCCCGTGAACCAGAACCATTTGCTCCACCAAACCAAAACCAAGATGAACTCAACGAGCCCAAGACCCATTGATTCGATTCGCCCACGGCGTGGCCTGTGGCGCTCCCTCACTTCACTGCTCGCCACTGGCGCGGTGCTCGCATCCGCTCTGACAACCACGGCGGCTCCGGCCACATTCACGCCGCTCGGCAAACTGCCCGGCGGCACGTTCTCCCAATCCTTCGGCGTTTCCGACGATGGCTCGACCGTCGTCGGCTGGGCCAACTCCATCTTCAGCGGCAACGACGGTTTGGAGGCGTGGCGCTGGACGCTCGCGAACGGCATGACCGGACTCGGCGATTTCCCGCCGAACAACCCGCTCAACTACGAAGTGTTCAGCGCCGCCGCCAAAGTTTCCGCGAACGGCTCGATCGTCGTGGGTGACGGTGCCACGACCAATGACGCGACGGTCGCGTTCCGTTGGACGCAAGGTTCCGGCCTCGTGTCCATCGGCGATCTCTCGGGCGGTGGCATTTTCAGTCAGGCGAAGTCGGTTTCCGCCGATGGCTCGGTCATCGTCGGCTTCAGCGAATCAGCGACTGGCAATGAGCCCTTCCGCTGGACGCCGGGCGGCGGACTCGTCTCGCTTGGCTACCTGCCGGGCGGCGCGGACTTCGCGCTCGCGTGGGACGTCTCGGCGGATGGCAGCATCGTTGTCGGCTCGTCGCAAAACGCCGATGGCCGCAGCGAGGCGTTTCGCTGGACGCAGGCCACCGGCATGATCGGCTTGGGCGATCTGCCCGGCGGCCAGACCAACAGCGTGGCCTACGCCATTTCGCCGAACGGCCAATACATGGTCGGCGCGGCAGACGGCGCGAATGGGCGTCAGGCCTCGATGTGGACAGGGACCAACGGCCCGGTGTCACTCGGCGATCTGCCCGGTGAAAGCGTGCCTGGACGCTCCGACGGCCTCGCCTACGACGTGTCGAACAACGGCATCGTGGTCGGCTCCAGCGAGACGGTGGTCAACGGCGATTACGATTTCGGCGCCTTCATCTGGGACGCGGTCCACGGGATGCGCAATCTGCAATCCGTCCTGACCAACGACTACGGCCTGAACCTCGACGGCTGGGCCTTGAACGACGCGCACGGCATCACGCCCGATGGCCGTATCATTGTCGGCACAGGGCGCGGGCCTGATGGAAAAAGCCAAGCGTGGCTCGTGGACCTGGCTCCCGTGACTCCGCTGGCCTCGATCATCGGTCTGCCCACCGTGCCGGGTGGTTCCTACGTCGTGCCCAAAGATGTTTCCGACGACGGCTCCACGGTCGTTGGCTTCACCACCTCCAGCGCGGCGGGCGAAAATTTTGAAGCATTCCGCTGGAAACGCGGTGTCGGAACCGTGGGCTTAGGCGACCTTCCGCCGAGCAATCCCACGAACGCCGAGTTCACGAGCTTCGCCTGGAGGACGACGGGCGACGGTTCGGCCGTCGTCGGTCACAGCAGCTTCACGAATGATGACTCCGTGGCTTTCAAATGGACGCAGGCCGGCGGCCTTCTCGCACTCGGGGATTTGCCAGGTGGCATCGTTTTCAGCCAGGCCAAGGGCGTGTCCGACGATGGCTCGGTGATCGTCGGCTACAGCGCCTCGGATTTGGGCAGCGAACCGTTTCGCTGGACCCTTGGCACCGGGATGCAACCGCTCGGCACCCTGCCCGGTGGATTTCATTCCGGCATCGCTTGGGACATCTCCGCCGATGGCGCGGTGATTGTTGGCCAAGCCCGGAACTCGGACAATATCACCGAAGCTTTCCGCTGGACGCCGGCCACTGGCATGGTCGGCCTGGGTGATTTGCCCGGCGGCGCCTTTAACAGCCGCGCCTTTGCCATCTCGCGCAATGGCCAATGGGCCGTAGGGCGGAGTGTTTCTGCCAACGGCAATACGGCGTTCATCTGGTCGCAGGCCACCGGCATGATCGGTCTCGGAGATTTGCCCGGCGGCGTAGTCGAGGGAGTTTTTGACGGCAACGCCTACGCCGTGTCGGACAGCGGCGTGGCCGTGGGTTCCAGCGAAACGGTGGTGGGCGAAGATTTCGGCAGCGCCGCGTTCATCTGGGATGTCGTGCATGGCATGAGGAACCTCAAAGAAGTTCTGGAGTCGGACTACCATGTGGACATGACGGGGTGGACGCTTGAATCCGCCGAGGGCATCTCCGCCGATGGACGCTTCATCACCGGCTCTGGCTCCGACCCCGACGGCAACATCGTCCCGTGGCTCGTGGAACTGCCCCGGTATCCCGCGCTGCCGGAGCCGCTGGCATTCACCTTTGAAACGTTCGATGTGCCGGGCTCGCTCGACACCTTGATCTCGGACATTGATAACCACGGCAAACTCGTCGGGCGCTTCCACGACGCAGGCAATCTCAGTCAGGGCTTCACGAAGGACGGCACGAATCTATTTACCTTCAACCTCACGGACAACACCTCGACGTTCCCCGGTGGACAGAATTCCCTCGGCCAGATCGCGGGCTTCTACCGCAACGCGACGAACGCGGAGATTCAACACGGTTTCATCCGCCAGACCAACGGCACCGTGACCACCATCGACGGGCCGGGGCAGAATTTCACTTACGTCTGGCGTGTGAACGACGCAGGCCAGGCGAATGGTTACTGGTTTGAGAACGAGCCATTTTTCATCCGCAGCTTCCGCCGTGAGACGAACGGTGTGATCACGCCGCTCGTCTACCCTGGTTCGCCGATGGGCACCGTCGCGCGCGGGATGAACGAGGCCGGCACCATGACCGGTTGGAAGTGGGATAAGAACTACGCTGTGCAGGGCACGATCATCGTGGGAACGAACTTTACCGAGGTGTTCACCATCGCTGGCTGGGACAACACGCTTCCGGCGGACATCAACAACCTGGGCGACATCGCGGGCACGGTGAACATCAACTTTGAGCTGACGGCCGGCTTCTTCCGGTTCGCGGATGGCCGCAGCGTGACCTTCGCGCCACCCGGCGCGCAGAGCGTCGAAGTCTTCGGCCTGAATGATCTCGGCCATGTCGTCGGTGAATACACTGACGTGAGCGGGCGTTCCCGCGGCTTCATCGCGCACCCGGCCACGGCGCTGAACGAAGGCCACACGGACGTGGGCATCGCGTTTGAGAATGGTGTGTTTAATCTGCACATTCACGATGGGGTGAACGACGTGGAGTATGCGCCGAATGAGGCGGTCCTAACCGTAGGCACGGCTGCGGAACTGGCGATCCCCGACACGGCGGCGTTCAGTTTTCTAGGCGAGCCGGGGCGTTCGACCTGGATCCTGCCGGCGGTGCAGAACACGAACCTGCTCTTCCTCGGCTTTGGCGCAGAGGAAATCGCGGACGGTGTGTTCGTCGGCGATGTGCTGCGCATGGAGCTGGTCAGCGTCGTGGGCGGGGACTTTGCGGTGTATGGCGTTGTCGGTTTCGGAAAGCCGGTTGTCCACATGGACAGCGCAGACGGCTTCAGCGCGGTGGACTTCTTTCCGCTGGTCGCCGGTGGCCACACGGATTTGAACTGGGCGTTCAGCGCGCCCGGCGCCTACCGCATCGGCTTCCGCGTGCGCGGCACGCTGGTCGCGGGCAATCAGGCGCTGGAAAGCGAGGTGGCGTATTATACCTTCACCGTGCCGCAGCCACTGCTGCCGCAACCGCCCGCGCCGGACAACTTCGTCTATAACGTGGTGGACATCGGCACGTTTGGCGGGACGAGTTTCGCCAACGCGCTTTCAGTCAACAACGCGGGGGTGGTGGTGGGCGGAGCGAATTTTACGAACAATCAAACCTTCCATCCCTACCGCTACTCCGGGCTGGGTCCGAAGGTGGATCTCGGCACCGCCGGGGGAGACATCGCAGGCGCGAACGACATCAACGAGGCCGGCGAAATCACCGGCACCACGTTCTTGGTTGCAGGCATGGACGAGCCTTACCTGCCGTTCCGCTACAGGACGAATGGCGTGATGCAAGTCATCACCAACACTCTGGGCGGCTTGAACGGCGAGACGGCGGCCATCAATGAGTCAGGCCGCATCGTCGGCAGCGCGGACATTGCACTCGGTCAGTTCGAGACGGTCGCCTTCTACGCCGACGCGGACAATGTGATGCACTCGCTCGGCACCTTGGGCGGCACCGAGAGCCGGGCCGAGAACATCAACGACGCGGGCTACATCGTTGGCAATGCGCGCCTGACCAACGGCCAGCGGCGGGCCTTCCGTCACTTGGGCAACGGCCCGCTCAACCCGGGCACGGATGACCTCGGCACGCTCGGCGGCAATCGCTCGCAAGCTCACGCCATCAATGCAGCGGGCAAGGTCACGGGCACTGCGCGCATCGCGGGCAACGCCTCGTCGCCCGCGTTTCTCTGGGAGGAAGGCGTCGGCATGACCAACCTCGGCACGCTCGGCGGCAACCTCGCCTACGGCTTCGGCATCAATACCAACGATGTCGTCGTCGGCTGGTCGCTCACGAAGGACAACGACTTTGATTCCATCGAGGCGTTCGCCTGGGATCGAGGGCACGGGATGCGCAAATTGAACGATCTCGTGCCCCGGGGACTGGGCCTGCGCATCGACGGTGCCTACGCCATTAATGAAGCTGGCTGGATTGCCGGAACCGCCAAGCGGTTGAGCGACGGATCGGCCACGCCCATTCTCCTCCAACCCGCCACGCGCCTGCGTCGCGGCCACGCCGACGTCGGTCTCGCCTTCGAGGAGGGAAAACTCCAATTCGAAGTCCACAGCGACGACCTCGAACAACACTTCTTGCCCGGTATGGCGCTGCTGCTCGTGCCGGCACGCGCCCAAGGCACCGTGCCAGTGAACCCCGCGTTCAGCTTTCTTGGCACGCCGGGCGCGCCCGTGTGGATTCTCCCGCAGACGGGTAATCCGCACCTGCTCTTCCTTGGCCTCGCGGCCGAGGAAATTCCCAACAGCACCTTCGTGAACAACGAGGTGCAGATTGCGCTCACTCGCATCGAGGGGCCCGGCAACTTCTCCGTGTATGCCATCAATGGATTCGGCCTGCCTGACAAGCTGTTCGACACGAGCGACGGCATCACCGACGCCGATGTCGTCACGCTTAGCACCGGCGGCCACAACCACATCAACTGGGCCTTCACCGCGCCCGGGGTGTATCGCGTGCGCCTCGAAGGCAGGGGCACCCTCATCGCCGGCAGCCGACCCGTCACCACCGCCACTGACTTCTTCTTCGAAGTCGTGGACGCCGTACCTACCGCCGCGCTTGCGCTGCTGCCCGGCGGCCGCGCGGCCTTCTCATTCCAGACCGAGGAGGGCGTCGTCTATCAACTCCAGCGCCGCGCCCGCCTGACGGAAGGCACCTGGGAAGATGTCGGCCAACCGTTCATCGGCACCGGCCGTGCCAAACAACTGGCGGTCCCCACCTCGGAGACCAGCGGGTTCCTTCGTCTTGTCAGCGGAAGCTGAGACGCAGAGGCGACGGCGTGGCGGCGGAACATAGGCCACCGCCGCGCCCTATGAGAGACACCTCAACTCAACCGACACAAGACATCAGAGCGAAACACGAAGTCCTCCACTTCCCCCTCTCCGGAGACGCTGCGCTCATTCGCCCACCGCATGTTTAGAAAAATGCCCGCCGCAGACGCCTCACGATTTTGGTCTCCGAGCGGAGACCGGGGCGGACGGCACGGTTGAAACCGTGTGTGACCTGTCGTCCGTCCTCTAAGCACCGGTTCTGGTGAACCGGTGATACCCACAAGAAAACCGGGATGAAGCCGGCCAGTGCCGAAACTTCAGGCCGCTAACAGAAACAACACATGATGAAACATATGAGACACATCCATCTAAGCCATCCGCTTCATGCGGTGGCTCCCCTCGCCATCCTCGCCCTCGCCCTCTCGGCCCGGGGCGAGACTGTCGGCTACTACGTCGGCATCGACAGCCGCAACCCACTTGCCTCCGGCGTCTATGCCGGCAGGGAGAACCCAAACTTCAACCGGCTCACGTTTCTGTATGCCCATACCTATGAATACGTTCCCGGGCTCGCCCCGGCCGGTGTCTCGACGTTCGCGATGAACCACTATCATCCGATCGGGGCCTACTCATTGAGCGGGCCAACCAATGCGCTCGTGATCAACCCGAGCAACGCCAACAACCGGATCCCTGAGATCAGCACCCAGCAGCCGCCGCTGACCCTTGGCCCCACCACCAACGCCCTCTATGCCGGAAAGCTCGTGCATGCGCGTTCGGAGGAGCACTTCAGCGACCTGCGCTGGCGGTCGACCGACGACCTGAACAAGCCCACCCAATATGGCCCCGGCTCTCCGGAGTGGGTGCTGTTTTACTCCAGTGCGGGCACCCGCACCAACACCCTCGCCGGCGGCCTCATCAGCCTCGAGCTGATCGCCAAGTCGGAGGGCTTCCACATCGGCTCGGCTGACACCCTGGAGGTCCTCGCGAATCCCGGAGACCGCTTCAACCTCGGAACGGGTGCGGCCATCAACTTCGCACCCGTGTTCTGGGTCGAAGGCACCGCTTCCGCAGGGACCTACTCGGGGTCGTTCCACCTCGTGGCCACCAACACCGAGGGTGGCCGCACGCCTTTCCGGGAGTCAGGGATCTTCCACCTCGATTTCAAGGTGGCCCCCGAGCCCAAGCTGGCGATCGCGCCCGCGGTCAACCTGCGCCTGCCACTCGTGACGTCCGGCTACGTGCTCGAAGGTTCGCCGTCCATGGAAGGCCCTTGGACCAAGGTGATGTTGCCGCAGGGCATCCACAGCGGCGACCAGCAGACCGTCAGTCTGCCGGCCACCGGTGCCATGCAGGTCTTCCGCCTGCGCAAGCCCTGATTCTTCCGCCCACTGACCGGGAAACAGCCTAGGAACCGAACGAAGGCGGGATCCGGTTGCGCTCGCAGCCGGCTCCCGCTCAGGACCCCGAAATGAACTTCCGAAACGTTTGGCCGAAACTTCTCGCCGCGACCGCCTCTCTGCTGCCGGCCAGCGTGGGTGCCCACGTGCACATCCAGATCGGCTACCACGCCGGAGCATGGGATCTGCATGTGCTGGATTTCGAGTCCGGCCGTTTCCTGCCAGCGGAGTATCCGTTCGCAGTCGCCTTGGCCGCCCGCAGCCCTGCGCCCGCCGGGCCGGGATACGCCCTGCTTCTGGGAGCGGCAGAAAACGTCTGGATCCTCCCCGAGAACGAGGCGCCAGACCTGCTGAATCTCGGCCTTGGAACGTCCGGGATCGGTGACGGGCAATTCACCGCCAACCGAGTCCGGCTGGAACTTCACCGATTGGACGGGCCGGGAGAAGTAGCCCTCTTCACCACTTCCGCCTTTGGCGCCCCGCAAGGCCATTGGATCAGCCGCGATGGCGTGAACTCGGCCGCAGACTTCATCACCTTGCCGGCCATCAACGGGCATGTGCATGTGAACTGGGTCTTCACACGGGCCGGAGTTTATCGGCTGGGCATCGCGGCCTCCGCCACGATTCCCGCCACGGGTCAAACCTTCCGCAGCCCCGTGGTGGACTACACCTTCTTCGTCGCCGGGCCCGCCCGGCCACACCTCGGGATCACCCCGCCGCGAAACGACGGCATCGTCGAGCTCCAGGTCACCGCCCCGGCCGGATCCCGGGTCGAAATCCAAGCGGCCACCGCCGCCGGCGAGTGGCTTACGCTGGGTGAGTTGATCGGCACCGGCCAGCCACAGTCCTTCCTCACTCCCGCCACGCCCTCCTCCATGCGCCTTTTCCGGGCGGTTTCCTTCTAAGAACCCACGTGCATGCAAGTTACCACGCTCCTCAACGACGCGAAGGACGCACAGGCCATCACGCAGGCAGCCTCCTCGCTCCTCTGGCAGACTTTGCTGGGCAAGATCCTCGTCGTCTTCAACAGCGCCCGCCTCGTGCGGCAAGGGGAAGCACTGGAGCCGTTCGTGCGGCCAGAATCCGCGGTGCCAGACCGGTTTCCCGTACAACCACGGGTCACCACTTGAACCCGCACCGCCCATGACCCTCCACCACCGCCGTCAGCCTCGGGTTTTAGCCGACCTTCCCGTCACTTCACTCGAAGAACGCCGCCGCCCGACGACGTTGGCTCCCTGGACCGCCACCTCCCCCTTCTGACCATGCCGCTGGACCTGCTCGACTCCGCCCAGTCACCCAGACGCCGTGAGAACCACGCGAACCTGAAGCGCTGGACCAGGGAACTGCTGGAGCTCGGCAATGAGTGCACACTCACCATCTCCGAACTCCGCTGCGCCGAGCCGGATTGTCCTGATCTGGAAACCGTCATCGGGATCTCCGTCACGCCCGGTCAGTGGCACAAGTTGCGCGTGCCAAAACCCTCCGCCGAAGTCACCCGCGCAGACCTCGCCGCCCTGGTCGCATGAACCTAACCGGTCCCATCCCCCACCGCGGTCTCCGCCGCGCCGCGTTCTACATCCATCTGGGCGGTGGCCTCGGGCTCGGGCTGTGGCTCGTGCTTGTGTCGCTCACGGGCAGCCTGGTCGTCTTCCGCGGCGAGATTGAAGATGCCCTGCACACGTCGCTCACCCGCGTGCCGCCGGGCACGGACTGGACCGCGCTCCAGCCCATCCTCGAACGCGCGCAGGCCGCGCATCCCGGCGCGAAGTTCCGCACCGTCAACCTGCCCACCGCGCCGGACCAGTCGCTTTCCTTCTGGGGGCATGACGCGCAGGGCCGCTCGTTCCACGCTTACGCAAATCCCTTCACCGGCGCGCTGCTCGGTGCGGACCTCGCGCACGACAACCTCACCGAATGGCTTTACCTCTTCCACGCCCAGTTGCTCGGCGGCGGCACGGGCGAGCAAATCAACGGCCTCGGCGCGCTCGCGTGGGTCGCGCTGCTCGGCACCGGCGTCGTGCTGTGGTGGCCGCGGCGGGGCCGGCCGTGGCGCGACGGGTTCCTCGTGCGCTGGGATGCGCAGACGCGCCGCCGGACTTACGACCTACACCGCGCCAGCGGCATCTGGTCCGCGCTGCCGCTGCTCGTCGTGGTCGTTACCGGCGCGTATTTCCCTTTCCAGGCCCCGTTCCGCTGGCTCGCGGAGATCATAACGCGTTCGCGCGCGGCGGAAGATTCGCCGCACTCCGCGCCCGCGGGGGCCAAGGCAAAACCCATCACGCTCGACGACGCCCTGCGCGTCGCTGCAGGCGTGCTCCCGGAAGCGGCGGCGAACTGGGTCCACCTGCCGGAGAACGACGGCGACGTGTTCTCCGTGCGGAAGCGCTGGCCCGGCGAATGGCGGCGCGAAGGCGCGAACCACATCCATGTGGACGCGTTCGCCGGCACGCTGGTCCGCACCGACCTCCACGCCCAGCGCTCGCCCGCGCAACGCTTCCTGCGGGCCATGTTCCCGCTGCACGTCGGCACGTTTGGCGGCCTGGTCACGCGGATTCTCTGGACCGTGCTCGGCCTCGTGCCCGCGGCGTTGTTCGTCACCGGTACGCTGCTGTGGTGGCGGCGAATTCGGGGCGGCCGGCCGCCGGCTCCCGCGCCGCTTTCCTTGGAACCAGCTCACGAACTCAACTCCCATGGTGACCGGACCTGACGACCCCAACCGCCTCGACCCAGGCGCCGCTCTGCTCGCGGTGCTGGGCGGTGCCCACTGCCTCGCCGCGCGCTGGCTGCCGACGGCCCTGGCCGGCAACGCCGCGCATCTCGTGGTCGCGCTCGCGGTGATGGCATTCAGCGTGCCCGTCATCGGCGGCGGCTGGATGAAGCATCACGGGGCCCGTGTCTGGATGTGGGCGGGCGGCGGTTGGCTGGGCTTGCTGCTCGCCCGCGCGGGCAGCGGACGCGGCCTGGACGAAAGCGCGGAAATCGTCGCGACCGTCCTCGCCTGCGGCCTGCTGGTCATTGCGCATCGCCTCAACCGCAGCCTCACCTACTGGCACGACCGCTCTTGAACCCCATGAAACTTCACCTCTTGACCGCCTGCCTTGTGGCCATCGCCGCGCTGGCCGGCTGCAAAGAATCCGGGCCGCCGTCCGCCCAGCCGCTCGTCGTCACCAGCTTCTTCCCGCTCTACGATTTCGCCCGTCAGATTGCGGGCACGAACTGTGACGTGCGCTGTCTCGTGCCGCCCGGCGGCGACCCTCACCACGAAGACCCCGCACCCAGCATGGCCCGGCTCGTCGAGCGTGCCGATCTGGTGCTGCTCCTCGGGCTCGGCATGGACGGCTGGGTCGAGAAGCT
>Ga0105048_10010509_pt1 | contig 14663 bp, 10 predicted proteins | sample MAT05_FD_78382 | JGI IMG/M metagenome (GOLD analysis project Ga0105048, IMG submission 78382) | Freshwater microbial communities from Lake Fryxell liftoff mats and glacier meltwater in Antarctica - MAT-05 | ecosystem: Environmental > Aquatic > Freshwater > Ice > Liftoff microbial mat | place... | reverse complement strand
GAGGCCGCTTTGGCTTCGATTGAACTTTACCGCCACGACGCACCTGCGTTGCCCAGCACTCCTAGTTTCGCAGAATTCAGTGGCCAGATCCTGGGGCTGCGTTCGGAGCTGGCCACGGCCAAAGCGGGATTGGGAGCCTTTGAGGCGACTGACAACGATGCTGATCGTCGAACGTTTCTAAGCGATCTGACCAGCCTCACGTATCGCCTGGATCGACTCAAGCGGCTGATCCGCAAGGAGAGTCGACGTATCGCAAACGAGTTACGGGCCGACGAGGATGCTGCTGGTAGTTTTGCAACATTGTTGGGTGTGGGAGGCGTTTTGGTTGCCGTTGGTGTGGCGGTGTCGATGCTTCGAACGTTGCGGCCGCTACGGGTTTTGCGGCAACAAGCGCGGGATGTTGCAGGTGGGCAATATGAACGCCGCTTGGCTGTCGCGTCGCGCGACGAGATTGGTGAGCTTTCTCGAGAGTTCGATGCGATGGCAACCGCGTTGCAAGAACGTGAACGAAGGCTCATCCAAAGTGAGCGACTGGCGACCATTGGCCGCATGGCCTCGCAGATCGCTCACGAAGTGCGGAACCCGCTGGCTTCGATTGGTTTGAATGCCGAGTTGTTGGTGGATGAAGTTCCTGGCAAAGACAGTGAAGCGCGTCGACTTGTGACCGCGATAGCGAAAGAAGTCGACCGGCTAAGCGAGATCACGGAATCGTATTTGGGATTTGTGCGTTTGCCACAATCGAAAAAAGAACGTGAAGATTTTGGGGCCCTCGTATCTTCTGTGATGGCGTTCTCGCGTGCGGAGCTTGAACGTGCAGGCGTGCGCGTGGATCTGGATCTGCAAGCTGATTTGCCTGATGTGTGGGCTGATGAAAGCCAATTGCGCCAGGCGTTGTTGAACTTGGTTCGCAACGCGATGGAAGCCATGCCAGGCGGTGGCACGTTGGCACTGCGCGTTTCCGTCAACGGGGTGGGCGATGTTGAATTGGAAGTGTCTGATTCGGGACCAGGAATTCCTGCCGACGTCGTGAACAAGGTGTTCGATCCGTTCTTTACCACCAAAGAAAAGGGCACAGGGTTGGGGCTCGCGTTGGTGCAGCAGATCGTTACGGAACACGGAGGACGTATTGAAGTGGCCATGGAACGTCTAGGTGCCGTTGGCACGTCGTTCGTGTTGACCCTACCGCGTGCGCCCGATGAAGCTCCTCGTTCTACTGCCAGCCGCGACCTCGTTGCTTCGGCTGCTGTTGGCTTGTTCGCGGATGCTGTCGAAAAGTGAACAATGCATGTTCGTTCGTTGTTGGGTGTTCAACTCCGGACAGCGATGTCGCAGGTCCGTCAACCGCCACTGGACGCAATATTCTTCGTAAAGGCATAGAATCATTGGCGATGGGATGCCTCCTTGCCGTGCTTCACCGTACTTCGACGTGTGGCGCGCGCTTTGCAGAGTGATAAGGGCGCGCAAGGTTGTTCGGAAAGTAGCCGATACATATGACCCGAACGCCAGCTGCTCGACACTAGCCCCCCAAGGAGTCACCACATGATTAAGTCCTCGCTCAAATCTTATAAGGTTCGTTATCTATGGTCGCATGCGTTTTACGGTTCGGCCGTTGCGCTTCTGCTCGCTGGCCCAGCTTGTCATTCAGACGAAGGCGCTCCGGTAAATCCGAAGACCATCGCTTTGACCACACAAACAAATACGGAGGCGGTCGCCAAGCATCTCGGCGCCGCGTTGTCGTTTATGGGTGATTCGGATTCAATGGCAGAAACTCTAGGCAAGCTAGATGCCTGTCCAACAGAAGAAACGTGCGCCGACAGCGTAAACGGAGGGGCACCCGATTGTACCGTCGACACCCTGACAAACTCTGATTGCGGAGTGGAAGGTGCGCGCAAATCGCTTAAAGCAATGAGCACTGACATCGACAAAGCTGTGGCCGATGTGGTTGAAGCTATCAAAACCAAGATTCTGGTCGAGAAGAACATCGAAAGCCAGACCGACACCTCGATCACCTACAAACTGCCGAATGACGTGTTGTGTGACATGGCTGGCGATACAGCCTGCGCGATGGACGCCGCCAAAACGGAGCCGCGTGTTCGTGTGACGTCCCCTAAAGAGGGTGATGTGGATCTTGCGGTGTTGTTGACCTCAAGCAAGACCGAAGTGGCCGTTTTTCACGTCTACAAAGATCGTTTGGGCGTTTCCGCAAACTTGGGCAACTTCTACAAGGTCGCGAAAGAAATTGAACCTGCTGGTGATATTAAAGACGTGACTAAGATGGAAGGCGTTGTGTCTGTCGATCTCGTACGCAACAGCGACAAGAATTACAGCGCCTTGTTCCAAGTAGAAAAGTCGATCGTTGTGGCCGCGTCTGACAACGGCAAACCTTTAAATGTTCAGCTGGATGCCAGCAACAAAACCTGGGAATTGCGCCTAGACGGCGTGGCTAAGAACATTACCGCGGCGGTCAACCTCGGTGCTTTGTCAGTGCAAGCGCCGCTAGAAGACCTGGGCGACATCGTTGATTCGATGCCGATCATGAACAACATTAAGGCGACCGACGCCATGAAGTTTGTGCTTGGTGGTTTGAACGGCTCGCTTACCTTTGATGGCAAAACCGATGTTTTGAAGTTTGTTGGGCTTGGCTTGGGTAGCAAGGCCACTTCGGTAGACGTGAACGGCAAGCGCGTCTTCTCTTTGGATGTGAACCCCAACAGCAACCGCAGGTTCGATTTGACGCTGTCGATGGCAGACACCAAGACCCCGGTGTTGGCCTTCGCGCCTGAGTTTGAATCTGTCTTTGGCTTTCAGTTCGATGCGATCAAAGACCGCTTCCAGGATTTGCCCGATTTCCTGCTGAACGACACTTTGACGTTCAAGCTTGGCAACAACCCTTCGGTTCGCGTTTTAGACAACGGGTTGGAAGTGATCACCGGCAACATGAAGTTGTCTAGCAAGGCGCACCCCGAATCAAACATCAGCGTCAACGCGGGCATGTGTTTGATCGAAGACACGACGCCAAGCACCACCGGAAACGAGTTCCTTTCCGGCCTTGAAGCTGGCGCCTGTCAGTAGAGTATAGGCGTGTGGCGGTCTAACGGAGCCCTGGGGCTTCGTGACCGCTGCGTGCCACGTATTCAACATAGCCTCCACCGTAAGGGATGGGGCCATCGGGGGTCAGTTCCAAAACGCGGTTCGACAGGGCTGCCAGGAACTGGCGATCGTGCGAAACAAAGAGCATGGTGCCTTCGTAATCCTTGAGAGCGCGAAGCATCATCTCCTTGGTGGCCATGTCCAAGTGGTTGGTAGGCTCGTCAAACACCAAGAAGTTGGGGCGAGAATACAAAATGCGCGCCAACACCAAGCGCGCCTTTTCACCACCCGACAAAATGCGGCAAGGCTTTTCGATGTCGTCGCCTGAAAAGCCGAAGCAGCCGGCAAGAGATCGAAGGGAGCCGATCGTGGCTAGAGGAAAGGCGTCTTGAAGTTGCTCGAAGACGTTCTTTTGCGGATCCAAAATCTCCATCGCGTGCTGGGCGAAATACCCCATCTGAACGCTGGCACCTACGGTCACTTCCCCTTTGTCGGCAGTGGTTTCACCGGCAATCAACTTCAACAAAGTTGATTTGCCAGCGCCGTTTACGCCCATGATCGCCCAACGTTCTTTGCGCTTGATGAACATATCGAGGGTTTTGTAGATCACGCGGCTGCCATAGGCTTTGGCCACGCCTTCAATCTTCACAACGTCTTCACCGGATCTCTGGCACGCGGGGATCTCGAAATCCAAAGTGCGTCGTCGCTTGGGCGGTTCTACTTTTTCTATCTTATCCAGCTTCTTTACGCGCGATTGAACTTGAGAGGCTTTGGCCGCCTGCGCTTTGAAGCGTTCAATAAACCGCATCTCTTTGGCAAGCATGGCCTGCTGGCGAGCATAGGCAGCCTCGGCGTGCGCCTCGTTTTGGGCGCGCTGCCGTTCATAGAAATCATAATCTCCGGTGAAGCTTGTGAGTTCACCGCCATCAATTTCAACGATGCGCGTGACGATGCGGTTCAAGAACTCGCGATCGTGGCTGGTCATCAACAAGGCGCCTTCGTAGCCCTTGAGAAAACTTTCAAGCCAGATCAACGATTCCAAATCCAAATGGTTCGAGGGCTCGTCAAGCAACATCGCATCTGGTCGCATCAACAAGATTCGTCCAAGCGCCACGCGCATTTTCCAACCACCGGACAACTTACCCACGTCGCCGTCCATCATTTCTTGGGAGAAGCCAAGTCCTGCCAAGATCTCGCGGGCGCGGGCTTCCAAGGCGTAGCCACCCATTTCATCGAAACGGGCCTGCACTTCGCCGAATCGTTCTAAGATCTTGTCGAGGTTGTCGATCTGATTGGGATCGCCCATTGCCAGTTCAAGCTTGGCCAGTTCGCTGGCAAGCACGGCCACGGGGCCAGCACCGTCCATAACTTCGGCCACAACGGAACGGCCAGACATTTCGCCGACGTCCTGGTGGAAATACCCGATCGTGATGCCACGGTCCATCGAGACCTGGCCTTCGTCGGGGGTCTCTTCCTTCATGATCATGCGGAAGATCGTTGATTTGCCGGCCCCGTTGGGACCCACCAATCCCACTTTTTCACCCTTAAAAAGGGCGGCGGAGGCTTCAACGAACAGGATCTGTTTGCCGTGCTGTTTGCTGACTTGGTCTAGGCGAATCACGATGGCCGGGGTGTAGCAGGTGGGCGGGGAGGGCGCCGCTTTGGGGCCTTGATACGTTCGTGTCGATTTCAAGCAACTTTGGAAAAACAGCGCCGAGAACTGATTTCACCCAAAGGAACCATTCATGAAAAACGTTGTACGTATTGTTAGTTCTGTAGTTTTGTTGTCCCTGTTTTGCGCTGGCTGCGGGGCTGTTGAAGACGAGGACCTAGCGTTGTCCGGCCAGGACGAGGAAACGCTCGATTCTCAGGCATTGTTGATCGGTGGCGCGAAGCGGCCAACACCCACCCCTGCAATCGTAAAAACGTTCCAGAAGGCTACGGACGGCTTGCTGTTCATGAGCGAGTCGGATTACCCCTGGGAGGTACTGTATTGGCGCTTGCCTGGTGGCAGCCCTACAGCGGCTCGTGTGGCGGCGCTTACAGGAGAGGATGCCATCCAAGTGGAGGAGCGCTCGCTTGAGGCCTTCTTCGATGGAGCAGCAACGCCGCAGGATTGGCATGCAGAGGAAGATCTGGTGACTGTGCGGCGTTACCAGACCCTGGTCGCGTTGTTAAAGACGAAGCTGCGCAAGCTCAAGGTCTACCGGTTTGGCAGAATTCAGATCCACGCGTACGTGGTTGGCGTTACCAGCGCCGGCAACTGGGTGGCCTTGCGCACCACCCAGATTGAGACGTAAACGCCAACGTTAAAGGCTTTCTGGAATGGAAGGGGCAGGCCCTCTTTGAAGCAACGGCGGCAGGCCTGTTGGAATGGAAGGGGCAGGCCCTCGCGGAGGCGACCGCTGCCTAACGGGTGCTTTCGGCTCTGGTTTAGGAGGGGCAAGGCGTTGTTGAAGCTGTGTTAGTGAAAGTTTAACCTCGGCCGCGTTTTGCACTCCTAAGGCCAGTGCGTGCTCGTACTCGGCCAATGCTTCCGGATAGCGCCCAATGGCCTGTAGCGCGCGGCCATAGGTTGCGTGAACCCATCCGTTTGCGGGATTGACCTCAACGACCCAAGGCGCCAACAGCAGCACGAGATCCGTGGCCTGTATTGCCTCGGATTGCTGCAACAGTTCAATGCCCTGTGTGCCGTCTTGTGCGTCCAGCATAAAGGCCTGAATCCGCGCGGTGAGGGCTTCCCGCGTCTTTCCGGATTGTTCAAGCACCGAAGCCAACAACGTCCAACCTTCCACTTCGGTAGGAATCCACGTCATCGCTTTTGCTAGGTGGTTGCGGGCTGTCTCGGTTTGCCCCGCACGCATAGCTGCCAAGGCAGCACTTACCCGTATGTCGTAACCATCAAAGCCGCGCCCGATGACAGTTTGCAATGCTCGGACAACGTTGTCGGATTTGTCTCCTTTGGATTCCGCCAACCGCGCCGACGCAAATCCAAGCAAGGCCGCGGTTCGATCTCTGTTCGACTGCAACTTTGGTCCACGCTGCCATAGCGCGTCTCCTTGTTGCCAAAATTGTTCGGCTTTTTGCAGAAACATCGAATCCGACGCCGCGATAGATGCCCGGGCGAAGTCGTCTGCTGTGGCATCCGGTCTTTGGGCGTTGGCCATTGCCTCTGCAAGCTCTCGTCTGTCCGTTGTGTTGGGCAAGAACTGCGCAGCCAATTCGGGGTAACGAGAGTCTAGGTGTTGCTGGAATTCCGATTGCAGCTCTTGCAAACGAACGCCCGTGAATTTCTCCAACACGAGGGTTTCCTGTGCGCCTTCGCCGAAGGCCAGCAGCATTTTGCGAACCGCGGGAAAGCCGAATCGTTGAACCAAGAAGCCCACCGCATTCGACGAATATTGATAAGCCGATACAGCCTCCTCGTTGGAACGGGCACGAAAGAATGCCTTCGAGATTTCTCCTAAAGGGGGCAGCGTTCTGCGTTTGAGTGCGCCCCACAGTGCTAGGTCGTCGTGGCGTCGCCATTGTGGGTTTCTTTGGCTGGTTTCCCATTCGGCCAACCCTTCTGTAAGCCAGCGGGGAACTCGTTCACGTGAAAGCCCCAACGAAAAAACGTGTGCAAGTTCGTGCGAAAGGACCAATGCCCAGTTGTTCTTACCCAACGAAGGGCTTAGCGCTGTGATCACGGCGCCAAAACACACCGCAGACACATCGAGGCCAGGTAGCCCCACGGTACGCACTGCAAACTGTGCCGGATCTCCATACAACTCGAACATGACTTTGTATGGAGGCGTATAGTCGTATCGCTTGACGTACTGTACGAAGACCGCTTCCAAGAACGGCGCCACAATTCGCTCAAGCATCACCGTGTCCGCGGGACGTATCCGAAACTGTAAGTGCTCGGTCTGCACGGTCTTGTAATTGTTCTTGATGGTCTTGTCGAAAAGCTGGAGCTGGTTGTAGATCCGGGTGTTGTAGGGATCTGCAGCGAACGCTTCACGCAACTTTGCGAGGCCGACCGCTTCGTCGCCAATCCGAAGCAGGGTCGTGCTCAGTGTGTTGCGGCAGCGTGATTCTCTGGGGGATTGCATCAGGCATTCTTCTGCAACGGCGCGCGCATCGCGGTACCTTCGGTGTCGCACCAAGGCTTCGGCAACATTCGCAAAGAAATCTCCATCGCCTTGCCGCACTTCGAGACGTGCCTTGCGGATCTTGGCATAGGTTGATTCGTCGCCACGAAGTTTTGCAATCGCCGCGCTCAACCAATCTGCGTCTGCGTCGTGCGGATTGATGTTCCGCAGTTCGGCTATCATGGCTTGCGCTTGGGCAAAGTCTTCTCCGTCCAACCCCATCTCTCCACGCAATGCCAACGCGCCTGCGTGGCGCGGGTTTTCTGCCAACGCAGCGGCAACGTCAGCTTCCGCAGCTGTCCTATCGTACCCTCGTTCCAATTCGGTGCGGGCCAGACCAACCCACGCATCGGGGTGTTTTGGATCCACCTTCAATGCTTGCCTGAAGCTTGTGGCCGCTTCGCTGGCGGCATGCTTTTCCAGAAACAACTGACCCCACGCGACGTTTGGATCTGCTGCCAAGGGGGCACGCTTGACGGCTTCACGAAACAGATCGTTACCCCAAGTCCACGATTGGCCAAGCTGGGTAATTGTTGCCATGGCCATGAGATTCGCGGGGACGGTTTTGTTGGTTCCCTTTAGGTTCCACTGCGCAGTTGTGCGTTCAAGGATCAGGTGAATGGTGGCTCTATCGCCTTGGGCGAAGGCCGCGCGTGAAAGCTCAGCCTGCAACGGCAAACTCTGCGGTGCCTGTGCGATTGCGCGCTCTATGCGTTGACGAGCGTTGTTAAGCAATCCCAACGCCAATTCAGCGCGGGCTGCCAACAGCACCGATGCGCGGCCGGCCGGAGTCCGGGCTCCTGTCGTTCGCGCCGATTGATCAGCCAACTGCAGCGCTTGCCCGTACCGCCCCTGCCGTAGCATCAGCTGGGCCCTCTGCCACGCCTCTACGGCGCTGGCCTTTCCGGAAAGCCCGTTCGCCGCAAGGAAGGCAAATGCGGCAAGCAGAAGAGGATGGGGTAGCATAGGGTGCGGATTGTGTCATGGCGGTTCGCTCCCCGCAGCCCCATGATGTAGCATCGTGTTCAAGGAGCCATTGGATGAGTGAGCCTAGTTCCAACCCTTCGTTAAAACCTTCTTCAGATGCCCCGCCCGAAATGTACGACGACTACCGCGCCTTTCTGAGGCAAGCGGTTCGTGAGTACTACGAGCGAGGTTGGAAGGTTCGTAAGGGGAACTTCATTGCCCTGGTCTTGGCCTCTGGTCAGATGGCTGGATTGGCTACAGATTCGATAAAGGATGGCTCGGGCTTCAAGAAGGCTGCTTTCGGGGCGGCCGGAGTCGTCGCCCTTCGTTTAGGTCTGAAATACTTCCTGTCAGGGCCTCTAGGTCTGGTGCTTACGGCGGCGATGATTGCGTCAGCTGTGGGCTTTTTTATCAAGAACCAAAAGGATATTTCTGAGAAAGTGGGACCTTACCGCGAGCTTTTCGAACAGTTGCGCGTGAGATTCGAAGAGGTTCAAGGCGGATACCGGGGCGGGAAGTATGATGCCGCTAGCCGCAATTTGATGATCGATGGCCTGCTAAAGCAGCTGCTTGAACAGATAGACCAATAAGGGTTAGCTAGAAGCCCTTTCCCCTTTGTGCGAACGCACCCGACCTATGCGAAGCTCACCACGAATGACCCCTCGATCGTCGATGACGATTCTCGTCCTTTTTCTGCCTTGGGCTCTGGCTGCAACTGGAGCCGCTTGGGCCCAATCGAATGACCCAGCGGCTTCCGTTCCCGCTGAGGTTGATGAAGAGGATGACATTCGCGCTCCTGCTTGGATCAATGAGGAGCCCGCCTCAGGTTCCAGCGCCGCAGTTGTCCGCCCCGTAGAACTCCCTCATCGACGTGCAGCGTCTGAATCACCCTTATGGATCCGGGGGCTTGTTTTTTCATCTGGAGCACATGGTGTTCTTCGATCGTTGTCAGCTGACACCGGGATTGTGGGCCAGTTGAGACTGCAATTTGGTGGCGAGTTCTCGAACGGTTCCGATGTGATCATTCGGGGCGACAAGAACACACGGTTGGGCGGCGGAATCACAGGAAGCTACAGTCCGTGGGTAGGTACCGAACTGTTTGGCGCGCTGTTAGGTTCATCGAACAAGAACCAACGCATATGTAGTGGTGGGATCTGCCAAAGCGAGGAAGGGCGGGTGGATCCCGAAGTCATTCGGTCGTTCGGCGATCTAGTGATGGGCGCAAAGTTTGGGCGGCAAATCAGCTTAGAATGGGCCTTGGCAGCCTACGGTCAGATGCGGCTGTATTCCGCTACAGACGGTGTTTTCTTCGATTTTGGCTCGACGTCTGTAGCCTTTGGCGGTGTTGCAACCTGGGATCTGTCTTTGCGCAGAGACTTGCCTGTACGGCTGCACGTCAATGTCGGAGGTGTCATCGACAATTCCTCTAACTTGCAGGATTTTCAAGGTGTCGCTCAACCGTCTGAACTTTCGGCCAGCTTTGGTTACGGAATGGGCCGCAGCCGTATGCAGAATTTGTTGGCCTTGGAGTCCAAGCCGTGGCGGCTGAGCTCAACGGCTTTGCTTTCAACTTTTGTTGAATACCAACTCGATTGGATCACCGGCTCCCCTAACAGTCGCTTTGAGGGTTTCACGTCCCCCACTTGCAACAACACTTCGGGACGCGCTTGTCAGGAAAACCGCGATCAGCAGCGGTTTGCATTCGGCGTCCGCAGCTCTTTTGCCAAAGAGTGGAGCGTTACGGGTGCTTTAGACTTCGGCTTCCGCAGCGTTGGGTTTCCCTATGGTCCACCCCAAGCCCCGTTCACGATGGTACTTCAGTTGGGGCGAGCGTTTGATTTTGGAGACCATGGGAATTTTGTTGTTATTGCCTCCCCTTTGCCGCCGCCTGCAGAAGAAGAGCCAGACGATGGCCTTATTACAGGTAAGGTTGTAAATGCGGCAGACAAAACACCAATAGCCAACGCCATTGTCGGCCTGGCAGCCCGCGCGCGTTCGCGGGTGGCCACCGATGCCGACGGAACCTTCACCACCCACGACATTGGTCCTGGTGTTGTGTCCCTAGAAATAAGCGCTGCCGGATTTGAGGCTCAAACCCTTCGAACGCAGATCACTGCCGGTCTTGCCACTGAGGTTGAGGTGCAACTTTCGCCAAAGATAGAGTCCCTGGTTCGCGGACGAGTTGTCGATTCCAGCGGCAAAGGGTTGTTAGGGCGGCTCGAGTTCAGTGGCAGTAGCACGACATCTGCGTCAACAGACGCCCAAGGGAATTTCGAGGTTCCATTACCGGCGGGGTTCTATATTTTGCGCGCGGAGGTACCCGGTCACCTTATGAAGGAGCAGCGCTTTAGCCTTGATGCGAATGCGAAGGAAGAGCTGAACTTCGCTCTTCGCGCTCGCAAAGAAGTGGCCTCAGCCGAATACGTTGCCGGCCGCGGGTTGGTTGTGCGTTTGCCATTGAACTTCGAGACGCGAGGGGCTGCGTTGCCGGTGGTTCTTTCGGCGGCATCTTTGCAACTGCTTGATGAAGTCGTCGACGTGCTGGTGTCCCGGCCGCGGATTGCGAAGTTGTCCATCGAAGCCCATTGGGATAACGCTCGTATCGGCAACACCGATCCGCAACAGATAACGAATCTTCAAGTGCGCGCCATCGCGGACTATTTGCAAGCCCAAGGGGTCGCCGCAGATCGTCTGAGCCTTTTGGCCAAAGGTTCCAGCCAGCCAATTGCCCCCAACGTGGGGCGAGGCCGCATCAGGAACCGACGCGTGGGTCTGTCAGCGACCGAAGAATAATCGTCTCACTAACAGGTAATTCCAAGCGATGGGTCATTGCCTGCTCGTGGCGTATACTTAGGTTTATGCGTTGGGATCGTTTTGTGGAGAGCTTCCGTACAATGGGCCTCGAGCGCACGCGCCGCGCCCTTGCGCTGTTGCCACTCGCGGCTTTTGTTCTTCTTTACGGCATTTTAGCCCTGTTGCTAGAGCCAGCGTGGAGCCCTGCGTTTGCGGGCTTGGCTCTTTGCTACCTAATCGGTTTCGTTGCTCTCGGATCCGAATGGTTCTGGGCTCGTTGGTACTGCGTGGGCCTCGGGTGGTCGGGCGTGATGGTCGGCATATTCGGGATGGTCAGCGTTGGCTTCGTCTCGCCTCTTGTCATCTACGCCACAATGCATGGGACCATCGTGCTGTTGCTGAAGGGAAAGTCACTTTCTGGGTTATACGAAGGCCAGACCGCATGGCGGACGAGGTTTGAACTAGACGATCATGGTGTAATCCGCGTTGGCAAAACGGTGTCACGAACGTCAGCGTCGTTGCCAGCCCTGGTGATCTGGGCTCTGGGGCCAAAACAGCCAACTCAACTTTTGGCGGTTGCAATCACAAGCAAAAGCCTTAGCGAGTGGGCTGTGCTAGCCGCTCTCGTGGTAGCAATGTTCGGCATATTCGCCCTTGTTCGCGGGCGAGCTTTAGGTGCATGCCTCGTTGTGGCTGCAGCAGGGATAGCTATCGTTTGCTTACCCACGGCATTGCCCGCGTCCGTCAGCAGCAATCAAATCGCAGTCACCGGCTTGTTCGCGGGAGCCGTACTTGCGGCTCCGCTCGCGCTGTTAGGTGCCGTGCTTCCTCTCTTCCGCCCGCTGCGAAACTTCCTGCGCGGGCGTTGAAGAAACCGTTACAAACTAGTCGTTGGCTTTGAGAACAACCAAGCGGTAGTTCTGGTAGCCAGCCTGACCACAAGAATAAAGTATCTCGGTCAGCAAACGGTAAGGCGTCTTCCCATCTGCGACGATCATCAGCTGGGAATCGAAGGCTTGACCGGTTAACCCAGCGACCTTCTCTTCTTTGCGATGGTACTTCTCAAGGATTTCGACCAACGGCGTGATGTAGTAACCGTTTTCGCCGTCACGCTTCAAGGTAGGATCAATCTTCCCCTGGTTGATTGGAGCGACGCCGTCTCCTTCAACCAAAACGACATTCTTCGTAATCGTGACGCCTATGGCTTCACGAGCCGCCAGCTGGGTCGTGCTGGCCGGCAATTTCAAGTGCTCATCGAACTTGATGGCGCCGGCGCTTGAAGAAAACGACTTCAACAAGAAGACCAAAATGATGGTCATCATGTCCATCATTGGCGTGATGTTCAGGTCTTTGATGGTTTCTGGCTCGGCCAACCTGCGAGAAAACGCGCGGATGGCTTTCTTGCCTTCTAACCTAGTGAACTCTTTGCCTACGAATGACATGTCGCCTCCTTACAGAATACCGGCAGCGAACACGACGTCAGGGAACATCAGCGCATGGTTCGTGTCTTCGCGCATGGCGTCCAAGGTTTCGACAACGATGCGATACTCAGTGCCAGCGTCTGCGTTGAACGTGGCCTTGGTCTCATCGGCGAAAGCCTTCTTGATTTCCATCAACTTAACCGTGAGTTCTTTGTAATCGTACTGGTCACCCTTGCGAGGAATCATCGGCATCACGCCGCCAGAAGCGGCAATGGTGAAGCCTTTGGCTCCGGCGGTGATCGTTAGATTCAAGGGTGGCTTTTCGGGCTCATCCGCGGCAGCGCCGCCGCCACTCGAAATCGTGGGCAACGATACGTTCACGTTGCCGAGCGCTATCGAATTAACGACAGAGGCCAACAAGAAGATGATGATGTTCGTCACAATGTCCATGTAAGGAACGAGGTTGAGCTCATCGTGTGTCTCTTCCTCCTCTTCGGCGTGCTCACGCATGCGCCTCATGGCAGCTCGGACTTGGCGTTTTGTCATCTTTGTTGGCCCTGTTTCGCTATGGTGGTCGGGCTGACTAGCCTTGGGCTCCGCCGCCCTTAGCCGATTCCGCCAACAAGTTCTCGAGCTTCATGGCGAAGCCTTCAAGGTCAGAGACCTGCTTCTTAGAAGCCGCCGAGAAGAATGCGTGGGCAATAATGCAGGCAACAGCGATGGACAACCCCATTGCGGTGTTGTTTAGAGCTTCAGAAATACCTTCCGAGAGAACTGCGGTTCGCTCTTCTGGTTTTGCTGCAGCCACAGCGCCGAACGACTTAATCAAACCAGCAACCGTACCCAACAAACCAATCAGGGTTGCAATGTTGGCGATTGACCAAAGAACCTGAACTCGCTTCTTCAATAGTGGGCTTACGTCGACAAGGGTTTCTTCAATCCCTTGCGCGATGGCAAGCTCGCCACGATGCACGCGCTGGAGCGCTGCTTTCGCTACGTGAGCTACCGGTGCGCCCGTGGCAGAACAAAGCTTTACAGCTCGGTCTACGTTGTTCGCCAAGACCAACTTGCGAATCTGCTCCAGGAACGCTTTCGCGTTCACGCTGGCTTTCACCAGGAAGAAGATCGCCCTGTCCACGATAATCGCGATAGCGACCACCGAGCACAAGACGTTGATGTACATGAAGAAGCCGCCCTTCTCCAAAAACTCCGAAATTGCTTGCATTTCATCCTCCGCGAGCGCAAGCGCCCGCTTTCGTTGGCTCCCACAGACCGGGTTGGCGTTTTGGCAACATGCACCTAGCTAATAACTGGTCTAACGCCGCTGGCTATCTTAACGATCGCGTCAAAAGTGTCAAGACATTGGCGACGAGTCGACATCGGATAAGTTCGTATTTTCTTTGTTATTTTTGGCGCCGCTATCCCACCTTGTCCCCCCTTTTGACCCATTTCTCATCGCGGCATTCATGTTCTCGGCCGGAGGCCTCAGGAGCTTTAAGGAGGATTTGAGTTTTTTATAAAGCCGTTGCGATTTCCGCTTTGGCTGCTTCAGAACTTAGGATCGGCGAAGGTGGCAGGTTGGCCAGCTCCACGAAAGTTGGGCGGCAGCGTGCCCCGTCGCATCGGCACCATACGGCTTCGTGGGTTTGAGGGGCTTGCAGGCAACCCTTTGTCAGCGTCGGCGCGTACGAAGGTGACTCCGGGTGGGATCTTGAAGTCTTCGACGGGTTCGTCGCGAAGCACTTCCGTCATGTAGTCCATCCAAATCGGTAAAGCCGCGTGGCCGCCTGTCATGTCGTGACCGATTGGTTTGAAATCGTCGCGACCTACCCAAACACCGCACAACAGGTTGGGGACAAATCCAACGAACCAGGCATCCCGGTAGTTGTTGGAGGTTCCAGTTTTTCCTGCAACAGGTCTGCCCAACGCTTTGGCTTTCCTTGCTGTTCCTTCCTCGGTAACCGCTCTCATCATGTCGGTGAGAATGAAGGCTGTTTCGGGCGACACCACGTTCGGCTCGTCAGATCGGTTGACCAACTCGCTGTTGTCCTCAAGAACTTTGCCTTCTGAATCTGTGATTCGCATTATCGATAAGGGCACGACGCGTTTGCCACTGGCTGGAAAACTGGCCATGGCGTAGGACAACTCTTCCAGGCTTAGATCTGCCGTACCAAGCGCCAATGAAAGGGCTTGAGGCATTTTGGACGTGACGCCAGCGTGCCGCATAACCTCGATCAAACGGCTAACTCCGAACTGAGCT
>Ga0105048_10010508_pt1 | contig 14664 bp, 9 predicted proteins | sample MAT05_FD_78382 | JGI IMG/M metagenome (GOLD analysis project Ga0105048, IMG submission 78382) | Freshwater microbial communities from Lake Fryxell liftoff mats and glacier meltwater in Antarctica - MAT-05 | ecosystem: Environmental > Aquatic > Freshwater > Ice > Liftoff microbial mat | place... | reverse complement strand
GTCCGGTCAGCTGTCCGAACTGGCCGACGTGTCGCCGAACGACCTCATCGATCAAATCCTGGGCGCCGCACCGCTCGAGCCGGATGCCCCAGCGCTCGGCAGTGATGACGACTACGGACGGATGCCTCAATGGTGGCTTGACGTGATGTCAAGACCTGACGCGGGTGTGCACGAGCGGATGACCTGGTTCTGGCACGGGCATCTCACCAGCGGCCTCGATAAGGCGTCGCCATCATTGATGCTCCGCCAACATCGCGTCCTGCGCGAGCATTCGCTGGGCAACTTCCGGGCGCTGCTGCAGGCGATCACGATCGATGCGGCGATGCTGTACTGGCTCGACGGTGCCGGCAGCAACGCCGACGCACCGAACGAGAATTACGCACGTGAGGTGATGGAGCTCTTCGCGCTCGGTCGCGACGGTGGGTACACCGAGACCGACGTCCGCGCTGCTGCAAAGGCGCTGGCTGGCTGGTGGGTCGACGGGGACCGCGATGACGCCGTCGAGTTCGATGAAACCAGCGGACTGCAGGCAACGGTGCGCGTGTTCGATCGAGATGTCAACAGCACGAGCGAGCTCATCGATGCCGTGTGCGATCATCCGTCATGTGGTCGCCACGTCGCCTCCGCCTTACATCGTTTCCTCGTCGGCGAGGTTCCGTCGTCAGAGCGTGTCGACCAGCTCGCGACACTGTTCGTGGCCGGTGGTCTCGAGATCTTCCCACTCCTCGAGGCCATCGTCCGCGATCCCTCGTTCCTCGAAGTCCGGCTCAACCGGCCACGTTCGGCTGTCGAGTGGTTCGTGGCGGTGCGACACCTGTATGACGTCCCGCTCGACTGGTGGCCGTTGGAGGCGCTCGGGCAGGTGCCGTTCTCCCCACCCAACGTCGCGGGCTGGCCCGGCGAGTCGCGATGGGTGTCCGTTGGCTCGACCTACGGCAAGGCCGAGGTCGCATCGAACAATGCGTCCGAGACCGCCACCCTCGACAACCTCGACCCGGTCGCAGACATCCTGTGGCGAGCCGGGCTCGTGGAGATGAGTGAAGAGACGCAACAAGTGCTCCGGGAGGCCGCAGCCTCAGAGCCATCGCGACGCGATCGTTCTTCGCTGCTCCACGCTCTCGTCGCGTGCTCACCGGAGTTCTCGCTGTCATGACCGGCCACCTCAGCCGTCGAGACCTGATCAAGTGGGCCGGCGCCGGCGCCGGCGTTGCCGCCATTGGAGGGGCCACCTACATGGTCGGGCGCTCGGAGCACCCGGCCGGAACCGGGGCGCACGCCCCGAGCGCGACGTCCGATCCAGTCGAACGCCGGCCACAGATCACCGCAGCCGCGCCGCAGCCGGCGCTTGCGCGAACGTCGACCGCGATCGCCGACAGGAACGAGCGGCTACTCGTCGTGGTGGAGATGGATGGCGGCAACGATGGAATGTCGATGGTGGTGCCCTACGGCCTCCCCGGCTACTACGACCTCCGCAAGAGCACCGCCATCGGCGAGAAAGATGTGCTCGCCATCGATGGCGAAGTCGGACTGCATGGCAGCCTGCTCAACATCCACCGCCGAGGCGCCGCCGTGTTCCAGGGAATCGGGAGCAGCAACCCTGATGGCTCGCACTTCGAGATGATGGCGCGCTGGTGGAATGGGAGCCCGGACCCGTCGAGCAGGTTGGCGACTGGTTTCCTCGGCCGTCTGGCCGATGCGATCGGGGATCCGGCTGCGGCCGCCGTGGCCTTGTCCATCAGTAGCGGTGCACATCCGGCGCTGATCTCCGAACGGGTCTCGACGCTGTCGATCCCGGGTGTCGAAGCCATCGACTACGTCGTCGGCGCCGCAGCCGACGATCCACTTCGACGTGCGTTCCAACGTGGACTTGCGCGCTTCGGCAGCCGAAGCGGTGCTCCAGGGTCGACCGGTGGTCTGACGTGGGATGCCCGGTTGCGATCGACGATCTCACAGAGCATCGACTTCGGTTGGCTGTTGCTCGATGATGACGGTTCGGATGATGACCTGTCTGACGCAGGCGGCCAGAGCTACCCCGACAGTCCGCTCGGAGCAGGTCTCCAACTCGCGGCACGGCTCTTGTCTGGTGGTCACGGCATCCGCATCGTGCACGTGCCGATGAACCAGGACTTCGACACGCATGACGACCACAATGGACGCTATCCGGCTCTCATGCAGGATCTCGATGCCTCGATCGAGGCGTTCACGACCGATCTCGAAGCACGAGGGCTGAGCGATCGCGTGCTCGTCATGACAACCAGCGAGTTCGGCCGCACGGCCCGCGACAACGACTCCGGCGGACTCGACCATGGGACGGCATCGAACACAATGCTGCTCGGTCCGGTACTCGCAGGTCGATTCGGCGAGCATCCATCGTTGACCAAGCTGGACGACAACAACGACCTCGTGGCGACCGCCAGGTTCGACCAATACTACGCCACAGTCGCAGAAGGCTGGTTCGGCGTACCGGCATCGGAAGTGCTCGAAGGCAACCCCGAGCCGTTCACTGACGTCATCAATCAAGCGTGATCACGATCTCGCCGGTGTTCGTGTCGGGCCCGTAGTGCAACAGGGCGCTCGACGAAGACCTCGACGAGATGTTCGCCGACGTCTCCAGCATCCTCAGGCCGTTCGCTCAGTTGCTGGGTGCCGACCTCGCCTACCTCGACCTGATCGACACCGAAGCAGATGCGTTGCGACCGCTTGGCGACTGGACGAGCGAACGCTATTCGTTGCCGCGCGTCCCGCCTCGCGAAGTCCGGCTGTCCGAGGTGGCGAACTGGATCGCCCATCTGCTCGGCCCCCTCAGCTCGCTTGGTTCCACTGCCGGCGAAGTCGAGACGCCCTGGGACGCGGAGCTGGAATCTGTGTTCGGCATCGACCCCGGAGGATCGAAGCTCTACGCACCGCTGCGGCTCGGCAACCAGCTCGTTGGGCTGCTCGGTCTGTCGTCGTTCCCCGCCCAGCGGGTTTGGACGTCGGACGAGATCGAGATGGTGCAGCAGGTCGCCGACACGCTGGCCAACTTGCTCGCCCGACAGCGATTGGGAAGCGCTGCGAGCCAACGAAGTGCATCTTGCAGCGATGCTCGCCAACGTCAACGACGTGCTCGTGGTCATCGACCGGGTGGGCGTGATCCAGTTCGTCAACCCAGCAGTGCAGAGGGTGCTCGGTATCGCTCCGGACGATGCGGTCGGTCGGCATTTCCTCGGATTCGTCCACCTCGATGATCACCAGCTGGCTACCGAGAACTTCGCCGACACGGTGTCCGGGCGGTCCGAGCGATCGCTGTCGGAGCTGCGCCTCGTCGCCCCCGACGGCGGTGTTGCGTGGTACGAGGTCGAGACATCCGGTGAGTTCGACGACGTCCTGAAAGGATTCGTGCTGTCGTTGCGTGACATTTCCGTCCGCCGCGATGCGGTCGACGCAGCCGAGCATCGTCAGGCATTCGAGCGGGTCGCATTCGCCGTCGCCCGGTGGGCGCTCGACACCGAGTTCGACGAACCGCTCGCCGGTCTCGACGGGAACCTGCAGCTCCTTGGCGAGGTACTGCAGTGCGATGCCGTCACGGTGTCGCTGCGCGAGGAAGAATCGATCACGCCGGTGTCGTCCTGGCGGGCGCCGGATCCGGGGTCCGAGCAGGGGCTTGCGGGCACCCTCGGCCGACCAGCGCACCTGCCGTCGCTTGTCCGTCGCTACCAACATCTCGAGCCGCTCGTGGTGTTCGACACCGACGATGTGGCCGAGCAATGGGCCGACGAGGGCCGCGCCGGTGCCATCACCTACCGAAGCGCGATCCACGTGCCGCTGGTGTCGGGCGACCACTGCCTCGGCGACATCGGCGTGGCGATGATCGACGAGCGACGAGCGTGGACGAGGGAGGAGGTCGCGCTCGTCCAGCGAGTATCCGAGACGCTCGCCTCCCTGATCGTCCGGCAACGGATCGAGCGTTCGCTGCGGGCCAGCGAAGCGCAGATGGGAGCCTTGCTCAACGGGTCCCACGACCTGGTGGTCGTCGTCGACAACGACGGCACCGTCCGGTTCGCCAACGGGGCGGTGCATCGCCATCTGGGGTACGCGCCACAGGATCTCATCGACCGCAAGATTTCGATGGTCGTGCACCCTGACGATCTCGACGAGGCGCTCTACCGACTCGGCACGCTGTATTCGTCGCAGCCGACGATGATGATCACCATCCGACTGATCGCCGCCAGCGGTTCGGTCGGTTGGTGGGAGATCACCAGCGGCGCATCGCGCGACCGGACCGCCGGCGGTCTGGTGCTGATCTGCCGCGAGGTGACCTCGCGCCGTCGGGCCGAACACGAGCACGCCTCGCGCATCGAACACCTCCGCTACGCGGTCGGGCTGGCTCAGTCCGCACTCGACCTCGGGACCGAGCAGTTCCTGTCCCAACTCGACGACGTGTGCGCGGAGGTAGCGAACCTGCTCACCGTCGACACCGTCTACGTCGATCACTTCGACGATCTCCGCGGCCGTTTGGTCAATCGAGCCAGCCGCTACAGCGATGCGGCCCGCCAGGTGCTCGCCAGCGGTGGCGAACTCCCACTCGAACTCGTGCCGTCATGGGTCGATGCTCTGCGATCGTCCGAGCCAGTGGTGATCGACGACACGCGCGATCGCAACGATGAATGGCTAACCGAAAAACGCGACCTGTTCGGCGACGAAGGCGCGCTGGTGGCAGTCGGCATGTCGACCGCCGGCCGGTTGGTCGGGGTACTCGGTGTGTCGATGGCCGGTGGGCCGCGGCACTGGACCCCGGACGAGGTGACGTTCCTGCGCATCCTCGGCGAAACCATCGCCCACGTCTTCGAGCGGTCGCGGGTCGACGAGGCGTTGCGAGCGAGCGAGGCCCGCTTCCGGCTGCTGTCCGAGACCGCTGCGGATGTTGTCATCCTGCTCGATGCCACCGGCACGGTCAGCTACGCCTCGCCGTCGTCGAAGGAACTGCTCGGTTTCACGCCGGAGGAACTCGTCGGCCGCAGCGTTGCATCGCTGGTCCACCCCGAAGACGACCTGCTGCCAGCGACGGCGCGACGGTTCGGCTCCGGGCAGGCCTTCACCTCGGAAGGCCGATTGATGCGTGCTGACGGAACATTGGTCTGGGTCGCCAATTCGACATCTGCGGTGGTCGATCCAGTGACTGGGGTACCGATCGAGTTCCGGATGAGCGTGCGCGACATCACCGAACGCAAGCGACTCGAGGCAGAGCTCGAACGGCAGGCGCTGCACGACCCGCTGACGGGCCTGGCCAACCGGATACTGCTCCAAACCCGCCTCGCCGAAGCGACCGGGCCGTCCTCGAGCGCCAACGACGTCGCCGTGTTGCTGCTCGATCTCGACGGTTTCAAGGACGTCAACGACACCTACGGGCATGGCGTTGGTGACGAGGTACTGCGTGTCGTCGGCTTCCGACTGGCGGCGCTGACCCGGCCGTTGGACTCCCTGGCCCGCACCGGTGGCGACGAGTTCGTCGTGCTCTGCCCCGAGACCGACATCGAAGGTGCGATGCGGATCGGCCAGCGGATCGTCGACGCGTTGGGTCTGCCGATCGACTTGAGCGGTGTGCAGGTTCGCCTGGGTGCGAGTGTCGGTGTGGCCCACCACGGTGGCCCAGGAGCGAACGCCGATGTGTTGCTGCTCGAGGCGGACAGCGCGATGTACGCCGCCAAGCGTGCGGGTCGGGGGCGCGTTGCTGTCGCCGACAACTCGAATCGTGCGTTCGGGCGTCAGCCGCCGAGCCGTAGCCTGGAATCATGACCGCGACAGACGACCGCAGCATCAACCCCGACGATCTCAGCGCGATCGGCGTGAACTGGGACCTCGATCCGCTGCTCGACGGTGCCCCCGACATCGACACACTGCTCGACGCTGCCGATGTGATCGCAGACGAGCTCGTCGCCGCCGGACGCGGCCGGATCGCGGCGATGTCCGCGAACGAACTCGCCGCGTTTCACCGGCGGTACGCAGAGATGATCGAACTCGCCAGTCGCGCCGGCAACTACGCCGGGCTGGTGTTCGCAGCGAATACGTTCGATCCGAAGAACGGCGCGTTGGTGGCCAAGGCCCAGGAGCGCAGCACGGCAACGAGCACCAAGTTGCTGTTCATCGAACTGGAATGGGCCGAAGCCGACGACGATCATGTCGACCAGGTCCTGTCAGATCCCGATCCGGCACTCGATTTCGTCCGCCATCACTTACGCTCGGCCCGGCGCTATCGCCAGCACCTGCTGTCCGAGGCCGAGGAGCGGATCCTCACCGAGAAGAGCATCACCGGCGTGAATGCCTGGACCCGGCTGTTCGACGAGATCACCGCGGCGATCGAGGTGGAGGTCGCCCAACCCGACGGGACGACCGCCACTGCTCCGCTGATGCAGGGCCTGGCGATGTTGCAACATCCCGATCGCTCGATCCGTCAAGCAGCCCATGGTGCGGTCACCGAAGCTCTCCAGCCGGGCCTGCGCACGCGGGCGTTCGTGTTCAACACTTTGCTGAACGACAAGGCCGTCGACGACCGGCTACGCCACTATCCATCGTGGGTGAGCAGCCGCAACCTCGCCAACGAAGCGAGCGACGAGAGCGTCCAGGCACTGATCGACTCCGTCGTCGCCCGCTACGACATCCCGCAACGCTGGTACTCGCTCAAGGCCAAGATGCTGGGGGTCGATCGGATTGCCGACTACGACCGGATGGCCTCGGTCGCGACTGCCGAGTCATCGATCTCGTGGTCGTCGGCGACCGAGACGGTGCTCGATGCCTATTCGTCGTTCAGCGGAGAACTGGCCGGAATCGTCCAGCGTTTTTTGCGCGAACAATGGATCGACGCGCCGGCGACACCAGGCAAGCGCGGCGGAGCGTTCTGCGCCTACACCGTTCCGTCCCATCACCCGTACGTGATGCTCAACTGGACCAGTCGCACTCGTGACGTGGCGACACTCGCCCACGAGCTCGGCCACGGAGTCCACGGCTACCTGTCACGCGAACAGGGTGTGTTCCAGATGAGCACCCCACTGACCTTGGCCGAGACGGCTTCGGTGTTCGGCGAGACCGTCACGAGCAAGCGGCTGCTGAGTTCGCTCACCGACCCGAATGAGCGGCTCGCGCTCTTGGCTGCGACGCTCGAAGACTCGATCGCAACCGTGTTCCGCCAAATCTCGATGAACCGATTCGAGGACGCCGTACACACCGCCCGCCGCGACGAAGGCGAACTCGCCGTCGAGCGGTTCAACGAACTCTGGGCCGCTTCGCAGTCGGCGATGTTCGGCCCATCGGTCGAGATCACCGAGGGCTACCGCACATGGTGGAGCTACATCCCGCACTTCATGCATACGCCTGGATATGTCTACGCCTACGCCTACGGCCAACTGCTCGCACTGAGCGTCTACAAGCGCTATGAAGAGGTCGGCGACGAGTTCGTGCCTCGCTATCTCGACATGCTGCGCGCCGGTGGTTCGATGAGTCCCGAGGACCTCGGCCGGATCGTGGACTGTGATCTGTCAGACCCGGAGTTCTGGAACGGTGGACTGGCCATCGTCGACGAGCAACTCGTGGCCGCCGAGCAGGCTGCGGAAGCAGCCGGTCGATCCTGAACCATCAGCGCGGATCCGCGGCCGTCGCTGTGTGATCTGCCACACTGTGCTCCGTGCGTGCTGGTCCGATCGGACTTCTCGTAGTGGGTGGGCTGCTGACAATCCTCAGCAGTTGCGCGTCCGCTGACCGCGCCGCCATGAGCGCGAGCGACGAGGCGGTTCCCGACACCGTTGCGATCGCCCAGGACCTGCCGGTGTTCTCGGAGAGTCTGCCGAGTCCCGATCACCCCGTCGGGGCGTTTCCACTCATTGCATCCAGCCCGCCGACACCCGGCGTCGTGGCGACGCCCATCGCGATGGCGCCATCCAGTGCCGGCGATGTCGCCGAGCCTGCCGATGTCGCCGAGCCTGCCGAGATCCCGGTGTCGATCGAGCCGGTCCTGCGGCGGGCATCATTCGTCTTCAGCGGTGACACGCTCACTCATTCACCGGTCGTCAACGCTGCGAATGCCGCTGCGGGTGGCGCCGGGTTCGACTTCGCACCGATGTTCGCCCGCGTCGCGCCGGTGATCGCCGCCGCAGATCTTGGCGTGTGCCATCTCGAGACGCCGATTGCACCGCCGGGCACCGCCCTGTCGACCTACCCGCAGTACGGCGTGCCGGCCGAACTGACGGTCGGTCTCGCCAGCGCTGGCTACGACCGGTGCAGCACCGCGAGCAACCACACGATGGATCGAGGCGTCGCGGGCATCGACGCGACGGTCGATGCCCTGCAAGCCGCCGGCTTGAGCCAAGCCGGCATGGCACGCAATTCGGACGAAGCGGTCGTGGCGCTGTTCGACGTGAGCGGTATTGCGGTCGCCCATCTCAGCTTCACGATGGACCTCAACGGTGGTCACCTGCCGCGGAGTGAGCCATGGCGATCCAACATTCTGTCCGCCGAGTCGGTGATCACGGCCGCTACCGATGCCCGGGCGCGTGGCGCCGCGATCGTGATCGTCAGCCTTCATTGGGGTACCGAGCGGGTGAGCGCACCCAACGACTTCCAACGACGCATCGCCGAGGCCGTCACGGCCTCTGGTCAAGTTGATCTGATCGTTGGCCACCACGCCCACGTGATCCAGCCGATCCAACAGATCAACGGCCGGTGGGTCGTGTTCGGGATGGGCAACTTCTTGTCGAACATGCCCACCGGCGACAGCTGGCCGGCGAGTACCCAGGACGGGATGATGGTGTCGGTTTCGATCGCCGAGCAGCCGGATGGCACGTTCGTCGTCGAGCAGCCGGTCGCGATCCCGACATGGGTCGATCGCCAACACGGATTCGTCATCCGCCCGGTACAGAGCGACCTCATCGATCCCACCGTGGCAGACTCGATCAAGCTGCAACTGCAGGCGTCGCTGGTGCGCACCTCGAGCGTCGTCGGCGAGTTCGTCACCCATTCCGGCTGACTACGTCGGCTACCGTCGCCGTCGATGGCGACGCTTCGGTTCAGTTTTGGCACGATGGGGTCGGGCAAGAGCACGTTGGCTCTGCAGATCCATCACAATCTGACTTCGCGAGAACTACCAGGACTGTTGCTGACCAAATTGGACCGTGAAGGCACCCAGATCACGAGCCGGCTCGGCGTCTCCGCCCCGGCGTGGGAGGTGTCCGCGGAGCTCGACATCTACGAACTCGCGGTCGCTCGCGGACCCTTGTCGTTCGTGGTCTGTGACGAGGCCCAGTTCTACAGCGTCGAGCAATGCGACCAGCTCGCCCGGGTCGTCGACGAACTCGGGGTCGATGTGTTTGCGTTCGGCCTGATCACCGACTTTCGCGGCTTGTTGTTCGACGGCACAAAGCGGATGCTCGAGATCGCCGATGAACGGGTCGCGTTACAGGTCGAGGCCCGCTGCTGGTGTGGACAGCGGGCGACCCATAATGCGCGACTGGTCAACGGCCGGGTGGTGTACGAGGGCGAGACGGTCGTGGTCGGCGACACCGAGGACGAACAGGAGCAGCCGCTGTTCGGCGACGTCGTCCGGTACGAATTGCTCTGCCGACGCCACTACGCCGCCGGCCAGCTTCGCTGATCGTCGGTGGCGCGCCTATCAACTCGCCGTCTCCTATCCATGTCACCACACATCGTCACATCCGACGGAGTGTGGTGACATGAACGTCGCGACGGTGCGAACTACCAGGCGCAGGGAAGGCGCTTGATGCCGTTGATGAAGAAGCTCTGCAGATATTCCGGCTCGCCGGTGATGCGCAAGTTGGGAAGCCGGCGCCGGATCTCGTCGAACATCACGCTGATCTCGCGGCGGGCGAGATTGGCGCCGAGGCAGAAGTGTGGACCTCCTGCGCCGAATCCGGCTTGAATCGGCTGAGTCGGGCGCAGCACGTCGAACGCATACGGGTTGTCGAACACGCGCTCGTCGCGGTTGGCCGAGTTGTACCAGAGCACGACCTTGTCGCCCTCTTTGAGCTGCGTGCCGGCGAGCACCGTGTCCTGGGTGGCCGTGCGGCGGAAGTGGATGACGGGCGTCGCGAACCGGACGATCTCCTCGACGGCGGTCTTGGTGTTGGCCTCGAAGTCGTCGAACCAGATCTTGCGCTGGTCGGGGTTATCGGTGAGGGCTCGCATACCGTGGCTGATCGCGTTGCGGGTGGTCTCGTTGCCGGCGACCACCAGGAGGATGAAGAAGCTGCCGAACTCCTGGGCCGTCAGCCGCTCGCCGTCGACCACAGCGTTCATCATCGCGCTCGTCATGTCTTCACGCGGGTTGGCGACGCGGTCTTCGCCGAGCGCCTGGGCATAGGAGAACATGCCGAGCGCAGCCGTCATCAGCGCTTCCATACTGCCGCCGTACTCCGGATCTCCGGCCCCGAGGATGACATTGGTCCAGTTGAAGATCTGCTTCACGTCGCTGTCGGGGATGCCCATCATCTCGCAGATGATCTGCAGCGGCAGGGGAGCGGCCACTTCTTCGACGAAGTCGCACTCACCGTTCGGGTACCTGTCGAGCAGTCCGTCGACGATGGACTTGGCCTTTTCGGTGACGTAGTCGTTGACTCGGGCGACCTCTTTTGGAGTGAAGCCCTTGGAGACGATGTTGCGCAGACGGAAGTGCTTGGGGTCGTCCATATTGATCATCGATCCGAAGAACTCGTTCATCTCCTGGGGCATGTCGCCGATGTTGCTGCCCTTGCCGCTGCAGAACAGTTGCGCGTTGCGGCTCACAGCCCAGATGTCTTCGTGGCGAGTGAGCGCGTAGTAGCCGGGGCCGGGCGGGAACGGAGAGTCCTCGAAGACCCGTTCCTCGAAGAACTGCAGTTCGGGGGTGTCGCGGAGGGTCTTGAACGCCCCCTCGCGATACTCCCGGGGAGCGCTCCAGAACTCGAAGTCGGAGAGGTCGAACGAACCGAGCGGCACCACAGGCAGATCCATGAGCGGCAATCTAGAACGGCCGTAGCCTTCACCTGATGTTGGAGCACACCTGATGTTGGAGCACACCCTGATGTTGGAGCACACCTGATGTTGGTGGAACGAGCTCTGGTGATCACTGCGCATCCCGACGACGTCGACTTCGGCGCCGCGGGGGCCGTCGCCAACATGACCGACGCCGGGATCGAGGTCACCTATTGCCTTGTCACCGACGGCGATGCCGGGGGATTCGACCACACCATCGCGCGCTCGCAGATGGCGACGATGCGTCGCGACGAGCAGACCCGCGCCGCCAAAGAGGTCGGTGTCGAGCGCCTGATCTTCCTCGGCTTCGGCGACGGACGGGTGGAGTACAACCTCACCCTGCGCGCCGCGCTCACTCGCGTGATCCGCGATGTACGACCGCAGCGGGTGATCACCCAATCGCCGGTGCTCGATCTCACTCGCATCTACGCCAGCCATCCCGATCATGTCGCGACCGGCCAGGCCGCTGTCGCCGCCGTGTATCCCGACGCTCGCAATCCGTTCGCCTATCCCGAACTGTTGGCCGAGGGACTGGAGGCGTGGAGCGTGCCGGAACTGTGGGTGATGAGCAACCCGTCGCCGAACGCCGAGCTGGTTCACGTCGAGGACATCACGGCCAACGTCGACCGCAAGATTCGTGCCCTGCTGTCGCACCAGACCCAGCACACCGACCCGGCAGCTACCGAACAGCGGGTGCGGGCGTGGATGCAGGCAACGGCCGGTCGGTTCGGCCTCCACGAAGGCCGGAGTGCCGAGGTGTACCAGATCATCGATACCCGCTGATCTGCTGGATCTGTCTGCGGAGGTTACCTGTCAGTAGGATCTCGGCCGTTCAAACGTGATCGCCGACCTTCGTCGGTTCACCCACAACCCAGGGGGATTCCCATGCCCGAAGCAGTCATCGTCGCCACCGCTCGTAGCCCCATTGGCCGGGCCAACAAGGGCACCCTCACCACGCTTCGACCCGACGACATGTCGGCCCAGATCATCCGGGCGCTGATGGCCAAGGTGCCCTCGGTCCGGGCGAGCGATGTCGAAGACCTGATGATGGGTATTGGCCAGCCCGCCGGCGAAGGCGGGTTCAACATCGGCCGAATGACGGCGATCCTGGCCGGCCTCGACGACGTCCCCGGCGTCACGGTCAACCGGTACTGCTCGTCGAGCCTGCAGACGATTCGGATGGCCGCCCACGCGATCAAGGCCGGTGAGGGCGATTGTTTCATCGCCGCCGGCGTCGAGACCGTGAGCCGTTACTCCGCCGGTGCGAGCGACACCGCTCCCAATCCGATCTTCAAAGGGCCCGGCGCCCGCACACGCGATCGTTCAGCCGGCGGACAGCCGACATGGACGCCCGCCGAGGGTCTGCCCGACGCCTACATTGCCATGGGCCAGACGGCCGAGAACGTGCGCGAGATCGAGAACGTCAGCCGCGAAGACATGGATGCATTCGCCAAGCGTTCGCAGGACCTCGCCAGCGCCAACGTCGCCAACGGCTGGTTCGCCGAAGAGATCACACCGTTGACACTCGAAGACGGCACAGTCGTCGCCGCCGACGACTGCCCTCGGGCGGGCACCACGCTCGAAGCCCTTGCCGGGCTCAAGCCGGCATTCCGTCCCGACGGTCAGGTCACCGCCGGCAACGCCTGCCCGCTCAACGACGGCGCCGCTGCGGTGATGGTGATGAGCGCGGAAAAGGCCAAGGCCCTCGGTCTCACGCCGCTGGCCCGCATTGTTTCCTCGGGTGTCTCCGGACTCAACCCGGAGATCATGGGCCTCGGCCCGGTGGAAGCCGTCCGTCAGGCACTGAGGCGGGCCGGGATGACCATCGATCAGATCGACCTGGTCGAGATCAACGAGGCGTTCGCAGCCCAGGTACTGCCGTCGGCCCGCAACCTCGGTATCCCGATGGAGAAGCTGAATGTGCACGGCGGAGGCATCGCCCTTGGCCACCCGTTTGGTATGACAGGTGCAAGAATCATGACAACGCTCATCCATGGGCTGCAATCGACCGATAAGACATTCGGACTCGAGACGATGTGTGTCGGTGGTGGCCAGGGCATGGCGATGATCGTCGAGCGTTTGAGCTGAGCATTGCTCACACCGCAAACATCTGCATGACGCAAGCAACTGAGTGAAGGGAAGAACATGAGTACGAGGGGACGGGCGTTGGTTGTTGCGATCGCCGCGGCGCTGTTGGCGCCGCTCGCAATCGTTGCTGCTGTCGTCCCCTCTGCTCATGCCTCCCAGCCCTTGTCCACCGGCTGTGTCGCCGATGCAGAGCTGAAACCCGGCGATCAGGGATCGAGCGTGATCTGCTTGCAGTACGCGCTCGGCATGCTCGGCCTCTCCGACATGGCGATCAACGGCACGTACGACGAGATGACGGCGAACCTCGTCAGCTGGTTCCAGGCCACCAACCCGCCACTTCGTGTCGACGGGCGCGCCGGCCCGCAGACGTTGACGGCGATGGGCATCTACTCCGGCAGAACGACCGGCGTCGTCGGAGCGATCGGCGAGATCGCCACAGTCGCAACACCGCAGTGCTCGGCCGATGCAACGATCCGCCCCGGTGAGGCCACCCCGAGCGTGCGATGCATGCAGGAGTCTCTCCGTGAGCTCGGTCTGTTCGACGGGCTCGTCACCGGCACCAACGACGCAGCCACGGTCGACGCGTTGCAGCGGTTCCAGCGGGCGACCCCGCCCCTCGAAGCCGACGGACTCGGCGGTCCGCGCACGCTGGCGGCATTGGGTATCTGGTCGGGCCGCACCGGCAGCCTGTCGAGCGACGGCACCACCATCATCTTCACCACCAACGGACCAACATCGGTCGGTACCGGGGTTGGCGGGAGTGGCGTTGTCGGTATCGCACCGGGTGGCCCGTGGCCGGCGCCAATCCAGCCCGAGAAGCTGTGGAACCTCACCGCGGACGGAATCCCGGTGTATGGCAACCGCACACCGTGCACCCGTGCCCAGGCAGACACGATCGCCTATCAGTTCGCCCGTGACGGCGCCGATGTCGCAACCCAGCAGTGGGCGGTGTACATCGCTTCTCGAGAAGGTGGCTGCCGGTTCGACGCGGTCAACCAGAACGCGCAGACCCAGGACGACTCGCACTGCACCTTCCAGCTCAACGTATTGTCCGGCATGTTCAGCCCAACCGGCGAACTCGGTCGCCATGGCTGGTCACCGGAGCGGGTCAAGGCCTCGCTCGACAACTGCGCCGACGCCGCGAGCGATCTGTGGGTCTATTGCGGTCGCGGGCCATGGCAGCCGCCGTATTCGTGCCGGCCGCCTTGGAAGGAGATGGCCAACGTGGCCAAGGTGCCCTCGACACCGATCACACCCGTCTCCACGCCCCCGGCCACCGCGCCCCCGGCCACCACGACACCGCCCGTCACCACCGAGGAACCTGCGGTGACGACCACCACCATTGGCGGGGTGCTCACCGATGCCACCGTCGCGACTGTGCCGGTCATCGATCCGAACGGCGACGGCTGAGAACCACGTCACTCAGCTCCGACCAGAGCCGAACTGCATCGGTCGACCACGCGTCGAAGTCGCGGTTGGTGAGCGCGATCAGGCTCGTCCCGGCGATCGGATCGACCCACAGCATCGTCCCCGATCCCCCAAAATGGCCGTACGTCTCGGGACTGTTGGTCGAACTCATCC
>Ga0105048_10010507_pt1 | contig 14666 bp, 17 predicted proteins | sample MAT05_FD_78382 | JGI IMG/M metagenome (GOLD analysis project Ga0105048, IMG submission 78382) | Freshwater microbial communities from Lake Fryxell liftoff mats and glacier meltwater in Antarctica - MAT-05 | ecosystem: Environmental > Aquatic > Freshwater > Ice > Liftoff microbial mat | place... | reverse complement strand
TACCACCGCTTTGGCTGGTTCCAGTGCCTCTACAATTCGAAAGGTTGCCTGCGTCGCCGCAACAGGCCACTTGGGTGAAACATCACCTTCGAACCGAAAGCCCTTCTTCATCCTTGCCAGTTGAGACAAACCCGCCACTAGCCCTCGATTGGCAACAACAGCTCCGCCCAGACTCGCCTGCGCCTCACGAAATCGCTCGAGCAGATCATCAAGCGTTGAGGTGAGTATCTCCAATCCATCGGGCGCAACCCCATCGAGCGCGGAAAGCTGCAGGGCGATCGATGTCAACACCTGCCCCGCGTCATCGTGCAGCAATTGCGCAAAGCGCTGCGTCAGCTCTTCATGCCGACGCAGCAACTCCGCAAATGCTTCCTGCTCGCGCATCTAGTTCTTGCGCGCGAGAACCTTGTGCACAGCCGTCACGATATCCTTCGCGAGCAAGCCATACTTTTCCACCACTGCTTCAGGCGTACCGCTCTCGGCATAGGTGTTATCGACACCGACAAACTCCATCACGCAGGGCGTCGTCTCCGACGTTACCTGAGCGACACGGGAACCGATTCCGGTATCCTTCAGATGCTCCTCGGCCACAACGATCGCCCGGCATTCCTTTGAAGCACGTTCAATCGCAGCGCGGTCGATGGGCTTGATGCTGTAGAGGTCAATCACGCGAGCCGAGATTCCTGCGGCGTCCAGTGTCTCGGCTGCACGCAAGGCTTCAGCCACCAGCAGGCCGTTAGCGAAGATCGCAACGTCCGTGCCAGCCAACAGCTCAGTGCTGCCACCGATGTGGAACTCGGCACCCGGCTCATAAACATGGGCTGCCTTCGAGCGTCCAGCGCGAACAAACACCGGGCCGACATGTTCTGCGGTCATGTGAATCGCAGCCGTCATCGATACTTCGTCGCAAGGCGCAAGCACCGTAAAGCCAGGCAGATTGCAGGCGAGGCTCAAGTCCTCGATCGACATCTGCGACGGGCCATCTTCGCCAATCGAGATGCCGCTGTGCGTACCAACCACTTTGAGGTTCACGTTCGGATAAGCGGCCGTAACGCGCAACTGTTCAAAGCCCTTGTTGATTACGAATGCCGAGAAGCTCGATACAAAAGGAATCTTGCCGGCTGCCGCCAGACCGGAGCCCACTGCCACCATGTTGCTTTCGGCGATTCCGCACTGGATAAAGCGCTCGGGGAATTCTTTGGCAAAGAAATGGGTGTTGGTCGACTTCGATAAGTCCGCATCGCAAACCACTACATCCGGGTTCTTTCTGCCTATCTCAGCCAGCGCCTTGCCAAACGCTTCACGCGTGGCCGGCCCAATCTTCAGTTCGTATTTCTTAGACAAAGCCATTAGGCAAGCTCCTTCAGCGCAAGTGCTAATTCATCTTTCGAAGGTGCTGTTCCATGCCACTTCGGATTGTTCTCCATGAACGAAACTCCCTTACCCTTGATCGTGTTCGCCAGGATCACAGTCGGCTTGCCCTTCACGGTCTCTGCTTCATGGAAGGCCTTCTGCACGGCCTCGATGTTGTGGCCGTCGATGTTGATCACGTGCCATCCGAAGCTCGTCCACTTGTCTACGAGCGGATCTAGCGGCATAATGTCTTTTACAAAGCCATCGAGCTGAATCTTGTTCCAGTCCACGATCGCAACCACATTGTCGATCTTGTGGAATGCGCCAAACATGGCCGCTTCCCAGATCTGACCTTCCTGAATTTCACCATCACCAAGCACCACAAAGGTGCGTGACGGGCTTCCGTTGAAGCGTGCTGCAAGCGCCATACCCAGCGCAACGCTCAGGCCTTGGCCGAGTGACCCGGTCGAAGCTTCCAGCGCAGGAATGAACCGCATGTCCGGGTGCCCCTGATAAATCGATCCCAGTTGGCGAAAAGTGTTCAGCTTGTCCACCGGGGTATATCCGCATTCGGCCATTACCGAATAGAGCACAGGGCAGGCATGCCCCTTGCCCAGGATGAAGCGGTCGCGGTCGGACCACTTCGGGTTTGCCGGGTCATGCTTCATGATGTCGAAGAAAAGCGTGACTACTAGTTCTGTCGCGGAAAGGCTTCCGCCGGGATGTCCGCTCTTGGCTGCGGTGATCATCTCGAGAATGTGTCGGCGCACAGTCTTCGAGATGGCCGCCAGCTCAGCGGGATTGCTCGTTTTTGTCATGTACTTCTTTTGATGTTAGCGAAGGCTGGCCATAAATAGGGTGCAGTCATCGAATAGCGAGACTCCAGAGTGCTTTTGAATCTCTGCCTCAATCTCTGGTAGCGCCTCCTGAGGAGACAAATGCGCCGTATTCTGGAACAATTCGAGCAATCGGTCCTCGCCAAACTCCTCACCGGTTGCACTCTGGGCTTCTACCGCGCCATCGGAATAGACAAGCAAGCGGTCGCCCTCGTCCATCTTGACCCTGCCCGTCTCAGCCGACCAAAACGGAAATGCACCCAAAACCAGGGCACTCGATTCCAGCATTTTCACTTCACCATTCCGCTTTCGCAGTAATGCCGGCGGATGTCCGCAATTGATGTAACTCAACTCGTGTGAAGCTTCATCAAGGTCGGCATAAAACGCAGTCGCAAAGCTTTCGGGAGAAGTGGATTCATGAAACTGCGCATTCACCGCCCGCAAGACTGGCTCTGGCGCAGCATCATCCCTATAGGCGTGGCTTCGAAAGAGTGCCTGCAGGTTGGCCATCAACATCGCCGCCGGCACACCCTTGCCACTTACGTCGGCCACGACAAACCCAAAATGTCCGCGCCGCTTTTCAAAAAAGTCGTAATAGTCCCCGGATACCTCGCGTGCCGGCAAGAAGCGGCAGGCATAGCGCAAAGCCTTTTCGCCCCCGGTACTGTTTGGAAGCAAACTCTTTTGCACCCGCCGGGCCCCGGCCATCTCCCGATCCTCTACCTGACCCGCTGCTGTCCACTTGGCTACAATCTGCAACAATCGGTCATTGTTCCACGGCTTTTCTACAAAGTCGCTAGCCCCACGTTGCATCGCCTGCACCGCCAGACTCACATCACCCCAGGCTGTCATCGCGATCAATGCTGCCGGAACCCGCTGCTCTCGCAATGCAGCAATCAGATCGAGACCCTCTTCGCCACTGGTTGTGTCTCGCGTGTAATTCATGTCCAGCAAGATGACGCTAGCCTGTTTTTGCACCGCTACTTCAATCAAAGCCGCTGGCCCATCGAAGCATTCCACGATGTAGCCGTTTGACTTGAGCAACAGTCGCAATGCCTCACGAACCTCCATCTGGTCGTCGCATACAAATATTCTTGCCTGATTTTGCCCTACGCTCATGCTCAGTCTTTCACTCTTCTCTAATTACGTAGGCAACTGGTCTGCCGTACCGGAATTCTTTTGTTTGCAATAGATCGACTCAATACTCAGGTCTGGTTTGTCCGTTACTGGGACAAAGCCCCCCATCGCCGGACAGTGTTTCACCAACCCAAAATCTAAGGCCATTTGATTAAGGATAGTCCTCTCCTGATTTGCTAAGGCATCGCCCCAATTGTTTCTGATCCCTTTTTGCTCCACAGTCAGACCATGCAGAAACGAAGTCTTCTCCTCATCATGGCCTTGACGGCGGTGTTCCCGTCGAGTGCTGCGACCTTTACAACCGCTACCTGGTACAACATCCTTACAACTGCCGGTGCGGATGCCGCTTCTGGAGTTGCCGGTGGTACCGGAGCCAATGCCTATCTCAGCCCGGGCGCACTGCCCTGGTCCTTCAGTCTTCTTGATGCCGGCACTCTTGACGTCGTAGACGCCCAGAATCCGGGCGACACTTATCGAGTCGAAACCATTGGCGCCGGAAACGTCAGAACCGTTTTAGGCGTGACTACTCAGGGCATCGCCTTTGCTCCGAATGTGAGTTGCGGCCTTTCTCCTCAGGATTGTTTCGATACACCCCTCCAGGCCGGAACTCCCGTTTATTCCAAACGCACGTTCGCCTTGCTCGCAAACACCGCTTATAGCCTCCAATTCATAGCCATCGATAGCCCCTTGTTTACCTCTGACGCATTCTTCCGAATCAACGGCACGATCGATTCTGGTACCCCTCCGCCACCTCCACCTCCTCCGCCACCGCCACCTCCACCACCTACGGGCGGCAACGAAGTCCCAGAGCCAACCACCTACGCGCTGACCGGCATAGCATTCGCCGCTCTCGCCTGGCTCAAAGCACTTAAGCGCTAGTTCTCCTCCGTTCTGCGCTTTAGTCAAGACGCGGTACCGCCATCCAGGCTGTGCCGCGTTACGCTTACTAGAGATGCAAATCCGGGTCCTCTTCTTCGGCTTACTCAAAGACTTCGCCGACCCCTCCACTGAATTCGTCGACATGCCGGAAGGCTCGACGATCGAATCCCTCTTCGCCTATTACGCTTCGCGATACCCCAAACTCGAAGGCCTCGCTGATTCCATCGCTCTCGCTCGCAACCAGCAATTCGCCCAGCCTGGAGAACTACTTGAAGATGGCGACGAGATCGCCTTCCTTCCTCCCGTTAGCGGCGGTACGATCTACACGCATCGTGTCGTAAGCCCCGAAGGCCACATCGCCGCCCTCACCCGCGAACCCATCCCAACCTACGCTCTTGGTCAGGAAATCCTTCAGGGCATCGACGGTGCGCTGTGCACTTTCGAAGGCGTCGTCCGCAATAATTCCAACGGCCGCCAGACCCGTTATCTCGATTACGAATGCTACGAGTCGATGGCCATCAAAGTCCTCGCCGATCTCGTAGCTGAGATTGCGAAAGCCCACGAAATCTCTCGTCTCGCCATGGTCCACCGCCTTGGCCGTATGGAAATCGGCGAGGCCAGTGTCGTTGTGATCGCTGCCTCTCCGCACCGTCGCCCCAGTTTTGATGCCACGCTCGAAGGCATCAACCGGCTGAAGAAGACCCTGCCCGTCTGGAAGAAAGAATACTTCACCGACGGCGAAATCTGGGTTGAAGGTGCCTGGGACGATTCCGTTCCCAAGCTTGGCTAGCACCCGCAACCAATCGAAGAAACACGACGTCTGTTAACGTGAAGAGGATGCGCCTCCCGCCCGCATCTTGTCCTGCCCAATGACTCGCCGTTCTCTATTAGCAACGCCCCTTCTCCTGCACGCCCAAGACCTGATCCTTCGCGTAGACGTCAAACTGATTCGCATCCTCGCCAGCGTAAGAGACCAAAACGGCCAACTCTTCGGCGGCCTCAACAAAGAAGACTTTCAGATCTTCGACAACGGCGTCGAGCAGCAAATCCCGATCTTTGAGCGATCGACAACCCAGGCCCTCAACGTCATAGTCATGCTCGACATCAGCGCAAGTGTCGCCAAAGACCTCAAGTACGAAACCGAATCTGCCCTCCGCTTCGCCCGCTCGCTGTTCAAAGAAGGCAATCCCGACGACACTCTCGCCCTCATCACCTTCAACCACAACGTCGACATCATCGCCAGCTTCACGCGCCGCATCCAGCGCCTCGAAAACGCCGTCCGCGACATCAAGACCGGTGCCGGCACATCCCTCTACGACGCCCTCTATCTGGCTAGCGAAGAGCTCGAAGGCCGTGAAGGCCGTAAGGTCATCATCTGCGTCTCAGACGGTGGCGACACTGCCTCCTACAAGAAGTTCAACGCTGCCAACATCGCCGTCCAACGCGCCCAGGCCGCTGTTTATCCCATCCTCGTGACGCCCATCACCAACGATGCGGGCCGCAACACGGGCGGTGAGAACGCCCTCCAGTTGATCGCAGAGCGCAGCGGCGGCCGTGTCCTCCAACCGGCCACATACGAGAAGCTCGGCCAGGCTTTCGACGAGATCCTCCGAGACCTGCGCACCCAATATTTCCTCGCTTACTACCCCAAGAGCCAGTCCGTCAAAGGCAACCCTTTTCATCGATTGGAAGTGAAAGTCCGCCGTCCGGATTTGCGGGTCTCCGCGCGCACTGGCTACTATGAAGAGACTCTCTAGTCTCTCTACATGGCCAAAGCCAAACCTAAAACCAAAGCGCCGATCCTCACCCTGGCTGAAGACGGCTACCTGCGCAAGCTTGCCGCAGCCAAAACACCAGTCGAGGTAAAGATGCTCAACGGCAAATCCTTTCAGGGCACAGTCGAGATCTTCGATGCCGAGATAATCCGGCTTGCCCAGCCAGGTTCTGCCAGTCTGCTCATCTACAAAGAAGAAATCAAGTACGTTGCTGAAGAAAAAGTCCAGGAATGAACCACTACGTAGAAACCGCCGTGAAAATCGCTCGTGAAGCTGCTGTCATTGTCGAAAGCTTCCAGCGCCAAAAGATCGGCTTTGAGCTCAAGGGCGAATCCGACCTGGTCACGATGGCAGACCGTCAGAGCGAAATTCTGATTACGACCCGCTTACGCGAAGCCTTCCCCACCCACGCCATCGTCGCCGAAGAGGGCAACAACACCCACTCCAATTCCGGCTACCGCTGGTACGTAGACCCGGTCGATGGCACCACCAACTTCGCTCACGGCTTCCCCATCTACAACATCACGATGGCTCTCGAAAAAGACAACGAGATGATCGCTGGCGTAGTCTATGACCCCACCCGCGACGAGATGTTCACAGCCGAGAAATCAGGCGGCGCATATCTCAACGGCGAGCGCCTCAATGTTTCCAAAGCCAACGCGATCGAAGATTCGCTTTACTCGACCGGCTTCCCCAGCCGTCGCCGCCACCAGAACGTCAACATTCATTTTTACTACCAGCTCGCAATGATCTCGCACGGAGTGCGCCGCACTGGCTCTGCCGCCATTGACCTCGCCTACGTGGCTGCGGGCCGCCTCGAGGGCTTCTGGGAATTTGGGCTGAACCCCTGGGACATGGCTGCCGGGCGATTACTGGTAGAAGAAGCTGGAGGCATGATCACCGACATGCATGGGGCGCCACACCACATCATCACCAGCAACCACTTACTGGCGTCCAATACACACATCCATCAACCCACGCTCGCGCTTTTTGAAGATATCTTCTCCGATCGCTCACCTTATTCGATCCCACAAGTTTCTTTATATCAGCGCTAGGATCATCAATTAACTAAATAGAAACACTTTTTCTATTGTAAAAAAAAGATAGTGCCCTAATCTTTCCGTATGGCATTTGCGGAACGATTTCAGAAACTTTCTCATGCGCCCCAACTCTGCTCAATATTCCTGAAGGCGCTCCTTTGTGTATCTAGCTTTTCTGGCTCTAATTTGTTGCTTGGTCAAACTTGCGACTCACAGCCGGCCTACTTGGACCCCTCGATTTCAATGTCTTTCAATGGAATGAGTGGATTTGAAACCGAGACTGAAGAAAGATGCTTTGCCGACGTGCTGCCGGCGGGGCAAACGCATGCAATTGCCAAGTATTGGCTGGCTTTATCGGACGACACGGGCCTGGCAGCCCTGCAATACTATACTTTGAAAGTGCGTGTAAATGGAGGGACTTTTCGAACAATCGCCAATCACAAATTAGTTTCTGAGATTGATTTTCTTGGGGTAACGCCAGATTGTGTACCCAGCGTCAACAGCTCAGGTGAAGTCTGTCTTTATGAGAAACAATTCGAGACGGTAGTGGACCTCCCAGCTTCTACGGGGAATACGCCGATGCAAATTGAAGTGGTGATAGCCGTTTCTACTTCTGATCAGTCTAAAAGTGAAGGTCTGATTCTCGACGGCAGTATTCACTATAATTTCCGCATGGTAATAGAACAAGTGAATCCACTCTTTATTCCAAGAGACGCAAGTGATGCTGCCGCTAAATGCGATGTAGCGGCGAATACGGGGCACTGCTATCCCACGATCAGTTCCAGAATACTGAGGCGCTCTCCACTGAATAGTGAGGCTCTGATTTCCGGCAGGATTCGTTTCAGACTTGAATTCGACAAGCCGCACCTGATTGGAAACTCATCCAATAACGGCACAGAAACGACTCCAGACTACGAAGTCAACCCTGGCAACGATCCAAATGCTAACGGCCTTGGGAGCGCGCAGGAACTCTCCGAATTCAAGGCGAGCGGCGGGCTCCAACCCGACGGCTCCTTCATGGTTGAGACTATTGGAGAAGACCTTATCGGAGCGACTGTCAAAATTACCTCGCGAGACTTTGGCGGAAGAGCGCGCGTGTATTCGGAAATCGTGCTGAGTGACGGCACAGTGGTTCCTTCAGATCTAGTCGTTGATGAGAACAACAATGAGGTTGCAAAGCCCGCATGCTTAAGTCAATCTGAATTTAAGTTCGCAACTCTACCCTTGGATCAGGATTGCGATGAAATCGCCGACGCCTGGGAGCGACCCCCAACAGCCACGGTGGCTCCTGGAGTCGGCCCCATCGCCAACGCCGACGATGATTCTGAGCCAGGCCCCGGCGGGCCTCATGTCGGAGATGGCTACACCGCTCACGACGAGTATCGCGGATTCCATTACATTCAAACGCTGCCCAGTCAGGCTACTGAGGTGGTTTGGACTCGGACAGACCCGAAAGAGGCCAAAGACGTCTTTTTTTGGGATGCAGACCCATTTAACATGAGCGCATATGTCGCTTCTATATTAGGTAATCAGGGGGCGAATCTCAAGATTCGAGAAGTAAATTCAGGCCAAGCCAATTCACTCTCGAGAACTGATGTAGCCGTCCCTTGGGTTGATCCATTAGCCAAAAACTCATCCCACGACTCACCAAGGCAATCGTTTGCTTTGGTGTACAAGTCTGGTCCTGTTGGCTCAGGTTTTAGTCCAACGCTAACAGCTAACTCAAACGGATTCACTATGTCAGGAAAACCAATAGTTTATGACTCATCCAAGATAGCTGATTTCTATATTACAAATATGGGGTTCTTTCCAGACTTTATTTACCCATTTGTTTTTGCGCATGAGGCGGGCCACCAATTCGGATTGTATCATCCAGAGCGGCAGAACTGCGGCAAGGGGCTGAGTTGCAGCTATGTGGCACCGCCAGCTCCAATGACGCTTTTGACTATGAGTCAATTTACCGACGATGCTCTAGACACTAAAAAGCTATATCTAAAAATCAAATATTATTCTGATCCAAATCAACCAACTATTCGGTCTTGGCCTGAACACGCCGGAGTAATCATGTTTGGCGGGAGAGCTCTTGATGGCGTGGTCACACCTGGTCCTGCGCAAAGCAATTTGGAGAACATAGATTTGATATCGTTTGGACCTTACAATCCGTTCGCCGGCCCCACAAATCCAATTACACCCGCTACGATTGTCAGAGTGTTTGAACAGATTGATTCAATTATGGATTGGACCCCAAGTCTTTTGCATGTCAATGCTTCAGCTATAAAGTTTAGCGCGGAGCAAAAAACGAATATATGCGTACATGAAGCGTGTTCCCAATGAAAAACATAGTTACAAGTGTAGTATTAGCTTCCTTGGCTCTCCTGGCGGAAGATCAAACAAGAGCCGATAATAATGTGAAGATACACCGCGAACTTCGACTCGCCTCAACAAAGTTGCTGGGCCTCATCTCCCTCGATAAGGCATCGTATTTCCCTGGCGAGGAAATTCGAGTAACTGTGACATTTAGCAATCCTGAGAAGACGGCCCTTCGCGTCATTAATCCCTTCAATGTCGGGATTGGTTCAGTCTTTTTCATCGGCAAGGGCTTCAATCCAATGCAGTCTATGCAATCATTTTCAGCTCCAGCAGCAGATTTAAGTCCCCTTGGACCTGATGAAGTAACAACCTTTTCACCCGGCGAAGTGAAAACTATGACCTTCGATTCCTCTCGACCGGGTGGGTTTGCTTCAGCTCCCAAAGATAGCGGACCTTTTCGAATAGTCTATCGTTATTTAAACTTAGAGGCGAATTTTGAAGTACGTGAAGCTGCCATAGATTCTTTTGTCGAGGTTGTGGTTCCGGCGGCCCGGACCTCTGCGTCCAGGAAGCGAATTCTCGAGAAGGGAGAAACACTCGCACAGCACGCATTCACCCTCAAGGATTCAGAAGGCTATCAACTATGCGTGCAGGTTAATGAGATGGTGCCAATAGCAAAATACAGACGATTTCAGGCTCTTAGAACGGAGCGCGCTGATTCCAAAGTATTAACTCACTATCTAGCGCCCTTCCGCTGTCTCGAAACCTCACCCACCCGCATCACCGAGATCGACCTCAGCTTCGGCAACGACGGCACCATGCTTGTCATCGGCAAACGCGAAGGTGCCTCAATGCTCAGCTTCCGTCTCAACGAAGCCAACAAACGAATCCCCTAACGGCCGCCGTTTCATCCCACAGTCATCGAGTTTTGATACTCTCCCAACATGACCACCAACGAAGTCGCAACCCAACTCTTTGCCCTCTGCAAAGAAGGCAAATTCCACGAAGCAATCGCCACCCTCTACGCCGACGACGCCACCAGCCTCGAACCCATGGCCTATGGCCCAATGCCCCGCAAAACCGAAGGCAAAGCCGCAATCCTCGCCAAAGGCGAATGGTGGCAAAATGCTCACGAGATCCATTCCATGACCGTTGACGGCCCCTTCGTCAACCCGGAATCCTTCGTCGTCATCTTCAATATGGATGTCACCAATAAAGAATCCGGCCAGCGCATAACGGGCAGGGAAGCCGGTATCTACACCGTCGTAGACGGCAAAGTGGCAACCGAACAATTCCTCGGCGGAATCTAAAGCTCCAACTCCTCAAGCGGGCTTAAGTACAATCGGACTTGAAAATTCTCGCTTGTTTCTTCTTCATCTCCTGCGTCATCCTCGGCCAGTCCGACTTCATCAGTAGCCGCGCCTCGGTAAGCCTGTACTTACTCCTTTACGCTCTCGAGGCCGGCTGCCTAATCTGGGCTTGGAATCTCAGGCCCGTTCCCTCCAGGCGATTTGTACTCATTACCGCGCTCGCGTTCCGGTTGGCGCTCCTCCCCGCCGGGCTCCGCGACAACGCATCCTTGCAAGACCTGCTCGATCCCAATGCCTGGCAGCGCTTCTTGCTCTTCGATCACGATGTCTGGCGATTCCTTTGGGACCCGCATGTCGCCGCTAGCGGCTTCAATCCATACTCCTTCGCTCCTTTTGCTTCCGACCTCGATCGAATAGCCGAAGACGAGCCCTGGCTTACCGTCCGGTCGAACATCAACTATCCACAAACGCCCACCACATATCCTCCAGGCGCTCAACTTCTCTTCCGAATCCCAAATCATTTCCTGCCGGCAAACCCTCTGGGTTTCAAACTCCTCGCCATCGCCGCAGATCTTGGCATCAGCGCATTGTTGCCCCTGCCCTGTGCCATCTTGTACGCCTGGAATCCTCTCGTTCTCAAGGCAGGCGCGGCCAGCGCCCACTTCGATTCGGTCTTGGCTCTCCTGGTTTTGCTGGTTTACTTCAACCGTAAGCATCTCTGGAGTGCAGGCGCGCTGCTCGGAGCCGCCGCCTTGGTCAAGTTAAGTCCGCTACTTCTCCTGCCATGGCTTTACCGGCATTCGGGGCTTAGAAGCGCCCTCGTGGCTGTGCTTCTCATAATCTGCGGTTTTGCCCCCTTTTATCCCGATTTCCTGACCGGACTTGCCGCCTTCGGTGGGAATTGGCAATTCAACGCAGGTTACTTCTACGCACTCAAGTGGCTCAGCCCTGCTGCGGCCAGACCAATTTCGCTGCTCAGCTTAACAGTCGCCGCCCTTCTGCTGGCCCGGTCTAAGTCGTTCGATCCCGCCCAGCAAGCCGCATGGACGCTCTTCCTCGGCGTGGTCCTCAGCCCCACTGTCATGCCCTGGTACCTGGTGTGGTGTCTTCCTCTCGCTGCCGTCGCGGGAGAAATGATTCCTGTCTACTTCTCTTTCGCCGTTGCGCTTTCTACTTTGGTCATGATCGATGGAATAGAGCGGGAATGGTGGCTCTGGATCGAGCACCTCCCGCTCCTGATCGCAATTTATTTTCGTTTCAGCGTAACTTTACAATCCGCTCCGGCAACTGCTCAACATGGTCACGACACTATTTCTGATGACACTCCTCGCTCAGGGTAGCGGCTCGACAGCGCCTCCCGTAGCACCTGGCATCGAAGATCGTCCCTTTCTTGTCACCAAATCGGTCGACGCAACCGTGGTCGACATCACCAGTAACGTCGTAGTAGTAAAAGAAGTGGCAAAGAACGGAAAGGTAAAGATCTATGAACTGCGTATCGATCCTAAAATGCAGCTCTCAGCAGATAAAAAAACCGAGTTAGGGCAGGTAAAGCGCCGGATCGTCCTCGCAGATTTCAAACCTGGCAGCTTTGTCAGGTTGACATGGATCCCTGAATCCAACATCGTCGTGTCGCTCCGATTTATCCCCGAGAAGCCAGCCAAACGCGCCTAACCTTAAATCGTAACATCCACCAATTCCACGACCTCCGCAGCCTCCAACCCGCAACTCAGGGCCGCACTAAATCCCTGTCTCAATTCAGTCAACACGCGCACGGCAGCCCACTCCTCCGTCCTCTCGCCGTGGCTCAAGCAATCCAGACAATACTCGCAAAGCATCACAACTTTCTCATCCGCGCCACTCCTCACCGGCACTGCCCCCTGAGCCACCCCGTAAATGGCATACTGCGCCTCAAGCAAATCTTCCATTTGACCGCTTTCAATCCCTGCAATCGCCTGATCCAGCAATTGAATCAACAGATTTAGCTGGGTCACTAGAGCCTCCCCACGATTGAAGCTAAAATCTGCCCCGCCGCATTCCCGCTTCCAAGTAAACTCGATTCCCGCTCGCGCAGCAATTCTCCCGCTGCACTCTCCGCCAGATTCACCGCCACGGTCCTGTCACGCACCACACTGTTAGAAGAAACGATTCCGCCCAATCCACCTCTCAACAACCGCCCCGTCTCGGCAAGCTTGTTGCTCTGGAAAATCCCCAACAACCCGCGCTGATCTCCAACTTCGCTAATCGCCCGGTCCACCACTTGAATGGCCCCAATAGAACCCTCAAAGTTGCTTACATCCGTTTTGGCTAGCTTCCCCTCTGCTCCAAAGCTCTCGCTCCCATCAAGCAGTGGCCCACCCCCAAACACGAGCGATTGTGCCACCTGATCCACCCGCTGTAACACTCGCGAAAACTCTGCCTGATCCTCATCCTTCAACTTCCGTCCCGGCTCGTTAATCCCACCAAAGACCAGCCCCCGGGCCTTGGCCAGCAACCCGTCAATCTGCTTCAAACCCTCATCGGCCGTCCGCGCCTCGGTCACCGCATCGTTGGTATCCCGAACATTCTTCGATAACTCCGCCGCCTGCACCTTGCGGGCTTCGCGATCGGCGTAGTCCGCCGGCCTTGCTCCCACACCACTCTGCCGCAACCCGGAAGACAGCCTCTCCAGACTCTGTGAAAACTCACTCAAACTTCGATTGGGACTCTCCGCGCTAACAGCGGGAATCGGGTTAATGGACGACGCCATGGTACACGCTCCAGCCCAGCCCCCTGTTCCTTCAAGGCAAACCGGTTCTTGATTTTGAATGATCTTCTTATCGGTGTCCGGCATCTTCTTCTTGAACTTTTATTTCGGAAATCCTTCCGCCAGCAACGCCCGAGCCCGATCCCCGCGCAAAACTCCATCTCCGCCGTATTTATCGAAATATTCAAAAAACTTCTGTCTGGCCGCAGCGTCGAGAAACTTCACCTCTCCCGACTTCTCCATCTCCACCACTTCTTTCAGCATCGCATCGGTCGCCAGATGTACCCCAAAAGCGGAAAGCACCAATCGCCCCTGATGCCGTCCCCACCACACCTGGTTTAACTTGTGGCTCAACAAAATCCGGAACGGAAAATTGAGCGCTCGCGCCGCCGGGCTATCCCCACCCAGTTTTTTCTTTAACGGCGCCATTTCGTCCTCTGTCGGGGTTAACCCATGCGCCGCCGCATATCCCTCCATCACCGTCATCAGCATCAACCCCGTATCGGTCTGAGAAACCTCTTTGCCAAACGCAACCATCACTGGCTGCCCCAACAAAGTTCCCACAAAAAGCAAATGGAGCAGAATGCAACGCATATCCGCTCCATCGGCATGAACTAACTAAGAGTTTAGACCTAGACTTCGTAACCCTTGCGGTAATTCCGCGTAATCATCTTGTTGGCTTCAGCGTCACCAACAAACTTCGGCCCAGCCGCCAGCGTCAACTTACGTCCCACGCGGTAGCTGATATTCGCCAGGTGGCACATATTGGCGCTGATTACAGAGTTCTCCACCCCGTCATTCAGATCCTTGTAATTCCGGCTCTTGCAAGCTGCCAGGAAGTTCTGCATATGCAACCCGGTCGGATCGCCATTCGGGCCACGCTCGGGCTTGAGATCCATTACCATCTCGTTACTCTCGCCCTTAAACGCCTGGAAGCCCTGATCGCTCATCGCGGCCCAGCCTTCCGTGCCATAGAACAGGTTGCCAATCATGACATTCAGCGGCGCACCATTCACCGGCGCAGTAGCGGTCGGCGCAGCGGCAGCTCCACCCTGAGCGCGTCCGCGCGGCACGCCACCCTCGCCCCCCGTCAGCAATCCACGCACTTCAAAACTCATTTCACGTCCACCAAAATCGAAGCTTGACGTCAGCGTGTTCGGGGTTTCCTGATCGTCGTCATAGGCGTACTTGCCACCGTAAGAGACGACAGACTTTGGATACTCGGGATCACCCATACCCCAACGCGCCAAGCCTAATTCATGCACGCCCTGGTTACCGATATC
>Ga0105048_10010506_pt1 | contig 14667 bp, 1 predicted proteins | sample MAT05_FD_78382 | JGI IMG/M metagenome (GOLD analysis project Ga0105048, IMG submission 78382) | Freshwater microbial communities from Lake Fryxell liftoff mats and glacier meltwater in Antarctica - MAT-05 | ecosystem: Environmental > Aquatic > Freshwater > Ice > Liftoff microbial mat | place... | reverse complement strand
GTTTCCTGCTTTGGTGGCAACAACGGTTCGATCAACCTAAGTGTTTCGGGCGGTACGCCTGCTTACACCTACGCCTGGTCGAACGGCGGGAACACCGAAGACATCAGCGGTTTGGTGGCGGGTACTTATAACGTCACAGTAACGGATGCCAATGGTTGCACGGTAGTATTGACCCGCAGTATTGGCCAACCGGCTGCCCTGAACCTGGACATCAGCTCGAACAATGTGACCTGCTTCGGCGGCAACAACGGTACGATCAGTCTGACGGTCAATGGCGGTACGGGTAACGACACTTACCTGTGGAGCAATGGCTCGACAAGTGCAAATCTGAATGACCTGCTTGCCGGTACTTACTGCGTGACCGTGACGGATGCGGCTGGCTGTACGGCGACTGCTTGCACGACGATCACCGAACCTGCTTCGGCCATTGATTTGACCGCTACTTCGGTGCCGGTTACGGCTTGCAGCGGTGGCAGCAACGGTTCTATTGACCTGACAGTCAATGGCGGTACGCCCGCTTACACCTACGCCTGGAGCAATGGAGCAGTCACCCAGAACATTACTGGCTTGACCGCAGGTACCTACATCGTTACGGTGACAGACGCCAATGGTTGCACGAAAGTGCTGTCAGTACTAGTCAACCAGATCTCCGATATTGTTGCTACGATTGCCCTCACTAACGTGCAGTGCAGCAGCGGCGGTCTCGATCTGACGGTGAGCGGTGGTTTACAACCTTACACCTACGCTTGGGACAATGGCCCGGTCAGCGAAGACCAGACCAACTTGCCCGCCGGAAACTACTCAGTGACGGTAACGGATGCGAACGGTTGTACGGCAGTGGCCAATGCCACGATTATTGAAACGATCATTACCCTGACGGCTACGCCAACGCCGGTTTCTTGCTTCGGCGGCTCGAATGGCTCGATAGATTTGACGGTGAGCGGTGGTGCGGCGCCCTACTCGTTCTCCTGGACCGGTGCTCCGGCCAATGAAGACCCAACGGGTCTGACGGCAGGCATCTACTCCGTGACGGTAACGGACGCCAATGGCTGCACCGCCACCACTTCGGCCACCATCACCGCACCAACGGCCATCGTGCTCAGTGTGGTGCCAACCCCCGCCTCTTGCGCCGGTGGCAATAATGGCACGATTGACCTGACGGTAAGTGGTGGTACCCCTGCTTACACCTACCTCTGGTCGGATGGTACTACCAAAGAAGACCTGGTGGGGGCCACGGCGGGTACCTACACGGTGACGGTAACCGATGCCAACGGTTGTACCAAAGTAATTTCCGGTACCGTTCTCTCCACTACTCCGGTAGTGGCTAACGCCGTGATTGCCCAGGAGGCCTGTCCTAAAACCAGTAATGGTGCGATCAACCTCTCGGTCTCCGGTGGTACTGCGCCTTATACCTTTGCCTGGAGCAATGGTGCCAATACGCAAAATCTGACTGGATTAGTGGATGGTATCTACTGCGTGACGGTGACGGACAACAATGGTTGTACGACCACTACCTGCGTGACCTTGAATCCTATTCCGCTGATCGCGCCAAGTATCACGACGACCAATGTGTCTTGTTTTGGCGGCAATAATGGTGCGGTGAACCTGACGGTGAGCGGCGGAGCCGGTGGATTTACCTTTAACTGGAGCAACGGTGCCAGTTCCGAAGACCTGAACAACGTGGTGGCCGGTACTTACTGCGTCACCATCACCGATGCGGCGGGCTGCTCAAAAACGGCCTGTGCCACGGTCACCCAACCACCGCTGCTCGCTTTGAACACGACCTGGGTGAATGTGTCCTGCGCTGGTGGCAACAACGGTTCGATCAACCTGATGGTCAGCGGCGGTACGCCCGGCTACACTCACCTGTGGTCCAATGGCGCAACGACCGAAGATTTGAGCGGTTTATCGGCGGGTACCTACACGGTGACGGTAACGGATGCTAACGACTGTTCGGCTACGTTCTCTACTTCGATCAATGCACCAAGCCCGCTCAACCTGAGCATCGTGCCAACGATGGCCCCGGCTTGTAGCGGTAACTATACGATCAACCTGACGGTCAACGGCGGTACCCCTGGTTATACTTACCAGTGGTCGAACGGTATGATCTTCCAGGATTTGATGAATGTGCCTTCCGGCAATATTTACGCGGTGACCGTGACGGACTCCAAGGGCTGCACGGCAGAAATATCAGTGAATGTTCCGCTGTACTCGCCCCTCACCGCCAGCGCGGTAGTGCTTCCGATCACTTGCTTTGGTACCACCACGGGTGATATTGACCTGACTGCCGGTGGCGGTTGCGGTGGATACACGTACCAGTGGAACTACCAGTTCAGCACGGCGGAAGACCTGCATAACCTGGCCTCCGGTATTTACAGGGTGACGATCACCGATGCCTGTGGCTGTTCTTTGGTGCAAGACTTCGTGGTGGCGGGTCCAAACCGTCCGCTCAAAGCCACGTTCGTGGTGACGGATGCGGCCTGCGGTGCGGCCAATGGGGCGATTGATATGACGGTGCAGTTTGGCACTTTCCCTTACACGTATTTGTGGAGTAATGGGGCGACGGCACAGGATTTGACTGGCCTGACGGCCAATACCTACACGGTGACGATCACCGATGCGCAAGGTTGCACCTTAGTGGCTTCGGCCACGGTCAATTCTGCTAACGGTACCCTGACGGTGAACGCTACGGCGGCTCCGGCGACTTGTGGTGCCAGCAACGGCACGATGGTCATTGACGTAACGACGGGCACGACGCCGAACTACTCTTACAACTGGGCAGGTAACAATGGGACGGGCAGTGCGAGCAACCTGACGGCGGAGCCATTCACCATTCCGAACCTCGGCGGCGGCACGTACAGCGTGACCATCACCAACGGGGCTGGTTGTTCGACGGTGACCAGCGTAGTGGTGCCACAAACTGGCGGTATTACTGCCAGTGCCACGGCTACCCCGGCGGCTTGTAGCGCAAATAACGGTAGTGTTGTCGTTGATCTGACGGGTGGTGCGCCCACCTACACTTATGTGTGGGCGGGCAACGGCACTGGCGGCACCGGTAGCATTGCCAGCGAGCCATTTACGATCCCGAACCTCGGCGGCGGTACGTACAGCGTGACCATCACCGATGCCAACGGCTGTACCGCCGTGACCAGCGCCGTGGTGTCCCAAACCAGTGGTTTCACCCTCTCGGCCACCCCGACCCCGGCAACGTGTAATGCGTTCAACGGTACGATCACGGTGGACGTAACCGGCGGCCAGGCCAATTACAGTTACAACTGGTCTGGCAACAACACGACCGGAACGGGTAGTGCTATTACTGCCGAGCCATTCACCATCCCGAACCTGCAGGGCGGCACGTATGCGGTCACGGTGACGGATGCGAACGGTTGCACCGCCGTGACCACGGTGGTGGTGGTGAAACAAAGCAGTTTCTCCATCAATGTGACGCCGATGGCTGCGACTTGTGGCATGAACAACGGCAAACTCCTGGTGGATGTGACGGGTGGCACGGCGAACTTCTCCTACAACTGGGATAACGGCAGTACCACCGGTACCGGCAACGGCATCTTTATGGATCCGTTTACGATCCACAACCTGGCTTGCGGTACTTATAACCTCACCGTGACGGACCTGAACGGCTGCACGGCGGCCACCACCATCGTCGTACCATGTAGCAATGCCATTACTATTGCTGCCACGACGACTGCGGCGGCCTGTGCGGCGAACAACGGTACGATCATCGTGGATGTGACCAGCGGGAGCAGCCAGCCTTACAGTTACACCTGGGTGGGCAATAACCTGACTGGCAGTGCCAGTGGTATTAACGCCGAGCCAATTACGATCCCGAACCTCACCGCAGGTAACTACTGCGTCACGATAACGGATGCCAACGGCTGTAGTGCCACGACTTGTGTCACCATCAATAGCACCAATAATATCACCCTGACCAGCACGGTGGCTAACACGACTTGCGGCCTGAACAATGGTGCGATCAATCTGACGGTCACGGGCAGCACGGCGAACGTTTACACCTGGAGCAACGGCGCGACGACCGAAGATCTAAGTGGCCTGGCCGCTGGTACCTACTGTGTCACGGTGACCAGTACGAATGGTTGCAGTGCCACGACTTGTGTCACGGTCAACAGCAGTGCTGCCGTGACCTTGACCGTCGCCACGACCAGTACCAGTTGCGGCAACACCAACGGTGCAGTTAATCTGACGGTTAACAGTGGTACGGCTCCATTCTCTTTCTTGTGGAATAATGGCGCGACGACCCAAAACCTGACCGGTTTAGTCGCTGGCATCTATTGTGTGACCGTAACGGACGCCAGCGGTTGCACTGCGACAACTTGTGCCACGGTCAATAGCAGCAGCGCCTTCAGTCTGACCACAGCAGTAACGAATGCCTCTTGCGGTAACGCCAATGGGGGAGTCAACCTGACGGTCACTGGCGGTAGCACATTCGCTTACTTGTGGAGCAATGGCGCAACGACGCAAGACCTCAATAACGTACCCGGTGGTATTACCTACTGCGTAACGGTGACGGATGCCAGCGGTTGCAGCGCGACCATTTGCGCCCCTGTGAATAGCACCAGCACAATTGCCCTGACCACGACCGGGACGAGCGCCATTTGTAATGGTGCCAACGGTGCGGTCAACCTGACGGTGACGGGCGGCATGGCTCCGTTCACTTATGCCTGGACGGGCGGCGCAACGACGGAAGATTTGTTCAACCTGATCGCGGGCACCTATTGCGTCACCGTAACGGATGCCAGCGGTTGCAGCGCCACAACTTGTGCCACGGTGACTAGCGGCGGCAGTAATATTACACTGACCACGGGAGTCACCAACACCACCTGCGGCCTCCCCAATGGTGCAGTCAATCTGACGGCGACGGGTGGCACCACTCCATTGACTTACCTGTGGAGTAACGGCGCGACGACGGAAGACCTGATCAATGTGGCTGCTGGCACTTATTGTGTGACCGTAACCGACATAAATGGTTGCAGTGCCACGACTTGTGCCACGGTCAACAACAGCAGCACGATTGCCCTAACCACGACGGTGACGAACACTACCTGCGGTCTGGCCAACGGTGCAGTCAATCTGACGGTGACGGGCAGTACGGCTCCATTAACTTACCTGTGGAGCAACGGCGCGACGACGGAAGACCTGATCAATGTGGCTGCGGGCACTTATTGTGTGACCGTAACCGACATAAATGGTTGCAGTGCCACGACTTGTGCCACGGTTAACAACAGCGGCACGATTGCCCTGACCACGACGGTGACGAACACTACCTGCGGCCTGGCCAATGGTGCAGTCAATCTGACGGTGACGGGCAGTACGGCTCCATTGACTTACCTGTGGAGTAACGGCGCGACGACGGAAGACCTGATCAATGTGGCTGCGGGCACTTATTGTGTGACGGTAACGGCTAACAGCGGTTGCACCGCATCTACTTGCGTGACCGTAAATGACGGTAGTTCTCTGGCGGTGAGTGCCTCGGTGATTGGCGTAGGTTGTAATGGTCAGACGACCAGTACCGTGACCCTCACGGTGGCTGGCGGCGCGGCCCCATACATCTACACTTACACGGGCCTGGTATCCGGCATTGGAAACTCGCCATCCTCGACCATCGTAATCAACGGCACCCCAGTCGGCACTTACGTCTACACGGTGACCGATGCCAGCGGTTGTACGGCTACGGCGAGCGCAAACGTAACCAACTGTACTGGTTGTAACCTGAGCCTGCAGACCACCCACGTTTGTGCGCCAACCTGCGCCAATAACGACGGTACATTTACGATTGCGGTAAATGGGGGCACTGCACCTTACACCTACAACTGGACCAGCAGCAACGGTACCCCAGGCAGTGGTAGCGGTACGGCGGTGGATTCAGTCAGAATCATAGGTATTTCCTCGGGTGTTTATCGCATCACGGTGACCGATGCCAATGGCTGTACGGCTACGACCACCTCGGTCATGGCCACACCAATCGGCATTATGGTGGCGGCTGTACCCACTTGCGCCAGCGTGTGTGGAGGCAACGATGGCAAGATCACGGTCGGTGTGCTGTTTGGCTCGCCGAACTACAGTTATACCTGGATAAATACGACCTCAGCGGCTACGGGCAGTGGCAGCGGCATTACGAACAACCAGTTCGTGATCTCTGGCCTGCCGTCCGGTGCTTACTCGATTACCGTCACCGACGGCAATGGATGTACTGGCCTGGCGAATGTGTCCATCGTACCAATCAGTTTTGTGGTCGGTACGGCGAGCAGCACCGGTGTTACTTGCGCCGATGCTTGTGGTGGACAGATTGACATTAACCTGACCAGCGGAGCTTCCAACTACACCTATCAGTGGTCTAATAACACGACGACTGGTAGCGGTTCGTCGGCTTCGGCCGCCTTCTCGCTCAATGGCCTGTGTGCCGGTGCTTATAACATCACCGTCACCGATGCCAACCAATGTTCCGGGATGCTGACGGCCAATGTGGGTGGCAACATCGGTGGTCAGGCCTTCAATGACTTGAACACGGACGGTGCTATTGGTCAGAATGAACTGGGTGTGGACAGTGTATTGGTTTATCTCTATGCTTGCAACAATCCGTTGCCAGTGGACTCCGCCTGGACGGATGCTTCCGGCCACTATGGCTTCCAGAATCTGAACCAGTACCCCTACCGGATTGAATTTAGCGTGGGACGTGATTCCAACTGGCTGCAACCCGCTTTCGTGGGTGACGACAATGGCTCGACGATACAATTTATTCAATCGGCAGATTGCAGTGTAAATGTTGGCTATTACTATCCTGGTGATTACTGCCAAAACAACCCGGACGTTGCGTTCTCGTGCTTCGCACAAGGACAAACCGAACTGGTGGACGAAACCGAAGTTGGCCTCTTCCCTTATGATGCAGTAAACCGCTCCGAAGTGTTTGGCCAGGTACCCGCGCACGACATCGGTGCTGTCTATGGTCTGTCTTACGACCGGGTGAACCACTACCTGTACGCTTCGGCCTTCCTGAAACGCCACGTGGGTCTGGGTGAACTGGGTCTGGGCGGTATTTATCGCATAGATTATTCCGATGCCAACACCCCGAAAGTGCTGCCACTTTATACCGTGCCCAACGTTGGCAGCGTGGTAAGAACGGACTTGGGTGCGCCAAACATACCAAGCCAGGATGCCGATGCCTTTGCTAAAATTGGTAAAGTCGGTCTGGGCGACATTGACATCTCCGATGATTACAACACGCTGTGGACGATCAACCTGAGCAACGGGTATCTCGTCCGGGTAGATAGCATTTTGAGCACTCCGGCCTCAACGGAAATAGTGATTACTTCCGCTCCGAATTGTAACAACGGTGTGTTCCGTCCGCTGGGCCTCAAAGCCACGCGCGGCAAAGTGTACGTTGGTGGCGTCTGTACGGGAGAAAATAATGGTACTTCCGCCGACCTGACCGCCTCGATACATGAATACGATGTGGCTAAGGGCACCTGGAAAATGATCCTGAACTGGGATTTGTTCCTGCCGAACTATAACCACGGTGACATCGTGGGTAGTGTCAATCAAAACCTGGCGCAGTGTAAAGAATGGGAAACCTGGGTGGATGTGTACAGCGAGCGCAACCTGGTGGCGAACACTGGCTCCGGCGAACCGTCTAATACCTGGGGTGGTAACTTTGAAGTAGTGGGTGGCGGCCCGACCGGCGCGGAATTCCGTTGCCGTGGTCAGGCGCTCATCTCCGATATTGAGATTACCCGCGAAGGCATGATGGTCGTTTCGATGATGGATCGTACGGGTCACCAGTTTGGCTACCGCCAATTGCGCCCGAACACGACCGTCGGCAATCCGATCTCGGCCAGCCCGGGCGGTGATGTACTGGCCGCCTACCGCGTCAATGGCGTGTGGCAGTTGGAAAATAACGGCACCATTCCTGGCCTGAACCGTACCAGCCAGTATGGCCCAAACTCCAATGACGGCCCTGGTGGTGGTGAGTTCTTCTACGACAACACCCGCTACACCCACTTGGATGCTGATGGCGGTGGCCTGTTGTATGTACCAGGTCGCGACGAACTGTTGGGCGCGATCATGAACCCGAACACCTCCGAATACAACTTCGGGGGTGGGGTGGTCTATTACGACCTGCTGCATGGCAACACCACGCGTAATGACCTGACGCTGATTGACCCAACCACCAACACCGTCGGTATTGGTATGGCGAACAGCGTGGGCGATCTCGAAGCCTTATGTAAGGAAGCACCGATCCAGATTGGTAATCTTGTCTGGAACGACCTGAATCGCGATGGGGTGCAGGATGCTTGTGAAGATGTACTGCCCAACGTACTGGTCAGTCTTTATGACAGCAAAACGAAGCAATTACTGGCCAGCACAGTGACGAACGCAAAGGGGGAGTACTACTTTACGGGTTTAGGTACGCCGGGCGAGAACTGGATCTCCACTTCCGGTTACGACAGCTTGCTGCCTTACTCTGACTACCGGATGGTGTTTGGTAAAAATGCGACTTCCAGCCAGTTCGATGTTACGACCAAAGAACTGACCCTGGCCAGTTCAAAATACGAACTGACGGTGGCCAACTCTGGGGTGGGTTCCAATAAGGACTACAACGATTCCGATGCGGAACTGACGGTGGCACCTGGTACCAACTGGGATGGTTATCCGACAATTCTGCTGCGGACGGGTCTTTCGGGGGCCAGCAACCACCGCTACGATGCCGGTTTCTATAGCATTGACAGTGCATTCGTGGTGGCTTGCGCAACCGGAACCAACGCCATAGCGGGTAACTTCCTGTTAAGCGAGGCCGACCATCAGGCCGATCCATCCGCCAACCATACGGTGACTTATCACGCTACAATGGCCGATGCGCAAGCCGGATTGACCGCCCTGACCAGCCCGTACCTCGGTACCAATGGCCAGATCGTGTACGCCCGGGTTGCTGCCAATGGCGCTTCGGTTTCCTTCATGGCCATTCGTCTGAAAGTAGTGGTAACGCCGCTTGTAGCTACCGGTGCGCTGAAAGTTTGTGCCAATACCCTCGACAATCTCGGCACCTTCCAGTTGACCAATGCCAATCAGCAAGTGACTTCGGGCATAGCCGGATTGGCAGTGACTTACTACAAGACGCAGGAAGACGCAGTACTCGGCATTCATGCGCTGGCCTCTTTGTACACTTCCGCCCAAACCTTCGTCTGGGCACGTGTCCAGAATGAAGGCGGTTGTTATGCCCTCAGTGCGGTACGACTGATTATCCGGGAAAATCCGGCTGCATCGCTCACTGCCCAGGCCAGCACTTGTGCTGGTGCCGGCAATGGTTCCGTATTGGCGACTACTTCTGCCGGTCTGGCCAACTACACCTATTCCTGGTCGAATGGAGTGGTGGAAGGTCCAACGGCGGTTGCGGTAAGCACACTGGATAGTCTGAACGCTGGTCAGTATGCCCTGACGATCACCGATGCCAATGGCTGCACTGCTACCACTACGACTACGGTGGAAAACAGTCTGGTCTTTGCAATGGCACCGATAGCAGATTTGAGCATGGCTTGTCCTGGTACGCTGACCACTCCGGTGGCCCTGGCTACCAACTTGCCGGAAGCCACATTTACCTGGACGGGCGGTGCTACCGCAGGCTTACTGAATGGTACTACCACCAGCGCGAATCCGGTCATTCCGGCCTTTACCACGCTGAATGGCAACGCCACGGTCACCGTGACGGCTGCAATGGGCGTCTGCTCCGCTGCGGAAACCTTCGTGGTGCAGGCAGCGGATGAGGAACGCCCGGTCTTCAATGTCAACCTGGCAGCGTTTGCTGATTTGACCCTAATATGCAGCGATGCGGTACCAGCCGCGCCGCTATTGACCAGCAACAACGTCAGCGACAACTGTACGGCACCAACTGAACTGGCTCTGGAGTACAACGAGACCAATAGCCGGGGCACGGATCCGATGGCTTGCGAATACTATACATACGATGTTGATCGGGTCTGGAAAGTGCGCGATCACGCGGACAATGAGCGGGTGATTGACCAGCATATTTCCGTACAGGATGTCACCGCACCACGGGCTGCTTGCAAAAACATGCACCTGGAACTCGGTGAAAATGGTACGACAACGATCCTGCCGCAGCAATACGACAATGGATCCAGCGATAACTGCGCCGCTACGGCCGCACTGTTCTTCGCCGCCAGCGTGACCAACTTCACGGTGCAAAGCCCAGCTTCCACGGAGGTGCTGCTGACCGTGAGCGATCCATGCGGTAACAAGAGCACTTGTGTGGCCCTGGTGACGATCGGTAGCCTGTGCGATCAGAGCGAAAACGATGTGCAACTGTGGAACAAGCCATACTGGAACAATCCGGTACTGAGCCAGCATGACCTCAACGAGTCGCCAGTCGAACTGACCTTCTTGTTGAAAGACTCCTGTGTGACGGGTGTAGTGCAGGCTAATTACCGCCTGTTCCTCGATCTCGATGGTAATGGCATCCAGGAAACAGTGGTGGATAGCGATCAGCCGCAAGCCTCGAACGTCGTGTACTATGGCAACGCCACCAACCCGGACTACTCCGGTGGGGAAGCACGCGCCTTCGACCAGCGCGCCGTGCCAGCCAGCGAACAGTATCGCTTTACGGTAGAACAAGTGGTCAGCGGCCAGACGGTTACCGCATACATGCGCTGGACCACCGCCGAGCAGCCGAACACGTACGTATGGCCACAACTGCCCCACGGTACGCACCGCATTCAGTGGTACATGACCGATGCCTGTGGCAACACCCACGAAGAAGATTATCGCTTCCAGGTGTATGACTGCAAAGCGCCGGTGATTGACTGCCGCGGTGGTATTACGGTGAACATTAACTCGAACGACAAAGTGACGGTGACCGCGCCACAACTGGTACTGACCGCCGATGACAACGCCACACCGGATGCGAAACTGATCTATGCCCTGCGTCGTGCAGGCCAGGGAACGGGCATTCCGATTAATACTGATGGCACATTGGCCACAAGTATTATCTTTACGTGTGCCGAGCTTGGTATCCATCCCATCGAACTTTGGGTAGTGGATCGGGCCGGCAATGCCGCCTCCTGCGAAGTGAAAGTGAACGTACGCGACCTTTACGGCTATTGCCAAAGCACTGCGGGCACCACGAATAACGTAACGCCGGAAGAAGAACCTAACCAGGAGATGACGACGAATCCAAGCGATCCAAATGCGAATGAGCAAATGGAAATAGTCAAAAAGGATCCATTCTTGTTGTTTCAAAACGAACCGAATCCGTTCGTGGATCAGACGAGCATCGGTTTCTACCTTCCTGCCGCTACTACCGCCACCCTGATAGTGTATGATGAGACGGGCCGGATGCTTTACACGACGAAGGGCGACTTCGCGAAAGGCCGCAATGCCTTCCAGATTGATCTCGCCCCAGTGGTCAGCCAAGGATTACTTTATTATCGCATCAGCACACCAACCGATAGCGCAGTGCGCAAAATGGTTCAGGTGAAAGATTAATGCCTCCGGGTATTACCTGAAGTACGAGTGACGAAGTGCTCTTTCCAAAAGATGGAAGGGGCCTTCGTCTTTTAAAGAAAAGTAATTTTGCGACTTTTAAGATTTTCGCCGTCTCTACATTTATTGGTCAAAATGCGGAATAAGTACATTGCTCCAACCAATAACCTGTAACCGTTGTTTCAATCTTCAAAATCTTATCTACACGTATGACAGATTATGCACCACACAGAACCAAATTCCATACGGTGAGCGGCGATCCTATCCTGGTTCAGATGCACACATTGGCCAATGGTTTGAAGCTATTTCTTTCGGTCCATAAAGACGAACCGAGGGTCTATACCGAGATTGCCGTGCGCGCCGGTTCCAAGCACGATCCCGCTGAAACTACCGGCCTGGCCCATTATTTCGAGCACATGATGTTTAAGGGTACCGACCGCCTCGGCAGCCTCGACTGGACTCAGGAAAAAGTACTGCTCGACCAGATCGAAGAGAAGTTTGAGGAGCATCGCCGGGAGCGTGACCCCTTGAAAAAGAAAGAGTTATATGCCGATATTGACCGTTTATCCTTTGAAGCGGCCCAGTTTGCTGCGGCTAATGAATACGACAAATTAGTCAGTGCCATCGGAGCCAAAGGCACCAATGCTTATACGTGGGTGGAGCAAACGGTATATATTAATGACATTCCCGCCAACGAACTGGAACGCTGGTTTGCCCTGGAGAGCGAGCGATTTCGCCGACCAATTCTGCGTTTGTTCCATACCGAACTGGAGACAGTATTTGAGGAGTACAACATTAGTCAGGATCGCGATATTCGCAAGTCCATGAAAGCGATGCAGGAGGAATTGACCCCTACGCACCCCTATGGCACCCAAACCACTTTGGGTCGGGGAGAAGACCTGAAGAATCCATCACAAAAAAATATTTACCGCTTTTTTGACCAATACTACGTACCAAATAACCTGGCCATTGTGATGGCGGGTGACTTCGATCCGGAGCAGACCGTGGCTTTGGCCGAAAAGTATTTTGGTCATTTTGAGACAAAAGAGATTCCTGTTTTTCACTTTGAACCACAACGCCCGCTCGTCGTGCGTGCGCAACGCGACGTGTATGGCCATGAGCCGGAATGGGTGGAAATGGGTTGGCGTTTTCCGGGTGCCCAGTCGGAGGAGGCCCAACTGTTGGCTTTAGTGGCGGGTATTTTGCATAATTCTCAGGCTGGTTTATTTGATCTGAACCTTATTCAGCAGCAGCAAGTGCTTGAGGCGTATGCCTATCCCAACGTATTGGAAGACTACAGCAGCCTGTTGTTGCACGCCAAACCGCGCGAAGGACAGTCGCTGGAAGAAGTGGAACGCCTCTTGCTCCAGCAAATGGAATACCTGCGCACGGGCCAGTTCGAGGATTGGTTGCCGCAGGCCGTGGTGAAAGACATGAAACTCACCGAAATCCGGTCTTTTGAGAAAAATAAGGGCCGTGCCGGGGCACTGACCAACGCTTTTATTTTAGGCTTGAACTGGTCAGAGACCGTACAGCGTTGGAAGCGGCTGGAAAAAATAACCAGGGCCGATATCATAGCTTTTGCCCAGCAGCATTTGCGGCCCGATAATTATGCCATTGTCTTCAAACACCACGGGGACGATCTGAATCTGATGAAGGTGGAAAAACCGCCCATCACGGCCATTGAGGTGAACCGCACGGACAGTTCCGGTTTTTCACAGGAATTTCTAGCGAATCCAACCCCCGATGTGCAACCGGAATTTGTGGATTTTCAAAAAGTTATTAAAAAAGCCAGCCTCTCTGAAAGCCTGAAACTGCGGGCCGTACAGGAGCCGAAAAGTAAACTTTTCCAACTGTACTACACCTTCGATATGGGCCGGTTGAGCGACCGGCGACTGGCTTTGCTGGCGGCTTATCTGCCTTTTCTTGGCACTTCGCGCTATTCGGCGACGGAAATGCAGCAGGCCTTCTACCAACTGGGCATGAGTTGTACGGCCAGTTGTCAGGATCGGCATTTCTTCTTTACCCTCACGGGTTTGGAAGAATCGTTTGAAGCGGGCGTGGAACTGATGGAGCACTTGCTGGCCGATGCGCAGCCCCATCCCGGTGCGCTGCACAACCTGATCGCCGACACGCTGCTGCGCCGCGAAAATGACAAGCTGGACAAACGCACCGTGCTGAGTAAAGCCTTGGCCAACTACGCCAAATACGGCCCGGTGTCGCCTTTTTCGGATAAATTGACCAAAGAGCAACTGCTGGCCATTACCCCGGAAGAACTGGTTGCGCTACTGCACGAGTTGCCGACCTACCAGCACGAAGCGTTCTATTATGGGCCACAAAGTGCGCGTACGGTGGCCAATATTTTGAAAAAACATCATCCCGTGGATCAGCCGCTGCGGGCGGTATTGCCAGCCAAAAAATATCCGGAGATCGGTACGCGGCGCGACAAGGTGTATTTTGTGGACTTCCCGACGGTGCAAGTGGAACTGCTGCTGCTTTCTAAGGGTACGCCGAAATTTCACTTGGAAGAATTTGTTTTTTCGGAATGGTACAACCAGTATTTCGGCTACGGGCTGTCGTCCATCGTTTTTCAGGAAATTCGCGAATCAAAAGCACTGGCTTATTCGGCTTATGCGTACGCTGCCAATCCTGAGTTGAAAAACCGCGCCCATTTTTTGCAGGCGTATGTAGGCACTCAACCGGACAAACTGTACGAAGCGGTGGATGCCTTCCAGGCGATCCTGGAGGATATGCCGGTTTCGTTGCCACAAATAGAGAATGCCCGCCAGAGTGTGCTGAAACAGATCGCCGGAGGGCGGATCCGGCAGGCCGATCTGTATTGGACCTGGCGCGGCAACCGCGATAAGGGTTTTCCTAATCGCGATCTGCGGCAAGACATTTATCAGACTCTGGCGCAAGCCGAGGCCACCGACCTGCTGAATTATCAACGCCATCACGTGAAAGGTCGTCATTATACCTGGTTGGTGCTGGGTGAACGCGACCGGTTGGATTTCAAATACCTGCGTAAAATTGGTAAAGTAGAGGAGTTAAGTTTGGAAGATATTTTTGGCTATTGATCTGTACGCCGGGCTGCGAGGTCCGGCGTTTTTTTTATAGCAATAAGTGGGTGGCAAAAATAACCTC
>Ga0105048_10010504_pt1 | contig 14668 bp, 16 predicted proteins | sample MAT05_FD_78382 | JGI IMG/M metagenome (GOLD analysis project Ga0105048, IMG submission 78382) | Freshwater microbial communities from Lake Fryxell liftoff mats and glacier meltwater in Antarctica - MAT-05 | ecosystem: Environmental > Aquatic > Freshwater > Ice > Liftoff microbial mat | place... | reverse complement strand
TGGTCACCGACGTGAATGAGTACCGGCTGGCGTTGGCCACCAAGCTCGGCGCGACCCGGGTGGTCAACGTGGCGAAGAGCTCGCTCGAAGACACCATGAAGAGCCTGGGCATGACCGAGGGCTTCGACGTTGGGCTCGAGATGTCGGGCAACGGCTCGGCCTTTCGGCAGATGTTCAAGACGATGAACCACGGCGGGCGGGTGGCGATTCTCGGCATACCCGTCGGTGAGATCGCCATCGACTGGAGCCAGGTCATCTTCAAGGGCCTGGTGCTCAAGGGCGTGTACGGCCGGGAGATGTTCGAGACCTGGTACAAGATGACCGCGATGCTGCAGAGCGGGCTCGACATCACACCCGCGGTCACCCATCGCTTCGCCGCCAACGACTTCAAGCAGGGCTTCGAGGCGATGATCACCGGCCAGAGCGGCAAAGTCGTTCTCGATTGGGCGGCTTGATTCATGGCCGTTGCGAAGGTTGCGAAGAAGAAGACCGTGAAGGTGCCGAAGAAGCACTTCATCGCGATGGCGGGCAACATCGGCGCGGGCAAGACCACCGCGGCGAAGATGATCAGCCAGAAGTTCGGGTACGAGCTGTTCGACGAGCCGGTGATCGATAACCGGTTCCTGAAAGACTACTACCGCGACATGAAGCGTTGGAGCTTCACGCTGCAGCTGGAGTTCTTGCTCAAGCGGGTCGAGCACCACGAGCTGATTCACAACGTGCCGAAGTCGTGCATTCAAGACCGCACCCTCTACGAAGACCCCGAGATCTTCGCCAAGTACCTGCACGGGCTCGGCTTCATGACCGACACCGAGCTCGACCTGTACTTCGAGTACTTCAAGCGAACCGCGAGGAGCGTGGCCCACCCGACCAAGGTGATCTGCTTCGACGTGCCGAAGGTCGAGGTGCTGCTCGAGCGCATTCAGAAGCGGGGCCGCGAAGAGGAGAAAGGCATCGCTTCGGCCTTTCTGCGCGGGCTCAACGGCTACTACGCCACCTTCCCCATGGTGCTGGCGGGCAAGTACGGCATCGACGTGCTCACCCTCGATGTGACCTCGCTCGACATTCGCGCTGGCCGCGGCCGCGACGAGTTCCTCGACAAGGTGAGTGGCTTTCTTTCGAAGTAGGAGAATCGATGACGCGACGGGCGGCAGACTCAGCGACTGAGATGGTGCAGCTGGTGCTGCCTTCGAATGCCAACGCGCTCAACGCGGCCTTCGGCGGCAGCGTGATGGGGTGGATCGACATCTGCGCGGCGATTTGCGCCCAGCGGCACTGCCGGCAAGTGGTGGTCACCGCCTCGATGGATGACCTGCACTTTCACGCGCCGATCAAGGTGGGCTGGGCGGTGACCCTGAAGGCGCGGGTGATCGCCACCTTCAACACCTCGATGGAGGTGGGCGTATCGGTGCACTCCGAAGAGCCGCTCAGCGGCGAGAAGAAGCTGACCACCAGCGCGCTGCTCACCTTCGTGGCGCTCGACAAAGACGGCAAGCGGCTCCCGGTGCCGCCGCTGGAGATCACCACTGAGGCCGAACGACACGCGGCTGAAGAAGCGCAGGTTCGGCGTGCGGAGCGACTGGCGCGAAAGACCCAGGGGCAGCGGTGGCTCGCGCTGTCGTGAGCCTAGATCTTCGACAAGAACGAGAGCGCCATCACGATTGAGCGGCCGCGATGGCGGCGAAGAGGCCGAGCGCGACGAGCGCTCCGCTTCGACGGGAGGTCGCAGGGAGCGCTTCAGTCACGCAGAGGCGCCCGCGCTGATTTGCCGGCGCTGCGGCTCGTTCTTTTGCCAGGCCTGTCTGTCGCCGACCGGTTTTTGCGCGCCCTGCGAGGCCCGACAGCAGCCGTCGATGCTGGCCATCGTCGCCGCGGTGGTCGGAGCGATCAGCTTCTGTGGGTGGGGGTGCTGGTGCTGATGGTCATCGCGCGCTCCTGAATCACTGCGCGCCGGAGCAGATCCAATTCTTGAGGGAGCTCTTCTGGGCGGCGGTGAGGCCTGCGCCGAGCGGCATGGCGCCGTAGGTCTTTTCTCCCGCGGGGCCCTTCCTGCCGGTCGCGTCGCCTCCCAGCACTTTGAGCCAGAGGATGCTGTTCTTGAGGTTGCCGGGGTCGACGATCTTCAGGGTGCCGCCCACCGCGAACTGGGAGGTCTTGTCGACGGTGGCCAGGCGGGTTCGATCGGCGTTCGAGAAGTCTCCGCTGCTCGGGTCGGCGGCGTTGTGGCAGCTCTTGCACGCCGCATCGAACACCTCGGCTTGCAGCGTGGGCGAGAGGGCCACCGCGCGAGGGCTCACCGGGCAGTCGAGGTCGGGCTCGCTGGTCTCACCGCACGCCAGGTTGAAGCTCAGAGCCACCACAAGCACGAACAAACGCATCGAGTGCGCGACCATACACTCACCGAGCGCCCCGAAAGAAGTACGCCCCGACTCCAGTGAAGGAATCGGGGCGCCTGACTGCAATCTCCCGTGGGGGAAATTACATGTCCATGTCGTCGCCGCCGTAGTCGGGCATCGAGCCGCCGCCAGCGCCCTTGCCCTTCTTCTTGGGCTTGTCAGCGATGATCGCTTCGGTGGTCAGCAGGAGCGAGGCCACCGAGGCCGCGTTCTGCAGCGCCGAGCGGGCCACTTTGGCCGGGTCGATGACGCCGGCCTTCTCGAGGTCTTCGTAGATCTCGGTGCGCGCGTTGAAGCCGAACGCGCCCTTGCCTTCTTTGACCTTGTTGATCACCACGGCGCCCTCGTGGCCCGCGTTGGTCGCGATCTTCCACAACGGCTGCACGATCGCTCTGCGAACGATCTCGACGCCGAAGGCCTGCTCGCCTTCGAGCTTCATCGCCTCGAGCGCCTTGAGGGCACGCACGTAGGCGACGCCGCCGCCAGGCACGATGCCTTCTTCAACCGCAGCGCGGGTCGCGTGCATCGCGTCTTCGACGCGGGCCTTCTTCTCTTTGAGCTCAGTCTCGGTCGCCGCGCCGACGTGAATCACCGCCACGCCGCCGACCAGCTTGGCCAGACGCTCCTGGAGCTTCTCTTTGTCGTAGTCGCTGGTGGTGTCAGCGGTCTGGGCGCGGAGGAGCTTGATGCGCGCTTCGATGTCGGGCTTCTTGCCGTGACCGTCGATGATGGTGGTGTTGTCTTTGTCGATGCTGATCTTCTTCGCGCGGCCGAGGTCGGCGAGGGTCAGGTTTTCGAACTTGGTGCCCAGCTCCTCGCTGACCACGTTGCCGCCGGTGAGGGTGGCGATGTCTTTGAGCATGTCTTTTCGGCGATCACCGAAGCCGGGCGCCTTGACCGCGGCGACGTTGAGCACGCCGCGAATCTTGTTCACCACCAGGGTGGCCAGCGCTTCGCCCTCGACGTCTTCCGCGAGAATGAGCAACGGCTTGCCCGAGCGGGCGACCTGCTCAAGCAGAGGAATCAGGTCGGCCATGGCCGAGATCTTCTTCTCCGAGATGAGGATGTAGGGGTCTTCGAGCTCAACCAGCATGCGCTCGCGGTTGGTGACGAAGTACGGCGAGATGTAGCCGCGGTCGAACTGCATGCCTTCGACCACCTCGAGCTCGGTCTCCAAGCCCTTCGAGTCTTCGACGGTGATCACGCCTTCTTTGCCGACCTTCTCCATCGCCTCGGCGATGATGTTGCCGATGGTCTCGTCGCCGTTGGCCGAAATGGTGCCGACCTGAGCGATGTCTTTCTTGCCGTTGACCGGCTTGGCGAGCTTCTTGAGCTCAGCGGTGACGACCTCGACGGCCTTGTCGATGCCACGCTTCAGATCCATCGGGTTGTTGCCGGCGGCGACCAGCTTGAGGCCTTCTTCGTAGATGGCCCGCGCGAGCACGGTGGCGGTAGTGGTGCCATCGCCCGCGTTGTCAGAGGTCTTCGACGCGACTTCCTTCACCATCTGCGCGCCCATGTTCTCGAACTTGTTCTCGAGCTCGATCTCCTTGGCTACGGTGACGCCGTCTTTGGTGATGGTCGGCGAACCGAACGACTTCTCGATCACCACGTTGCGGCCCTTGGGGCCCAGCGTCACGGCGACGGCGTCGGCGAGAATGCGAACGCCACGCAAAATGGAGTCGCGCGCGCTCTGATTGAAGTGAATTTCCTTGGCTGACATGTACAACCTCCCGAAAGTGCTGGTTTTTCCTGAAATGGAGCGTTGGCACTCCCCTCAGGCGAGCGCCAAATTAAGGATTCGGACCCGAAAGTCAACCGATGAAACGAAACGAGATGCCCGCGGCATCGGGGCATCTCGGGAAGCGCTGCTGCTCAAAGGCGGGTGTCTAGTACTTGCCCTTGGCCTTGCGCGCGCGAACGCGTCGTCGCTTGAGAGCGGCCTTCTTGGTCTTTGCGCGGTTCTTCAGCTTCTTCTTCGAACGGTTCGACTTGACTGCGGCCATGGGTGACTCCGGGTGAAAAAAAGTTCGCTGCGGGCCTTGTACGCAACGTGCGGCACCCCTTCAACCGGTTTCGTGATCGGTGAAAACGTGCGATACGCGCGCGCGATGCGCTGGAGCCACGGGTGATCGACAAGCTCGAAGACGTCGAACGCAAGTTCGAGCGGCTGACCGCCGACCTGTCGAACCCGGCAATCATCGCTGACTCGACCCGGCTGCAGAAGCTCTCGCGTGAGCGCAGCGGCCTGGAGAAGCTGGTCGACACCTACCGCACCTACAAGAAGGTCTCGGCCGAGGTGAAGGACAACGAAGAGCTGCTCGAGAGCGGCGACTCTGATTTTCGGGCGATGGCCAAAGAAGAGCTGCCTGCGCTGCGCGCCAAACGCGACGCGCTGGAGGAAGAGCTCAAGGTGTTGTTGTTGCCCAAAGACCCCAACGACGAAAAAGACGTGCTGGTCGAGATTCGCGCGGCGGCCGGGGGCGACGAGGCGGCGCTGTTCGCTGAAGAGGTGATGCAGATGTACCTGCGCTTCGCCGCCCGCCGCGGGTGGAAGGCAGACATCGTCGACATCTCGCCTGGCAACGTGGGGGGCATTCGCGACGCCACCCTCACGTTCGCCGGCGACGCGGTGTACTCGTCGATGAAGTACGAGTCGGGCGTGCACCGAGTGCAGCGGGTGCCAGCGACCGAGACCCAGGGCCGCATTCATACCTCGACCATCTCGGTGGCGGTGATGCCCGAGGCCGAAGACGTCGACGTGCAGCTCAAAGAGGCCGACATTCAGATGGACGTGATGCGCTCGACCGGCGCTGGCGGCCAGAGCGTGAACACCACTGACTCGGCGGTGCGGCTGACCCACAAGCCCACCGGCATCGTGGTCAAGTGCCAACAAGAGAAGAGCCAGACCAAGAACCGCGCGATGGCGATGAAGATTCTGCGCACCCGCCTCTACGAGATGGAGCAGGAGAAGATTCGCTCCGAGCGTGAGGCGCTGCGCAAGGGTCAGGTCGGCACCGGCGATCGCTCTGAGAAGATTCGCACCTACAACTTCCCTCAAGACCGGCTCACCGATCACCGCATCGGGCTGACCCGGCACAACCTGCCGGCGGTGATGGCCGGAGACATCGACGACGTCATGTCGCAGCTGCGTACCCACTTTCGGGCCGAGGCGCTCAAGGCGCAGCAATCGGGCGGGCCTCCGCGATGACCACCCCCGACGTGGAGTGGACAGTGCGCAAAGTGCTCGACTGGACGCGCGGGCACTTCGAGAAGCAGGAGATCGACGCGCCGAGGTTGACTGCGGAGCTGCTGCTCGCGCACCTGCTGAAGATCACCCGGGTCAAGCTCTACGTCGACCTCGATCGACCGATGCAGAAGGGCGAGCTGGCCGAGTACAAGGCGCTGATTCAGCGGCGGCTGGCGCATGAGCCCACCCAGTACCTGATGGGCACGCGCGAGTTCTACGGGCGCCCCTTCGCGGTCGATGCGCGGGTGTTGATACCGCGCAACGAGACCGAGCTGCTGGTGGAGGTGGTGTTGCGGGCGCTGCCAAAAGACGCGCCGTCGCGGGTGCTCGACCTCTGCACCGGCTCGGGCTGCATCGCGCTGAGCATCGCGGCCGAGCGGCCACAGGCCTCGGTGTGGGCGACCGACCTCGAGCCGGGTGCGTTGGAGGTGGCAAAGGCCAACGCCGAAGCGCTCGGCCTCGGGGCCCGGGTGACCTTCATGCAGGGCGACCTGTTCGCGGCGGTGCCAGTGGGGCCGACGTTCGATCTGATCGTCTCGAACCCGCCGTACGTGAAGACCAGTGAGCTGGCGACGCTGCAGAAAGAGGTGCGTCGCGAGCCTCGAACCGCGCTCGATGGAGGCGTCGACGGGCTGGACCTGATTCGTCGCCTGGCGGCCGAGGCGCTGCCCCGCCTCAAGCCTGGCGGTCTGCTTGCATTGGAGATCGGCGAAGACCAGGGGCCCGCCACCGCGGAGCTCCTCACGCGGGCCGGTTGCCACGATGTTCGTGTGGAGCCCGATCTCGAACGGCGCGACCGAATGGTCTTCGGGCGCGCTCCGAAAGGCTGAGCCACTCACAGATGGATGCCATCGTCGTCGAAGGAAGTGGGCCCCTCAAAGGCGAGACGTTCGCCTCGGGTGCCAAGAACGCGGCGCTGCCGATCATCGCCTCGGCCCTGCTCGCGCCTGGAGATCACGTCTTTCGCAACGTGCCGGGTCTGGTCGACGTGAACACCATGTTCAAGGTGCTCGACGAGATGGGCTGCGAGTCGGAGCGCTTGAGCGGCAAGAAAAAAGACGTCGTCCACATCCGGGTGCCGACCAAGGTGAACCCGGAGGCGCCGTACGAGCTGGTGAAGACGATGCGGGCCTCGGTGCTGGTGCTGGGGCCGCTGGTGGCTCGCTACGGGCGGGCGCGGGTCTCGATGCCCGGCGGCTGCGCGATCGGTGCCCGGCCCATTGATCAACACCTCAAGGGCCTCGAAGCGCTGGGCGCGGAGATCGAGCTGAGCGAGGGCTACGTCGAAGCGCGGGCCAAGCGGCTGCGCGGCGGCACGGTGACCTTCGATTTGATCACCGTCACCGGCACCGAGAACATCTTGATGGCCGCGGTCTTGGCGAAGGGCCGCACCATCATCGAGAACGCCGCGCGAGAGCCCGAGGTCGAAGAGCTCGCCAACGTGCTCAACAAGATGGGCGCGCAGATCTCTGGCGCGGGCAGCGATGTGATCACCATTGACGGGGTCGATGATCTCAAGCCGGTGGATCACGCCATCATTCCCGACCGCATCGAGACCGGTACGCTGTTGGTGGCGGCGGCGATCACCGGCGGCGACGTGCTGGTGAGACATGCGGTGCCCGAGCACCTCGAGGCGGTGATCGCCAAGCTGCGAGCCACCGGCTGCACGGTGACCAGCGAGGGCGACGGCATTCGCCTCGTCGCGCCCGCGCGCCTCAAGGCGGTAGACATCAAGACCCAGGAGCACCCCGGTTTTCCCACTGACATGCAGGCGCAGCTGATGGCGCTGCTCGCCACCGCTGAAGGCACCAGCGTGATCACCGAGAACATCTTCGAGAATCGGTACATGCACGTCGCCGAGCTGCGCCGCATGGGCGCTGACATCACGGTCGACGGGCACACCGCGGTGATTCGAGGGGTGCCCCGGCTCTCAGGTGCGCCGGTGATGGCGACCGACCTTCGCGCGTCGGCCTCGCTGGTGCTGGCCGGCCTGCACGCCCAGGGCAAAACGCTGATCTCCCGCGTCTACCATCTCGATCGCGGCTACGAGCGACTGGAGAAAAAGCTGAGCGCGCTGGGTGGCCACGTGAAGCGAATCAAAGAGCGTTGAGCCGCAACTCCAAGCAGCCAGCATCGATAACTCTGAGGCGTAAACGCCCACGTTCACTCGGAGAAATTCTCATATGGCGACAATTCAGATTTCAACCGCAGCTGCAGCCGCTCGTTCACTGTTGGCGGCCGCCCGTCGTGCCGACACCGGCGACAAAATGCTCACCACTCGAGAAATCCACGCAGCCCGCGGCAAGAATGGCGATGCAGCCACCGATGCCTTGCTCATCCAGCACCGCGACCACCGCAATGCGATTCGACGAGATCCTGAGATCTCCGACGCAGACAAGCCGGCCGCCATGCGGTTCATGGACATCGAAGAGATCGAAATCGGGGGCACCATCGCCGTGGCGCAGCTCAAGCGCATCGACCAGTACAAAGGAACCAAGAACCCGCCGCGCCCCGCAGGCGACCGCGACGGCTTCGTCACTGGCGATGAGATTTCGAACTACCACTACTCGAAGGGCAAGCTGCAGTTCGAGGCTTCGCGCCTCGCGGCCTTCACCCTCGACCCGCGGCGGTAAGCGGATCTGGCTTACAACACTGCGCGCCGACACGTACGCGCGTTGACTACACAACGGTGATCGCTCGTGGCGGCTTGCCGCATTTGGTGGCGAGCCGTACGCTTTCAGCTCCACCCATTCAGGAGTCACTGCCCACAATGGATTGCCCCGGCTGCGGCGTCGAAATGGTCGATTTAGCAGGTGACGATCAGACGATTCGCAAGTGCGGTGAGTGTGGAGGGCTCTGGGTCGACGTCTCTGACTTGAACCGGCTGCTCCTGCATCGCAACCTGCCCGGTCTCGAGACGCTGGGCGGCAAGGTGAACCCCGACGCCCTCAGCGGCCAGTGCCCCGACTGCCAGGTCGATCTGGTGCAGGTGGAAGGCGGCGAGCGCGGCCACCCACTCGACTACGACACCTGCGAATCGTGCGGCGGGGTCTTTCTCGAGTCTGAGTTCGAGAACGTGACCGACTTCGCCTCGGCCAATACCGAGATCGTCGAGTTCTTCACCCACTTCGCCTCGCGCCTGTTGCTGCCGAAGCGCAAAGCCGCCCGCGCTTAAGGCACGTTTCGAAAGGGCCCCTTGAGCTCTTCGGGGAGCTCGCCGTCGAAGGTGAGCACCAACCCGTTGCCCTTCTTGCCCGGGTCTTTCGAGTACTTCACCACGTACCGCTTGCCGCCGGTCTGCAGCACGATGCGTGACGAGGTCACGTCGTAGCTGCCTTCGATGGTCTTCGGCTTGGAGCGGGCGGGGTCGAAGGGCTCGTAGGTGTAGCGAAACGTGCCGTCGAAGTTGAAGGCCAGAAACTGATCAGGCGTACCCGAATAGCCCGAGTACCAGACCCCCATCACCGCGGCGATCGACTTGTCGTACTTGAGCTTCGAGGTCAGGTAGGGGCCGTTGAGCGCCTTGGTCTCTGAGACAAAGACGATATCGGTGAGGCAGGTGGGCGCCTCGGGGTCTTCAGCCGGGTATTGGTCGAGCACCTCGACGGTGAAGCGGCTGCCCTGCAACGGCGGGTCGATGGTGATGGCCTGCATGCCGCGCTTGTCTTCGAGCTCGATGGTCTTCGACTGCTTTCCGCTCTTGATCACGATCTTCTTGGCGCGGGCGAACTGCTCCCAGGTGTGTTGATCGAAGCCGTTGCCCGCTGAGACGCGCAGCTCTTCGAACTTGGTCACCCCATTGAAGCCGAACGAGAGGTGATCATTGAGCGGGTCGGAGGTGGTGCTGCACCAGGCGGTGGCGTCGCGCCCGTCGAGTAGGTTCAACGGTTGGTAGAGCGTTGGGCGGGTCTCTTTCTTGTAGTACCCGGTGGCCTGGGCGAACCCCACCGGCCCGGCGAATGCCCCCAGTGACCCCAGACACACCACCATTGAGAGCGTTCGCGAGCTGACCATGCCTGGCACTATCTCTCGCCCGGAGCGCGCACGGAAGAATTCACTTCTTGCGAGGTTGTGCCCCCGTGGCATGAACGACTGCATGCGATTGGTTTCGACGATGGTGTTGGTCAGCGCGCTCGCCGCGTGCGACCGCTGCGGCTCGGCCGTGATGCCCGATGCCGGTGAAATCGACGCAGGGCCGCCGGTGGTGGCCGAGCGGGAGCCGAACGACGGGCCGGCCAACGCCCTGACGCTCGAGCGCTCGACCATCGTCGAGGGCAACCTGGGGGCCGACCCCGCCAAGCTCGACGAAGACTGGTACCTGCTCAAGGCGAGCCCGCCCAAGACCGTGGAGCTGACGGTGAGCTGCCCTGCCGGGGCCGACCTCGCGATCGAGATTGTCGACGAGACCCGTGCGGTCTTGACCGCGGTGAACGGGGCTGGCCCTGGTGGCACCGAGCGCTACCCGAACCTTGACGTGTCGGGGCGGGCCTTCTTTCGGGTGGTGGGTGTGAAGAAGGGCACTGGCGGCGCCTATGTGCTGAGCGCGACCTTTCGCGACCGCAGCCCGGGCTTCGAGCTCGAGCCGAACGACCGCAAGGTCGACGCGACCGCGGTACCGCTGGGCCAGGCCGTGTCGGGCTTCATCGCGCACCCCGCCGAGCAAGACTGGTTTCGCTTCGAGCTGGCCTCCGGTGACGGGCTCGACGCCGGTGCCCCTGAGCCGACCCCGCCGCTCGAAGCCCCTGGTGAAGATGCCTCGGTCCCCGTCGAGGTGATCGACGCTGGGCCTCCGCCGGTGGTGATTGAGAAGAAGCTCGCGCTGCGAATCGATGTCTCGCAGATCGAAGGGGTAGCCTTCGAGCTGCAACTGCTCACCGAGGCCGAGGCGGTGTTGTTCTCGGCGAAGTCAGCCGAAGGCGCCGGGCTCTCGCTGCGCAACATCGGAGTGCGAGCGACCGATCGCGTGCTGTACGTGGTGCTCAAGACCACCGGCAAGAAGGGCTTCAGCCCGGCGACCTACTACACCCTCACCGTCTCGCCTGAAGACTCGAACGGCACCACCGAGCTCGAGCCCAACGACGAAGCGGGCAAGGCCACCGACCTGCCCTCGAACAGCTCTCGTGAAGGCTTCATCTCGCCGCGCGGCGACGTCGATTACTTCCGGCTGATCACCGACGGGCCTTCGGTGGCGCGGCTCCAATTGACCGGCGTCGAGAAGCTCGACCTGGTGCTCTCGGTGGTTCGATTGGTCGAGGGCAAGCCCGAAGAGACGCTGCTCAAGGTGAACGAAGGCGGCGTGAAAGAGCCCGAGCAGCTCAACGATGTCTTCTGCAACGGCAGCTGCCTGATTCGGGTCGACACGCCGGCGAAGAAGGTCGACGGCAAGTGGGTGCGCGACGATGAGAACGGCGACCAGGCGTACAAGCTCTCGGCGGCGGTGAGCCCCGACGACGGCAGCGAGGAGCACGAGCCGAACAACGCGTCGATGGCGGGTACGGCCATCACTCTGGGCAAGCCGATTCGGGGCACGGTGTACCCCAAGCGCGACGTCGACTACTTCACGCTCGATCTGCGCGAGAAGCCGGTGAAGACCGCCATCGTCTCGACATTGCTCGGCATTCTGAAGGTCGATGTGGGCATGTACCTGCATCGAGTGGAGGCAGACGGCAAGCTGACGCTGGTGCAGACCAGCGACGGCGCGAAGGGTGAGAAAGCCGAGACGATTCGGTACTCGGCCGAGCCGGGGCTGTACGTCTTCGAGGTGCGAGACACCAAGAGCCGCGAGGCCAATTTCCAGGACAGCTACCAGCTGCTGGTCGAAGAATCGGCTGAATAACCGCTCGAACCGCGTTACACGGTGCGCATGGATCTCGAGCAGGAAATCCTTCGGCTCAAGAAGGAGATGAACGCCGTCATTCTCGCTCACTACTACCAGGAGAGTGAGATTCAGGACGTCGCCGATTTCGTCGGTGACTCGCTCGCGCTGGCGCAGCAGGCCGAGAAGACGACCGCCGATGTGATCGTGTTCTGCGGCGTGCACTTCATGGCCGAGACCGCCAAGATTCTGAACCCGCACAAGCTGGTGCTGTTGCCCGACTTGAAGGCCGGTTGCTCGCTCTCAGATCGCTGCCCGCCTGATCGCTTCAAAGACTTCGTGGCCAAGCACCCGAACCACTTCGTGGTCACCTACGTGAATTCATCGGCGGCGGTGAAGGCGATGAGCGACGTGATCGTGACCAGCTCCAACGCGGTGAAGATCGTCAGCAAAATACCGAAAGACCGGCCGATTCTGTTCGCGCCTGATCAGCACCTCGGCCGCTACGTGAGCAAGCAGACCGGCCGGGAGATGGCGCTGTGGCCGGGCAGCTGCATGGTGCATGAGATCTTCAGCGAGAAGAAGTTGGTGCAGCTCAAGGTCGCGCACCCCGACGCGGCGGTGATCGCCCACCCGGAGTGCGAAGCGGCGGTGCTCGCGCACGCTGACTTCATCGGCTCGACCAAGGCATTGCTCGAGCACACCGTGAGCAACCCGAAGCAGAAGTTCATCGTGGTCACCGAGGCTGGCATTCTTCATCAGATGCAGCTGGCCTCGCCGGGCAAGACCTTCATTCCCGCTCCGCCTGACAACGGGTGCGCGTGCAACGAGTGCCCGCACATGCGCCTGAACACGCTCGAAAAGTTGTACCTGTGCATGAGAGACAAGAAGCCGAAGCTCGAGATGCCTCCGGGCCTGGGCGAGGCGGCACTGAAACCTTTGAAACTGATGCTCGAGTGGAGCTAACGCATGCTTCGTTTCTATTCCGTCCCTGGTTGGCAGTTGCTGGAGCCCAAGAAGGGCGTGGAGCCGGTCGAGCCGCTGCGGCCGGCCTCGGAGGTCGCGGGCGGCATGTTGGAGCGCGTGCTCACCGGCGTCGAGTACCGCGGTTTCAAGACCTACGAGCGCGCGCGCGAGGTGCTCGGCAACAAGCCCCAGGTGGTCTTCGCCCAGCCGCCCACCGACCTGCCGGCACTGCTGCGCACAGCTGATCAGCTGCTGACGATCAGCCATCAAGAGGCGGGCGAGCGGGCCAAGGTCTGGCGCTGCGAGTGCGGCACCCGCTACGCGATACCCACTTCATTGATGCGACCGGTGTCGATTCGCTGCGAGCGGTGCGGCCGAACGCTGGAGCTCGACCCGAGCCGCAGCGATGGCGAGTCGGTGTTGATCGACTCGGTGCAGGCCGACATCAACGCCGCCCGTGAGTCGCTGTCGATCTTCTTTCGTGAAGCGATGGCGCGCGGGTGGCCGGTGTTGGTGACGCGCGAGACCCCGTAGCGCATGCGGCGGTCGACACTCGAAGCGCTGCGGTGCCCCCGCTGCCTTGCCGGCAGTCTGGTGCCAGAGGCTCCCGTCGAGGAGCCGGCGCTGATCTTCGGCCCGGTTCGCTGCCTGGGCTGCAGCAGCCGCTACCCGGTGAATGAAGGGCTGATCGACTTCGGCATCGACAAGACCAAGCCCTCGCCGCTGCAGCAGGCCCTCGAGCTGCCCTGGGTCGCCCGCTCGTGGGATCGGTATTTTCGGCCCGCGCTCGACACCCTGCTCACCCGCAACCTGCTCGATCGCGAGAGCGAGTATCAGGCCACCCGCACCATGCTCGGGCGTCTGAGCGGCACGGTGGTCGACCTGGGGTGCGGAGCGGGCGCGTTTCTGCAGCGACTGGTGCGCGACTTCCCCGACGCGCGATTCGTGGGGGCCGACATGTCGCGGCCGATGATCGAAGAGGCGATGGCGCTGGCCAGAGAGAACGCCATCGGGGCCGACTTCGTGCGCACCCAGGTGCCGCCGTTGCCGTTTCTCGGCCACTCGTTGTCGGCGATCGTGGCGACCGGCGTGGTGCACTATCTCGAAGAGATCGACACGCTCTTCGCCGAGGTGGCTCGGGTGCTGAAGCCGGGGGGCCGGTTGATCGCTAGCACCTTCGTCAAGCCGCTCGACGTCGCGCCGATTCGTGCGGGCATGGGCCTGTTCGCCCGCGAGGAGCAGCAGCTCGAAGGCGCCGTCGCGCGCGCCGGCTTGATTCGCTTCGAGCGAGTCAGAGCCGGGCCGTTTCTGGTGTGGAAGAGCGAAGTGCCCTGAGGCGCTTCAGGTTCAGATCAAGATGCCGCCGCGCGCATCTTCTGAGCGAGCGGTGTCGGGCAACTTGGTGGTCTCAGACGCGCCCTTGAGCGAGTCGAAAATCACGCGCTTCACCGGCGTGCATGCTTTGCCTTTGCATTGACCTTTGAGCTGGTCGAGCTTTGGCGTCGCAGACTTCTCGGTGATCGCTCCAAACGCAGCCGACGCGGAGAACAGGGCGCCAACTGCCACGGTCTTCATGAAGGAGGTTTGCATGGAGGCCCTCCTACCCCACCCTACAACCGCTTGCCAAGCAATCCGGGGGGGCACATGGTGCGCCGCTTTTCGTGCGCTCTCTCAAGCTTGAGCATCTCGCGTGGTTTCTGGCCTTAATCTGCGGGGTTGCGCCTCTGTGGGCCTCGAACTCTCTGCCGCTGGTCGACCTCCCGCAACACCTGCATCTGATCTCGGTGCTCCACCGCCTCGACGACGCGAGCACGCTCTTCCCCGAGGTGTTCGCTCGCCGCCCGGTACTGACGCCGTATCTCGGGTACTACTACGCGGTCTCCGCGCTCAACTGGTGGGTGCCGCTCGAGCTTGCCAACACCATCTTTCTTTCGCTCTACGTCGCCGGGCTGCCGCTCTCGTTGGCCTTCTTGCTGCGCAGCCTCAAGCGCCCCACCTGGCCCGCGCTGCTCTCAATACCGTTCGCCTACGGCGACAGTCTGGGCTGGGGCTTCGTCAATTACTGCAGCGCACTGCCGCTCGCGTTTCTGACCTGCGGGCTCTTCGTTCGCACCATTGAAGACGCGCCCAAACGTCGCGCCTGGGCGATCGGCCTCGGCGTCTCGCTGATCGCGGTGCTGCTCTTTCACGTGCAGGTGTTCGCGTATCTGGGGCTCGCCTTGCCGCTGTTGTTGGTGATGA
>Ga0105048_10010503_pt1 | contig 14668 bp, 12 predicted proteins | sample MAT05_FD_78382 | JGI IMG/M metagenome (GOLD analysis project Ga0105048, IMG submission 78382) | Freshwater microbial communities from Lake Fryxell liftoff mats and glacier meltwater in Antarctica - MAT-05 | ecosystem: Environmental > Aquatic > Freshwater > Ice > Liftoff microbial mat | place... | reverse complement strand
CGCTGCTTTCGCTGCTTTCGCTGCTTTCGCTGCTTTCGCTGCTTTCGCTGCTTTCGCTGCTTTCGCTGCTTTCGCTGCTTTCGCTGCTTTCGGCAGGGGGGGTATGCAGAATGACCGAAACCTGAAAGCTAAAGTTGGCTGGCAACGATTCTTGGAGTTCTAACAAATTGAACCAGAGGCCGTAGGGCGGGTGCTGTCTTAGAAACCCGCCGCTTCCAGAAATAGCTTTTTGCAACTCGACGATGGCCCCTTCCTTCCAGCGGCGAGTTCCGAAGACTCCACCCTACGAAAACCTCCTAGAATCGTTGCTACACCCCCCGAACCGAGCATCGATCGAAGTTATCGGGCTCATCCTCGAAGCGCTTCCAATAACTCCGCTTGTACCAATCCGTTGGTCGCGCAGCAATCCATGCGAAAGGGATCGAACGGCGCGCCGTCGGCGGCGTTCATCGCCCCGCCCGCTTCCAACACCAGAGCCGCCCCCGCCGCGACGTCCCAGCTCCAGTTGTCGTAGGCCCAGTAGCCGTCCAAGCGGCCGCACGCGACGTAGGCGAGATTGAGGGCCGTCGAACCGGTGCGGCGGATCGACTGCGAATGCTTGGCCACCCGCTTCCACGCTTCCAAGTTTCGGAGTTGTGTCTCGAAGTTCGACGGGAAGCCGGTGCACAGCAGCGAATCGCCGAGCTTCGCCGTCTGGCTCACCTTCATCGGCTGTCCGTTGAGGAACGCCCCGTGACCCTTCGCGCACGTGAAGATTTCTTTCATCCGCGGGTCGAGGATGACGCCGACGACCGGTTCGCCGTGCAGCCAGAGGCCGATGGAGACACAGTACGCCGGGAGATCGTGGACGTAGTTGCAAGTGCCGTCGAGCGGATCGACGATCCACGCCGGGGCGTCGCCCGTCGGCCGCGTGCTCTCGATCGAGTGCCCGAAGTGATCCTCTTCACCGACGAAGGCGTGATCGGGGTACTGGCCGAGCAAGTGCGCCCGCACCGCTTTCTGCGAAGCGATGTCGGCCTCGGTGACGAGGTTGTTGCGTTCTTTCTCGGTGACCTTGAACTTGGCGCGCCAGTCTTCGAGAATCGCCGCGCCGATTTTCGCGGCTTCGACGGCGGTTTCGAGGTACTCGGCCAGCGGGTGCGATGCGATGGGTTTCATGCGGTCATGATACGGAACCGACGACTTCCGAATTCATGACCGGACTTCGGAAGTCGTGGCGTTGCGGCGTTGCGCTTCTCTCGGTACAACAGTTGCCAACTGGTGTGCGACCCCCCGAGGAACCGCGACGATGATCTCCCCGCGACGTTTATTGCTCACGCTGTGCCTCGCGCTGTTGGCGGGGTGGATGATCACCGGGGCCGTGCGCGGAATTTCGCAGCCCGATCCGGAACTCAACAATGTGGTTACCGCGCCGGGGGTCGTCGAAGGCGTGAATGTCAAAGTCGAAATGCCCGAAGGTTCGACCACCGAGAAGTTCGACGGCGAGCCGATGTTCCACACCGTGAAGATGAAACCGGGGTTCGGCACCGTCGATTTCGACACCGTCAGATTGAAGCAACTCACGATCGAAAAAGTCGAAGGCGACACCGCGACCGCTTTGATCGAACTCAGCGACGGCAACAAATTCCACGGTCAATTGCTGACGAATCAACTCCCGGTGAAGGTCGGCGCGGACATCCGCCAGTTACCGATCCGGGCGGGCTTGGAGTTGAAGTTCAGCCGCCCCGGCGATTTCGGCCTGCTCGCCGCGATCATCGGCCTCGTCACGCTGACGCTCATGGAAGTCATCCTCGGCATCGACAACGTCATCTTCCTGGCCATCATCTCCGGCAAACTCCCGGCCGAACAGCAACGCATGGGTCGCCGGATCGGCCTGGGGGCCGCCCTCGTCACGCGGCTGTTGTTGTTGGCGACGCTGTCGTTCCTGCTCGGTCTGACCAAGCCGCTGTTCGAACTCCCCGATATGCCGTTTTTCCACAATCACGAGGCCCGCGGCGTTTCTTGGCGCGACTTGATCTTGCTCGTCGGCGGCACATTCCTGATCGGCAAGAGCACCTTCGAGATGCACGAGAAGGTGAAGGATGCCCAAGCCGCGGCGACATCCCTGCCGAAGAAAGCCGCGGGCTTCGCGTCGGTGATCGTCCAGATCGCCATCATCGACATCGTTTTCTCTCTGGATTCGGTGATCACGGCCGTCGGCATGGTCGATCAACTCTGGGTCATGGTCACGGCCATGATCATCGCGGTGCTCATCATGCTCGCGTTCGCGGAGCCGATCAGCCGGTTCGTCGAACAATATCCCACGGTGAAGGTGCTGGCGCTCAGCTTCCTGATCTTGATCGGCGTGCTGCTCGTGGCGGAAGGCTTGGGCCAGCACATCGACAAAGGCTACATCTACTTCGCCATGGCCTTCGCGGTTTTGGTCGAGTTCGTCAATACCCGGTTGAGGCCGTGAAAAGGATCCGGGAAATCGTGCCGACTCACTCGCGACATCTCGGGTGCGTAGCGCCGGGTGAATGTCCCCATCACGGAGCGGCGCGATTCTATTTTGCACGCAAGAATTTCTGCTCTTCACCCTCGCGATCTTCGCGGTCTATTGGCTGCTCCCTTATCGCACGGCCAAAGTCTACTGGCTACTCGGCGCGAGCTTTTACTTCTACGCCACGTGGAACGAAGAACTCGCGCTGGTCGTCGCCGGGTCTTCGACCGCAGATTACCTCATTGCCCGCGGGCTGGATCGATTCCCTTCGCGGCGCTGGCGGCAGGTCCTGTTGGCGATCAGCCTCGGCGGAAATCTCGCGCTGCTCGCATACTTCAAATACAGTAATTTCTTCATCGAATCGTTCCGGCAGATGCTCGCCGGGGCGGGGTTGGAAACTTCGGGTGGGGCGCTCGATATCGTGTTGCCGATCGGGATTTCGTTCTACACGTTCGAAGCGATCAGCTACACGATGGACGTTTACCGCCGGCGGATTCCGGCCGAGCGCAGCTTGGCGAATTTCATGCTGTTCATCACGTTCTTCCCGCACATGGTCGCCGGGCCGATCGTGCGGGCGCGGGCGTTCCTCCCGCAGATGCGGCGCCCGAAGAAATTGAATTGGTACCGCCTGCAAGTCGCCTTCGGCTACCTCGTATTGGGGTTGATCAAGAAGATGGCGATCAGCGACCGTATGGCGATGATCGCCGATCCGGTCTTCGCCGATCCCGGCGCCTTCGGTTCGGGCGCCGTCTGGGGCGCGATCTTGGCCTACTCGATCCAGATCTACTGCGACTTCTCCGGCTACTCCGACTTGGCGATGGCGGTGGCACACTTGTTCGGCTATACGCTGACGTTCAATTTCGACATGCCGTACTCCTCGGCCAATGTCGCCGAGTTCTGGCGCCGCTGGCATATCTCGCTGTCGAGTTGGCTGCGCGATTATTTGTTCATCCCCTTGGGGGGCAGTCGTGGCGGCGGTTGGCAGACGTCGCGCAACTTGATGATCACGATGGCCCTGGGCGGCCTCTGGCACGGGGCGAGTTGGAACTTCATCATCTGGGGCATCGCCCACGGTGCATTCCTGATTGTCCACCGGCTGTTCCGCGTCGCGTGCCAACGGCGACCCGAACTCGAATTTTTACTGCGAAGCCATTTAGGAACCATCTACCGAATCGGCCTGACGTTCGCGTGCGTGTCGCTGGCTTGGGTGCTGTTCCGAGCGCCGGATTTGCAGACGGCCTCGACGATTTACAGTCGGGCCTTCGCCTTCGAAGCCGGCTCACCCATGACCCAGCCCGTGGAAATCTTGGCGATTCTTTCGAGTGCGGTGATCCTCGCCCACTTGGCCGGTCGATCCGGGTTGAGGAAGTACCTGTACGAAACGATCCCGAGCCCGATCGTCGGAATCGCCTGGACCGCCGCTGCGATCGTGGCGATGGCACTCGCCCCCGATGCCGGGAAGGCGTTTATCTACTTCCAGTTTTGACCGATTCGCCCAGGGAGGCCGCCCGATGGCAAGATCCCAACGCAAGCGGCGCGGCCGCGGTATTGTCCTCGCCGGCGTGCTGACGCTGTTGGCAGTGCAAGCGACGATGACGTACGGCATCAACCGCAGCAAGCTGTATTGGGCCGATCCGGAATACGGCACCACCGTGGGCAATTTGGCACTTCGAAAAGCGGAATTCCCGCAGCGTTCACTGATCGTCGTGCTCGGCACCTCGCGCTCGCGCAACGGCGTCGCGGCCGATTGGTTGTCGCAGCCCGTACCGGGCGAAGCGGCACCGCCGCTGGTATACGACGCGTGCTTGGCCGGCGGGCAACCGATCCACATGCTGCTGATGCTGCGGCGATTCGTCGCCATCGGAGCCAAGCCGGACGGCGTGGTGATCGAACTTCTCCCGGCGCTCATGCGCGAGGTCGAAACCCCGGAAGGCATTCCCGCACGCGCGTCGTATTTGCCCCTGAACCCGAAGCGGGAAGCGGCCCGGCTGCGCTACGACGATTTCGATCTGGTGCGCGCGTACGACCGCGACCGGCAATGGACTTGGTTGCGGGCTTGGATCGATGCGCAATCGGCGCCGTGGTACACCCAGCGTTACACCCTCACGAGTCGCTACGCGAAACTCTGGGCTCCGCAGGAGAACGTCTCAGCCTTGAATCAGTGGACGTACGCGATCGGCCCGTACGGCTACTGCCCGATCCGCGCGGGCACGTACACGGACGATTCCCGACAACGCGCGGGCCGGGTGGCCGAGGATTCGTATCGGCATTTACTGAAGTTCGAAGCGATCGACTCCGTCTACGACCGCACGATGCGGGCGCTGCTGAACTACTGCGCGGAGCAAGGCATCGCCGTCGTGGGTTTGCTGATGATGCCCGAAAACTCGGGCTTCCGCAGTTGGTACGCGCCCAGAACTAAAAGGCTGGTACAAGACTACACGGCCGGTTTGGCCGCCGACTTCGGCACGCGCGTCGTCGATGCCCGCGATTGGATCGCCGACGATCAATTCATGGACGGCCACCACCTCTTGGAGAGCGGGTCGATCCCATTCAGCGATCGATTTCAACGGGATGTGCTCCGGCCGTGGTCGCGAGCCCGGGATTGAAGCGAGAAAGGTCATGCAGAAGTTGCCGAGAGATTTCGCCGCGCTCGCGTTCGTGCACCTCGGCCTGTTCGCCGCGGTGGTCGGCGCGGGTTGGTTCGCCCATTCCCAGCCACCCAAGCTCCCGGTGATGGACGAATGGGATCTCCTCCACACGTGGGTCGAATCCGAATCGACTTGGAAATGGATTTTGGCAGCGTCGGGCGAGTATCGCTATCCCCTTACCAAGTCGGTCTGGCTCGGCATCCTGCGGGCCACGGGTTACGATTTCGCCGCCCCGCAATACGCCACGCTATCCCTCCTGACGGCGTCGTCCGTATTATTCCTCTGGACCGCGCGCGGCTTGCGAAATCGGTCGCACCCGGTCGATGTGCTCTTCCCGATCCTGCTGCTGCACTTCGGCCACGGCTTCAACTTGCAGATGGGCTACCAAGTCGGGCAAGCCCTCGCGGTGTACGGCATCGCGGGGTGGCTCTGGTGCGCAGGCCGTCTGGCGAAAGGCGGCGGCTTCGGCTGGGCGATCCTCAGCAGCATCTACGCCGGCTCGCTGATCTTGAACGGCGGAATCGGCTTGGCCTTCACCCCGGTCGTCGCCATATGGGTCGGCTATTTGGCGCTCCGCTACGAACGCAGCCAGAACCGGTACTGCGCCGCGTATTTCACTGCGCTGCATTTCGCTGCGCTCGGCTACGGGTCTTGGGCCGCGTTGACTTCGTCGAGTGAGATCTTTCAACAGCCCGAGAACTGGCTCGAAGGTGCAATCGGCTCTCTCACGAGCGCCGTCGGCTGTTGGCCCGACGAGTATTGGCACTACATCGCCGCCGCCGGGTTCGTACTGGCGATCGACGCGCTCTCCATGGTCGCGTTGGTGATCCGAGCCTACCGCTGTGCCCACCGGATTGCGCCAGCCGCGATCCTACTGGTGATCACCGGATTGATCCTCGCCGCAGTTGCCTCCCATGGCACGGGGTTCATCTCGCGGAATACGACCATCGCTGCGGCGGGGTTGTCCGCGGCGATCCTCGGGTTGATCGCCGCGATTGAGCTTCGACCGGGCGGTGTGGCTTCTTGGTTCACAGGGATCTTCGGCGCGATTCTGTCGGCGGGCATCGTTTGGTTGAACTTCGCGCCGGCCATCGACGCTTCGTACAAAATTCGCGAATCGATCCACCACCTCGACATTGACATCCGCTCGGGCGATTCGCCGATGTTCCTCGCCGGGAAACACGGCGGCGGCCGCGGCGTCTTGATGGGCGATCGCTTGGCGATCCAACTGCGGGCGTATCGGAATGCTGGCATCCCCCCTTTCGACAAACTCGCCGAAGATCCGGTTCATCGAGTGGAGCTGACGGCGGTTCCCAGCCTACCGTTACGCTGGAAATATCCTGCTCACGAGTACGAAGCCGGCGTGCCCGCTCCGAAGCTGGAACTCCCCGAACCGCCACGCGGCGCCATCGGCGTGCGCATCCGGGTCGCCACCGAGGAAGGCTCGGGCGGCAAGAAATTATTGCTGCGCTATCTTGACGAAGCCACGGGGCAAAGCCGCGTGGCCGAGGCGCGACCGAGCAACTTCGTCGGGCGGGTGCACCTGCTGTTTCCATTCGTCGGGCAACCCCTTGCTCCGATTCTCGAAGCCGGCAGCGCGATGGAAGCCGTCGCCATCGAAACGGTAGAGTGGATTCTGCCGGGGAGTAAATAGAAGTTACTCCCCGATTTGTTCCCATCACTGGCACGCCTTTCGCTCTCAGTTCCTTCGCACCGTGGCAGAATCTGTGCAACACAGTCCGACAACCCAAGTTGTCAGGCGAGGTTCTGGAGCGACTACACGGCTCCCAAGTCCCCAATATTCAAGGAATTCGGTTGTTCGGGGCGATTTTCCTGAAAAGCTGTGCCTATAGTTTGGTACTCCCCGATGAGAATCTCCGATGAGTAGTTGTGTCGAGTTCGAAAGGAGGACTCCCATGGCCCGCACCGATGCACTGCAGAAGATCAGCAAAGTTCTGATCCAACGCCGCAACGAATTGAACCGCCGACTGCGCCGCGACCTCCAAGATCTCGGCCACTCGATGAATCACCCCACCGGCGATGTCGCTGATGCCGCTTTCGGCAATACCGGCGACGAAATGACCTCGCAACTGGCCCAGTTCGAGTCCAAAGAAGTCGCGCAGATCGAACTGGCCCTCCAGCGGATCAAACAAGGCCGCTATGGCACTTGCGACGTCTGCTCGAAGAAAATCCCGTTGGCGCGCCTTAACGCGTTGCCGTACTGTGTGATGTGCGTGACCTGCCAAGCCGAAGTCGAGAAAGACTCGGCTTGGATCGACCACCACGCCGACATGGAGTGGGGCAACATCCGCGACAGTTACGACGACAGCGAGCGAGACTTCGCCTCAGTCCAAGCCGAACTCGGCAAATAACCGATTCCTCGCAATATCCCGTGCCCGCCGGTCGCAAGACCTGCGGGCATTTTTCGTTTCATGCAGGCGAGGCCATTCTTTTTCTGCGCGCGAACGCGACCGACATTCAAGATCGCTGGACGCGCGCGGTAAAGTATCGTTTCAGTTTGAGTTGGACACGGAGAATACCATGCGATTCCGACCCGCGATCATGACTGTCCCGATACTCGCGGCTGCGTTCGCCGGGGGATGGGTCGGCGAATCGCTGTCGTCGCCACGTTTGGCGATCTCAGCCCCGGCCGGCGATCTCCCCGTGGCTCCCCCAGGGACGATCGACGATAAGCCCGTGACGCCCCAACCTGCCAAGTTCGAAATGCTCGTGCAGAAGATCATGCCGGCGGTCGTCTCCGTCGATGCCGTCAAACCGGCGGCGCCCGGCGCGGCCAAGAACAAGCCGACGGAAGAATCGGGCTCGGGCGTCCTGGTCCAGCTACCGAACTACCGCGGTACGTTCGTCATCACGAACAACCACGTTGTCGCCGGGGCTAAGGCTTCGGAAATCACGGTGACGCTCAACGACGGCCGGATCCTCGTCCCCGATTTGGTTCGCACCGATCCCGAATCCGACATCGCCCTGCTCCGCGTCGTCGGCGACAACCTTCCCACGGCCGAACTCGGCGACAGCGATACCGCGAAATCGGGGCAGTGGGTTCTCGCCTTCGGCAGCCCTTTCGGGTTCAACCAAACCGTCACGCACGGCATCATCTCGGCCCGCGACCGGGGACAGATCAGCCTCGGGAATACCATCCGTATCAAGGAATTCCTGCAAACCGACGCCGCCATCAACCCCGGCAACAGCGGCGGGCCCCTCGTCGATACGGCCGGATTGGTCATCGGCATCAACACTGCCAATGCCTCGACCAACGGCTACAGCAGCGGCGTCGCTTTCAGCATCCCGATCAACCTCGTGAAGCGCATCGGCAAGCAATTGCTCGATCAGGGCAGCGTAGCCCGTGGATACATCGGCATGCAGATGTCATCGGCTCTCGATCCGCACACGGCCCTACGGCTGGGCCTGACCCGTTTGCGCGGGGCGCTGATCGAATCGGTGCACAACAACGGCCCGGCATCGCGGGCGGGATTGCAGAGCGGGGACGTGATCCTCAAGCTGGACGGCGTCGAAATTCGCGACGAGAACCACGTCATCAATTTGGTCGGGATGCTGCCGGCGAATCAGAAAGTGAAATTGTCGATCTGGCGGAGCAAGCAAGCATCGGCGGTGGAATTGACGGTCGGCGAATGGCCGAAAGGGAAATGAAAGTGCCCCGGACCTCCGGGGCGAATTCGGTACCGCCTCGGACGGTCAGTCGTCCGAAGGCTTTTTGATGACGCGCATGACCACGAAGGCGACGATCAGGAGAACCGCCACTACGACCAAGGGCCAGAAGACCATGTCTTGGGACATGAAATCGATGAATCCGCCGAAGAGTGCCATGGACGCGTTCCTTTCTGAGGGGGCGAAAAATAGTCCGAGTGCGTTCGAGTAGGGTGCGACGCCGATCTCGAATTCCGCGTCGTTTTACTTCGATTCGCCACCCAATGCAAGTGTGCAAGCCGAAAAATATCGGAGTTTCACGGAATCGAGCCGACCTGCTCTCCGTTCACTTTCCCTTAAGCTCGAACGCCGCGATCGTGTTCCGTTTCGGATCTACAACCGGTTCTTTTGGACCACCGGGTGGTACCACGTTTTTCCGGGGATCGCGTCGGCATTCCAGCACCAGAAGTTGTAGGGGAGCGATTGTAGGAATTTGATGCGATCGGGGATCGAGGGAGGACGGTATAGTTGCGGACGTAACAAAATGAATCGACGGTAGATTATGCGGAGTCAACACATGGCGAACGAAGCGAAAGATTTGAAGCAGTGGGTTTTCGAAGCATTAGAACTCGGGTTCCGATGCATTGGAGATGGAGACCGGACGCCGTTTTATCTCCTCATTGCCGATGATGCACGGCACTTGGTCGACCTGACCAGTCCGGATAGCACCATGAGTGAGGCCTTCTTGGAAGGCGGGCGTGCTCTCATTCGACAATACGCCCGATCGGGACAATACTACGTCCTCGTCTGGGATGGCTATTTGACGATGCAGGGAAAAAAAGAGGATGCCGTGTTCGCTGAAGCCGGTGAATCCGACGCCCCGTCAGGGTTGCTTTTCGCTCAACGTTACAAGCAGGCCAAGTCGGGGAAGTTGTCCAAGATCGGGAAACCGGCTATCGCGGCCGAAGTTCCGCACTTGTGGAAACGGGTTGTGACCAAAACAGGCAAGACGGTCACCAAGAAACAGTCACCTCGCACCAAGCCGAAGTCCAAACCCAAGAAGCCCGCGTCGTAATCAATTTGTTAGTCTCACTTCGACTTTAGCTCATAGGCTGCGGCCCAGGCCCCGTTCCGGATGTAAAGTTTCCCCCGGTTGACCACGGGATGGTTCCACGTCTTGCCGCTGATGCCGGTCACTTTGCCGAGTTCGGTCGGTTCGACCGGAGACGCTTTCACCAAGTGGACTTTGCCATCGACGGCTTGGATCACGAGCAAGCCTTGATCCTTCAAGAGCAAGATTTGACCGTGCCCGTATTTGGTGCCGACATCCCATTTGATGGAACCGTCTTTGAGGTCGGCGCAGACGAGTTTCTTATCGTCGAAGCCGTACAAATGGCCGTCGTGGACGACCCCATCGTTGAAGTAGGGGCGGAGCTTATCGCTCGACCAAACGATGTCGACTTTCCAATCCAGCGAATCTTTTAGGACGAAAATTCGCCGGGTGCCCATCTCGCCGCCGATGCCGGTGCCGAGCAGGAACCCGCCCGCGCCCACGACCGTCGGCTGCGTCACGCGGTTCATCCCTTTGATGAACCACTTGTACTCCCACAGTAACAGGCCCTTCTTCGGCTCGAACGACTCCAGACCGTAATCGCTGAGCATGAGGATCTGTTCGACGCCGTCGATGACGGCGCGTTGGGCCGAGCTATAGCCGTGGGTCGCGCTCCCCGAGCCCCAGCGATACTGGCCGGTCGCGGCATCGAATGCGGCGGTGCCTTGGCCACCGGGGCCACCGGCATACACGATCACGAGTGCACCGATCACCAGTGGCGACGACGAATAGCCCCATTGCGGCGGCGCACCGCCGGTATCTTTGGTGATGTCGGTCTTCCAAATCAGCTGGCCGTCCTCGGCATTGAGGCACAGCAGTAGGCCCGTGGCGCCCATGGCATAGAGCTTGCCAGCCACGACGGTCGGCGTCGCCCGCGGCCCCGCCCCGGCATTGAGGTCGCTGAACTTCGCGGTTTCGTAATGCCGCCAAATTGGCCCGCCGGTAGCCGCGTCGTAGCAAATGACCGCTTCGTCGTTCTGGCGTTGTTCTTGGGTGAAGAGCCGGTCGCCGACGACGGCGAAGGTTCCCCAGCCGGGGCCGATCTTCTGCTTCCACAATTGCTTCGGCGGGTTCGTTTCCCAATCGGGGTCGATGCCGGTTCCGCCGACGACGCCGTCGCGGTTCGGCCCGCGGAACTCGGCCCAATCGAGCGAGTCCTTGGCCGATTCGGACAGTGGCTTCGCCGGGGCGACCAGCGCGCGGTTCTTCAATTCCTCGGCGTCTCGATCCTCCGGCTTCGAGCTGAAGCGGAAGGAATACTCGGGGAGCATGTCGCCGTCGGTGCCATCGACGCGGAGCAGGCCGACGGCGACCCACGCCGCCGCGAGCCAGACGAACGTGCCATACTGCCGGACAGAGCGCGGCATCGGGAAACTCGCCACGAGCCAGATCACCATGACGAGGATCACGAATGGCGCGCCGAAAAACAGTGTGCCGAAGGGGATGCCCGTTTCGGCGATCTCGAGCGCGCTCAACCCGACGAGCGGAATCAGGATGAGGGCGAGCACGCCCCACTTGACGGCGCCGTGCGTGCGAGAATAGGTCGTCCACCAGACGATGACGAGGAGCAATCCGAGCATCGGCCCGGTGAAGAAGGAAATGAAGTGCAGCATCGTCCGAGGCGCGACCCACGCCGGCACGAGCATCAAGAATGCGACCATCGCAACGATGACGATCCCGGGCCAAACTCGGACGGGCCAACGGTCGGTGGTGGTCATGGGGCACTCCGTCAATCGGTGAGTCAAATCATCTTCGAATAACGAAGGACGAATCACTAATGACTTCGGTTTAATATGTCGCCCGACCGCCGCTGATGTCGAAGCAGAAGCCCGTCGTGAAGCTGCAATCGCCGCTGCTGAGGAAGTGCACGAGCGCCGCGACTTCGTCCGGCTTGCCAGTGCGGCCGAGCGGGATCTTGCTGAGCATCATGTCGATCTGCTCACGGCTGAGTTGATCGAGGATCGGCGTTTGGATCACGGCCGGGGAGACGCTGTTGACGCAGATGTCGCCTTTGCCGACGAGTTCCTTCGACAGCGACTTCGTCAGGCAGATCACGGCCGCTTTGCTGGCGGAGTACGGCCCCATCTTCGGGTTTCCTTCCTTACCGGCGATGCTGGCGATGTTCACGATCCGCCCGTACTTCCGCTCGATCATCCCGGGCAGGACCGCTTTGCAGCAGAGCACGAGGCCCGTGACGTTGATGTTCATGACGTATTCCCAGTCTTCGCGAACCGATTCCCAAATCGGCACGTCGCGCCCCTTCCGGCTGGCGACACCGGCGTTGTTCACCAAGATGTCAACCGGCCCGGCCTTCGCCACCACATCGGCGAACACCCGGGCCAAGTCGTCTTCTTTCGTGAGGTCGCCGACCATCGCCACGCCGCCGATGTCTTTGGCCACGCGCTCCGCATTCGCAGCCGCCATGTCGAAGACGCCGACCGTAGCCCCGGCCGCCGCGAGGCGGCGCGAGATCGCTTCGCCGATGCCTTGCCCGCCGCCGGTCACCACGGCAACTTTGCCATCCAATCGAAAAAGTTGCTCGGCCATCGCTCTGCTCCGTTGAGTCGGGTGTCGAACCTTGCTCGGTCGTGGTCCGCGAATTCGATTACTCTAGTGGGATGTCGGGAACGCGTCCGCCGGAAGCGATCGAGCCCCCTGAGAATTCGGTTGGACCTTCCGCAAATTTCTCCGGTGATCGCAAATCGATCTGCGGCCATCGTCGCCATTTGCAGATAGGATGCCCCCACCCATCACCGAGACTCCGGAATGCCATCCCCAGTGCGATTCTTTGCGGTGTTCGCGTCCTTGTTATCGCTCGGTTTCCCGGCGTCGGCGTTCGCCCAAGTCCAATACAAGATCGAGACCCGGGAAGTGCAAACCGTCACCGGGACGCTCGTCCTGTCGACGAACATGCCCGACCTCCGGGCCAAGGAGTGGATCGCCTTCGCGGCCGTCGCGCCCGAACTCCCCGGGCAGCGCAAGTGCAAAACGAGCTTAGATCTACCCGGGGCCGAGACCGCGAAAGACAAAAGCGACCTCGGCCGCAGTTTGCTCATGGCACGCGTGCCGGCGAAAACCGACGACCTCAAATCGGCGCTGACGATGAAAATCCATTACACGGCGACTCTCTATTCTCGGGAACTCGCCGTGGCCGGCGACGGCGAAGCCGCGAATGTGGCTCCGCTGACCGCGGGAGAGCGTAAAGCCGCGCTGGCCGAACAGGGCGACATCGATTTCAACGGCGAAGGCTTCCAAAAGTGGTTGAAGGACGCCGGGTATACGAAGCGCAAAACCGAAGCGGAGATCCCCTTCGCCAAGCGCGTCTTCCTCGGCATCCGCGATAGCCACACCTACGAATACACGCCCGCTATGGATCGCAAAGCGAGCACCGTGTGCGACGGTGGCAAGTCCGACTGCGGCGGGTTGTCGATCTTGTACGCCGCCGTGCTCCGGGCCAACGGCATCCCCTGCCGGACGCTGTTCGGCCGCTGGGCGACCTCGGCGAAGGCCGACGAAAAGATCGGCGACAGCGCCTACTACCAATGGCACGTGAAGGCCGAGTTCTACGCGGCGAAGGTCGGTTGGGTGCCGGTCGATTTGGCCGTGAGCATCTTGCACGACAAATCCTCGGACGGCTTGGCCAACTTCGGCCACGACCCCGGCGACTTCCTCACGCAGCACATCGACGCCAACTTCCAAGTCGACACCGTAGCGCTGGGCAAACAGTCGATCCACAACCTGCAAGAACCGGCGTTCTGGGTCTCGGGAGCCGGCAAAACCACCAAACGCACCGATACCGAAAGCTGGGTTGTGCAAGTGAAGAAATGACTCCCCCCCGCAACGACTTACGTCGGAATTCGGCGGAGTGGCTTGCTGCGGTAAGTCTTTTTGCGGGTTTCCCCCCACCCTCCGCAAAAAGACCGTTGATCGCTGTAGAGACGACGCAGGCTAACGACTTGCATCCGCGATCGGCGACGGTCGTCCCCCTAGCCGCGAATTATTCCGCTAGTGGTAAAAGGTATTCCTGCGGGAGGAGTTCCCTCGCCGGTTTGTCGTCCGGCACGTCGATGGCGAAGCCGGGCACACCGTTTTTGCCTGTGTGGTAGCCGAGTTCGTGTTGATAGACGATGCGCCATCGACCCGCCGGAACACCCCGGATTTCAAACCGGCCGTCTTGGTCGGTGAGGGCAAAGTACGGGTGATCGAAGACGCGGATACGGCCCATCAACCACGGGTGGACATTGCAGGCGAAACCGATCGTCGAGCGTTGGGCTTCCAGCGGCTTGGCGAGTTTTTTCTCCGCGCCCCTTTGCAGAAGCACATTGAACGCTTCGGCATCGCTGCTATAGTTCACGTTGATTACGACCAGCGCAGTGTTCGAGAAGCGGAGTTGATCGCCGGCGCGGGCCGCGAGTATTCTCGGTTCGAAATTCCCGTCTTTGACAGCGATGGTGTGCATCGGCGGATTCGGTCCCAGCAGCCTCAATTCCGGTTTCACCTTGTCGAGTGGAAAAGTGTGGGTCCGATCGGTATCGTCCGGTCGCAGCCAGACGATGACATTCTTGACACCCCGATTGGTCGGCTCGATCGAGAGATCGTTGATCAGCACCGGGCCGAAACCGGGCATCAGTGCCGGCCCGTTGTTCACGATTTTCAAAGGTGGTATCGCTCGGCTCTCGGGCCAAGAAACGCGGCCGCTGATCGTGACGTACTCGAATTTCTCGGGCGGAGCATCGACCTGTTTCGGCGGTTCGGGCTTCGGCT
>Ga0105048_10010502_pt1 | contig 14669 bp, 8 predicted proteins | sample MAT05_FD_78382 | JGI IMG/M metagenome (GOLD analysis project Ga0105048, IMG submission 78382) | Freshwater microbial communities from Lake Fryxell liftoff mats and glacier meltwater in Antarctica - MAT-05 | ecosystem: Environmental > Aquatic > Freshwater > Ice > Liftoff microbial mat | place... | reverse complement strand
GCGTTCTTGGTGGAGCTGGGTGCGGCGATGATGGTGGCGTCCACGATCGTGCCGGTGCCGACCCTCAGGCCATTGGCCCGCTACTACATCGACCAGGCCAACGCCGACAAACAGATCGCACAGGCAAAGGCCGAGGAACGCCGTGCAATGGCGGTGTTGCTGCAGCAGGCTGTCCAGGGTGTCGGCGCGCAGGTCGGCCACTTTCTGTTTCAGCGCCTCGTCGGTGGTCAGCGTCAGCAGCTTGCCTTTGTCGATGACGCCCGGCACCTCGACGTCGGCATCCACCATGGCGTCGGCCAGCAGCTTCGGGCGCCCACGCACCTCGGCGGTGGCACCGAATTCCTTGCGGACGTAGAACACGGTCTTTCCCGCACCGGTACAGAGGCGGCGCCGGGTGCGCCGGCCTGCACCGGGGCGGCCGCGCCGATGGTGCCGCCAGGGGCCATCGCCACTGTCTGGGCGGACAGTGCGATCAACGCGCCGACGGAAATGGTACGCTTGTCGACGAAGGCCACGGTACGCAGCTTGCTCTCGAGCAGTGAATCGCGGATCTGGACGGCTGCGTCCACGCGCCCGCCGAAGGTGTTGATGTCTAGCACCACCGCCGCCGCACCCGCATGAGCAGCCTCGTCCAGCACGCGGGACACAAAGGGGGCCAGTCCGAGATCGATCACGCCTTCGATCGGCACCACGTAAACCACCGGCCGCGTTTGCGACTGCTGCGCGCGGGCCAGATGCATCGACAAGCCGCAGGTCAACAGCAGCAGACTGAGCATCAGGATCAGGCTAAGCCGGGGCATTTGTCTCCTCGAGAGGCGACGCTGTGGAAACAGCAATCCGCGCCATTCGCGCGCTGGTGAGTATGCGCTGAAGCTTGAGCGCGCTCGGCCGCGAGGGATGATCGCCTCACACGGTGCACTCCGTGCCAGACAGCGCGGCCTCAGGAGCCCTTACCCATACGGCGCTTTAGATCTCCGGACAACTTGGTCGCCATGAATGGCCCGCTGCAACTGATGCATCGACTCCCCGGTTGAGCAACGCGCGGATCTCGCGCCGACAGTGCGGGATGGCAGGGTAGTCGCACCGAAACAACGCTCGCAGCAAGCTCCCGAGATGTTCTACAGCGCCGTGGAGCGGCGACCCGCCGACGGTGGCCGACACAAGGCGGTGGGAGGCAACAGCGCAGGTGGGTCAGTGCAGCCCTCAGAAAAACGTCGATTGTCCAAGAGCCGGATAATTATCCGAGGAGCGGATAATCCGGGATAAAGTACCTGCGGACACTCTGCCACTTCACTCGCACTGCACCAACTCAGATCGGAGTCGGTCTGCCGCCCGCTCTGTACTTTGTTCCGGAGGACCAGTTCAATTCGGTCTCCTCGACCCGAACCAGCCGTTCATTAAAAACTGCGAAGACAGCCCCAGATGCGCAGTGCAACGCGGTCGAATGACGCTTGTTGCCTGCCGTAGAAGTCCAAGGACCTATCTTTCGTACAGACTCTGTGCTCGGCAGACTGTCGGTACCCGCTGGCACTTCCACGAGCCACACCGAGTCGATTTCTGCGTCGATGTCGTGAAGCACGGCCAGGCCTTCCTGATTCGGTGCTACCACCAAGGTGGAACTCAGCAAGTCCTTGCGCTGGTTGGTCGGCGACAGACGCACGAGCAACAGGCTTGACCATCTCCAGTGGGCAGCGACCCAGTCGGGCCCCGCTTCGCTCTCGTTGTCACCACCTTGACCATCACTATCGATGGTGGTTGCGGGGTTCGAGCTAGGCGGGGAGCTGTCTGAGGGCTGCTTGGCTGTGGGATGCATTCGATGTCCAGACGCGGATGGCAGATGTGGAAGATAGTCCGTGGTGCGATTGGCATCATAGGGCAATGATTTCGATATGCCGATTCCGTCGCCGCGCCACGCAAATGATCCGTCGCTGATTGCACTTGGTGCAGCCATCCGAGCGGCTCGGCTAGAGCGGGGAATTTCGCAGGAAGATCTTGCCCACCGATCAGCAATGGATCGCTCGTACCTCAGCAGCATCGAGCGTGGCGGCCAAAATCCTGGAGTTGTTTCGATTGTCAGGCTTACCGGAGCCATGGACATGACCGCGAGCGAACTCTTCGCAGAGGCTCAGCTTTGAGCCAACTGCCGCGATGGTGCGTTTGATCGGCAATGCGCCATCGGTCGAAGCCCGCGCCACAACCTGGGCCACCTTTGGGCGGTGGGGACTCATTACTAATCAGGCGAGCTTATCTGCCATGTTATTGCCGTATCTGGAATGACCAAGTTCCATCGCGAAGACGCGTCGGCGCCAACGGCGCCAACGGCGGATAAGATGATGGCTAGGACTTTGCGCTGGGAAGACTCGGCGACCCAAGGAAAGCTATGTGGGGACCGCTGCTCCAGAGCGCGAGGAACTGGCCGGCAAATTTCAGACCAATCGGAGGGGTAAGAGCTTGGAAGATCTAGATCTTGACCAGATCGCGACACTGCTATCAGAGTTGTCGCAACCCGGTGTTCTCCCCAAGGTTGAAGGGCGCCGCCAGGTGCAGTCATTCGACATAGCAGATGTCGACTTTTCCACCAGCGGCTGGCTATATCGGGTTCTAGACGTTATACCTTGGCTCAATTTGGACGCGAGCTTTGACTCAAAAGATCTTCCGAAGGCCGTGGCGCTTCGGCTATTTGACGAGTTATCCCCCGGGAAGTCCGAGGCAAGCTTTCAAGTCGACGACAAGCACGTTGTACTGACGGCCGTGGGAACGCAGACGCTTGAGAACCGGCTGAGCAGGGCCGTTAGCAATCGCAGTGCTTTCTTGCAGATGCTGGACGACGAGTTGTCGGTTGCGGCCGCCACAGAGGCGTGGATCGAGGCGTGGAACGAAGCGCCGGCAGCGGAACCGCTTTTCATCAACGCGACGGTCGACAAGTGGCGGATCCAAGATTTCGCCGGTAAAGCGAGGGGGCAGCGACTCGATCTCAATCCAAGCTTTCAGCGTGACTTTGTGTGGTCGAATGCGGATTCTCAAATGCTGATTGAGTCGATCCTTCGGGGCATCCCTCTGCCCTCAATTATCCTAGCAAGCAGTTCGAGCAATCGGCGATACCAGATCGTAGACGGCAAGCAGCGCCTTACTGCAATTCTGCGTTTCATGGGCGCGCACCCAGAAGGGCTGCAAAACGCCAAGGCATTGGAGGACTACGTCTCCTTTGACACAAATTTTGCGCTGTTCGCGAGGCGAAACAACCTTCGGGCGACTGACATTAAAGAGAAGTACCTGCCGTTCAAGACCAAGAAATACACTGATGAGAACGATCCGCTATTCGCTCTTGGCGGCCGTTACTACTGCGACATCAAGGACCAAGAAGTCCGTATTGCGGGCGTGACAATAACTGTCGCCGACCTCTTTGAGAGTACATGCGACTATTTTATTCCGGTGCTTGAATATCGAGATACTCAGGTCCGCGATATTCACAAAGTCTTCAGGATCTATAACCAGCAGGGTACAAAGCTGAATGCTGAGGAGATCCGCAACGCAGTTTTTAACCACCTAGTGATTTCGCGGATGATGCTCTTTGTCAGCGGCGACAGGCCAGAGCGGGAGATCGCTCCCGAGTTTGTAGATGCCGGAATCGATCCGACGTTGTCACACGAAATCATTGACTCTCTCGGCTTTCGCGTCAATCGCTTCCGCAGAACGAAGGTTCTGCTGTGGACCGTGGCCACACTGATCCTCAAGCCCAGCGAAACGGACGGTGTGTACAGGACACCGTCAACTGCCAGCCATATCGACGAGTTCTTGCGCAGTATTGAGGGTGGCGAACTTGGTCAGTTTCGCTCGAGGGCGACTCTAGAGAAGCTCGCCCAGGATCTCATCGATGCACTTGCGCTTCACCAAAGCTGCGAGTCAGCCTGGCACCCCAAATTTCGCCGAAAGGGCAAGAGCGAAATGGCCTCAAAGTGGGAGGAACTTCCCGTCGTTGGAAGTTTGGTTGCATGCCTGGTACTGGTGATCACAGGTCGGGCGCGAAGGCTTGAAGAGGGCATTGATGCGGTGCGCGAACTTACCTCCAAGATGGTGGGGCCGCAGAGCACGCAGAACAAGACGCAATGGGCGCACATCGCAAATACGGCGACCAGAATTCTTGAGGAGTTGGGCGTTGATTTGGAAGATGTTCAGTCCATGGTGTGTGAGAAGTACGGCGAAAGCGCTATCGTGGCGCTGGCCGAAATCCGTAAGCTCTCGACAAGCGAATGAGCGGTGCTGACCCGGGTTTTGGCCCCGCCGCGGTTGTGCCCGCTGGTACGGCGGTGGCAGACGAGGATACGGCGCACTTCGAGAGCCGAGTGTGGTGGACCCGTTATCGTGATGCAGTGTCTGAGCGCCTCGCGCAAACGGCGCTGACGGTTCTTGAGGCCGACTCGAGATACATTGCCGGCAAAGCGTTGCCCCAATCAGACGGAGAACTGGATGTAGATGCTTGGCCTGAATCGAGGGTCCGCACCGGCATGGTCGTCGGCTCGGTGCAGTCTGGCAAGACCGCCAGCATGCTCGCGGTGGCGGCAATGGCCCTTGATGCGGGCGTCGATATGCTCGTCCTTCTTGCCGGCACGCGGGTGAGCTTGTGGCTTCAGACCTATGAGCGTTTGCTGGCGCAACTCGACGGATCAACCGTCGACAATGCCTACAAACGGCGCAACGAGCGCCTGATCCTGCCGCAGCCGGCCGACATCCTGAATGAGCAGCGCGCCGACCCAACGCGTTATCTGCAGCGACCGCTTGCGCGCCAGGCGCTGCGCGCAGGCATCCCCATTATCTGCGTGGTGCCCAAGGAGGACGATCATCTTTTGATGCTGCGCCGATTCTTTTCTGACGTCATCACCAGAGAGTATCTGGACAAGCGCGACAAGCCGTACTCAATTCTGTTGCTCGATGACGAGGCAGATGACGCGAGCGTTTTGGATAGTCAGCGGTCCCAAAAGGTGACACCGCGGTTCATCACCGCGCTGTGGAGCAGTGACCAGGAAAAGTCGGCCACGCGCCATCAAAGGCTGTACGCCACGTATTTGGCGTACACGGCAACTCCGCAGGCCAATTTCCTTCAGGCGACACACAATCCGCTCAGCCCAAGAGACTTCAGCGCCGCGTTGCGCACTCCTGGCGCAACCGGCAACGTGCTCCCGCGCTCGCTGACGTATGTAGAACCTGCCGGCATACGTTCGTACTACTGCGGGGGGGAGATGTTCTATGAGCGCCTTCGGCGGGCGGGTGAGGGCTCTCTTTGCAGGGCATCGCCGTTCTCCGAACTACGCGCTGGCGAGACCGAGCCCGAGTTGTCGGCGAGAAGAGATGCGCTGCGCTGGGTCATGTTATCGGATGCACTTCGGTGCTTCCTTGTTGGTGCGGCAATTCGCAGCCTCTCCCCGGGCTGGGAGCAAGCCTTCGCTCATCATCTGTTGTTCGACACCTTGCAAGAAGCGCGGCGCGCGGCGACCTTCGCTCACACGATGCTGATTCACCCGTCAGCCCGCAAGGAGGACCACTTCGCCACTGCGATCGACATCATCCGCTGGGCGCATGCGGAGCCAGGGCTCGAGGGGGAGACTGAACTCAATGCCGATGTGGACGAGGCATTGGCACTCTTTGCGGCGGCGCTCGCGACCCGCATGACGAAAGAGGAGTCGATGTGGTCCGTTTGGCTGGAGCGGTTTGAAGCGTCGCGCATCGCGTTGTCGACTCAGCCGCAGGCCCCCTACGTGCCGATTGCGGCGAGCGAGTGGCCCAAAGTCAAGGCTGCACTTCTGGAGCGAGTCTTCCCAAACGTCCGTCTGCGCGTCCTAAACAGCGATCCTGCTTCGGATGACCGCCCCCGTTTCGAGCCGATCGCAGCAGATGGCGGCTTTCGCGCGCCGCCAGATTGCTTGTCGATCTTCGTCGCGGGTAACGTGCTGTCGCGCGGACTGACCCTGGAGGGGCTCGCAACGAGCCTGTTCCTGCGCGGTGCCGCGGAGCCTGCGGCCGACACTCAGATGCAAATGCAGCGCTGGTTTGGCTATCGCGGTGGCCATCTCCCGTTCTGCCGAGTTTTCCTCTACGAGGACCAGTTAGACCTCTTCAGGCGCTACCACGTCAATGACAACGCGCTGAAGACTGACGTGATGGCTGCGATGGACGGCGGCTTGCAGCCAAGCCGATCGGGGCTGGTGTTGGAGGGGGCTGCATTTGTGGCAACGAGCAAGGTCGACGCCCGCAAGGTGCCACTGTCTCCGGGTCCGCGGCCGTCAATTCGGCTGATCGACAGTACAGACAGTGAATCGGCTGCACACAACATTGGCGTCGCAGCGAACTTGCTTGACGAAGGCGAATGGAAGCCCCTGCTGGACGAACGGGGGCTTGAGCGCGGTGTCATCCGTTCCCGCCCGCTGACTCTTCTCCATTTGTCGCGAATACTGGATTCCCTTCGCTACTCGCACCACGACCCCAGCCTTGTAGAAGAACTGAGCCAGCGCTGGATCCACTACGCGCGATTACTCGGCATCGGCGAGCCGCTGTTTCTACCGCCAATGCGGGCGCCGGGCGCCTACGGCACCGAACCGCAGTCGTGTCCGTACTCGATCGCGGCGTACTTCAGACTCTGGTGCAGTCTTACTGACAACCGCGCGGCCCCAGGCTTCTATCCGACAGACCGGCCCGATGTTCCTTGGAACTACGCGGAGGCTCCTCGTACGAGCCTGCCGGAGTTTTATCTGGCCTTTCGGCATGGAGAGCACCGGGCGCGTGATCCGCGTCTGGAGTCCAAGGGTATTCGGGCCGTAACGCGACAAGCGAATCCGAATGGACGCTCGCTCCAGACGCTGTGGGGAACGCGGGGATATGGTGGGATTTACTACGGTGACGAGTCCGTTGACTACTATCACCATCAGACTAGACCAGTTCCACGCCTCCAAGGTGGCGCGACCTGGCGTCCGAGAGGCCATCCGGGTCTCGCTTTGCTACATGTCGTCAACGTGCCGGGCCTGCCGACCGATCAACTGGCGATCGGCTTGGTGATACCCCATGGCGGACCAGATCACATCGCTGCGCTGAGACCATGAGCGAGCTTCAATTCGAGTCCTTGCGTTCTGAACTCGAGGCGCTTTCTGTTCCGCGCGGGCACGCCCGGTTCCTCCGGTGGCTCGCGCCGCCTCTTGCCGTCGCGCGCAACGCGTCTGGCGACTTCGAGGTCTTCATCCGCGGCACGGAACTGCGCGCGGCTTCGCCGCTGGTCCGCCGGCAACTGCAGCACGGCTCCTGGCGCCCCGAGGAAGGCGGTGAGACATTTCCGGCAAGTCGGATAGCGCTGCCCTCTGCGCCGCACTTCGCGTCGATTGCAGCGCTGATCGCCATTGAACTGGTCCGCGCCGGAATCGCGGGCCCACGAGGAGTTCATGCCGCTTTCGCCGACGTGGAGCCAATCATCGAGATGGCCATGCGGCGCGGCGCATTGGCCGACAGCGCGATCACTGGCCTCATCGGGGAGCTCACAGTCTTGCGTCAGCTGATGCTGCCGCGCGTCCGGCAGCCCGCCTCTTTGATGCGCTGCCTTGAGTTTTGGCAGGGCTGGCAAGACGGGGGCAGGGACTTTCGCATCGGCGGCCACTCGGTCGAGGTCAAGGCGACGCGAGGCGCCTCGTCCATTCATGAGTTCAGCGGCCTGCATCAGCTCGAAGCCCAGGTGCTTCCGTCGGCCCAACTGGAATATCTGCATTTGCTCAGCATCGGGCTTGCTCCCTCGACCTCTGCAGGAGAGTCGCTGCCAGCGATGGTGGATAGCGTCATCTCGATCCTGCGATCGGCTACTGGCGGTGAAGAGATTGCAACCGAGTTTGTGAGACGAGTTGCGCTCTACGGCCATCGCTTGGGGGGCGGATATGCGCACGAGAGCATGGCCGAATGGAGCGTCTACGCGACTCGCTTTGCGCACACCTTCGTGCCGAGGCTCTACCGCGTCGATGACCCGGGGATGCTGCTTCTGACGCGCGCGATGCTCGCCCAGACGTTCGTCCAGCCAGACTACCTGGCATTCACGATGCATTTGCCCGAGTCGGTCTCCGCATTCAACCCGGCGCAGGATTGGGCTGCCGAACTTGAAGTGATGAGCGGTGACTCAGGCGCTTCCGCTGCGCCACTTTTGCGTGAATCGGATGGCCAAGAACGGGCATGAATTATGCTGTATTTTCATACAGCAAAGAGCCTACACTGTCAGGGATGGTGCCCGTGGCCTCGAGGTCGAGATTAGGGATAACGTGCATAGAAAGTTCAAGTTTGTTGACCTGTTTGCGGGCCTGGGAGGCTTCCATGTGGCGCTCGGAAGGCTAGGGGGCTCCTGCGTTTTTGCTGCTGAGTGGCAGCATCACCTTCAGGAACTGTACCTTCAGAACTTTGGCGTGGCGCCGCACGGCGACATCCGCGAAGTGATGCCGACAGAAGTGCCAGACCATGACCTGCTCTGCGCAGGCTTCCCGTGCCAGCCGTTTTCTAAGGCTGGAGAGCAGCGTGGCTTCGAGTGCACGCTGCAGGGCGATCTTTTCTTCAATGTGGCCGAGATCCTGAGGCAGAAGAGGCCGCGCTACTTCATCTTGGAGAACGTCCCAAACCTGCTCCAGCACGATTGCGGCCGGACGTTTAAGAGCATCCGGGCGGTACTTGCTGCGATTGGCTACGAGGTTGATGCTCGACGGTTTTCCCCGCATCAGTTTGGCATTCCGCAGATTCGAGAACGCGTTTACATCGTGGGCTCCATTGCAGGCCTCAAAGGCTTCACATGGCCAGAACCCACAAACGTAGCCACCAGTATTTCCTCAGTGCTTGAGAAGCATCCTTCGGACGCCAAGCAACTGTCGGCGCAAGTGGAGAGTTGCCTTGAGGTGTGGGACGACTTCTTGAGACGAAGCCCGGCGTCTGTCGAATTGCCTTCCTTTCCGCTTTGGTCCATGGAGTTCGGGGCAGACTATTCGTACACCGACGAGACCCCATTCGCAGTATTGTCAGCCAAGGGAACCAGAGGACTCGCGAAGTTCAAGGGGTCCCATGGGATCCCCCTGCGGCAACTCAAGCCGGATGCCCGCTGGGAGGCTCTTCCGAGCCACGCGCGCACCGAGCAGTTTGAGTTTCCAAAGTGGAAGCAGGACTTCATTCGGCAGAATCGAGAGTTCTACGCGCAGAACCGCAAATGGATCGATCCATGGCTATCCAAGATCTTGCGCTTTCCCTCGAGCCTGCAAAAGTTTGAATGGAACATCAAGGGCGGCGAGCGAGACATTTGGCGCTATGTCATTCAGTTTCGGGCATCGGGTGTTCGCGTAAAGAGAGCAACGACCGCGCCTAGTCTGATCTCGATGACAGACACGCAGGTGCCCATCATCGGGTGGGAAAGGCGCTACATGACGCCGCGAGAGTGCGCACGACTCCAAAGCCTTGAGGACCTGGCGCTGCCCGAAAGCCGCACCCGCGCGTTTGCGGCGCTGGGTAACGCTGTTAATTCGAATGTCGTAAGCAGCATTGCATCCAAGCTGATCGCCGATTTCAAAGTTTCGCATCCCGATATTGCAGGCTCGCCACATGCTCGCGTACGAGCGATAGACCGTGCTTAATCAGCTGACCGCTTGAAGGCACACCAACGATTGTGGTGCCGACTACTGAACCATTTTCAGCCAAGCTGCGGTTGCATCGAACCCTTGAAGCACGGTTTCGAGCCTGGTAAGTTCTTTGCCGTACGCAATGCGCTCGGCGTCCGGCAAGACCTCTTGCAGAATTCCGACGATGGCGTCTCGCTTCATAGCCGTGTAAACCGACGCGGACGGATCTTGAATGCGCGAGAAAACATCCAGCGCCTTTGGAAACCTCTTCCGCTCGACCTCCAAGCGGCATTCCAAACCAAGTCTGATGTCGGCCTTCTGGTTGATATAGGACCTGTTGATCTTCTGAAGCGTCGTATCCGCCTCAGCGTGCTGACCTTCTCGGATTTGACACGTCATTAGTTGGGCCAGCATTCCGAAGGGGGCACGGCCTTGCACCTTGGCTACGGCCTGCTTCGCTGCATGAAGAGCCGCCCCGGACTTGCCGAAGCGGAGCTCAACTGTAGATAGTCGGTGCGATACGAATGCCTCGGAATCCATGGCCTCGAGTTGGACGAGTCCTCGGCGCGCCTCCTGTTCTTGGCCTTCCGCAATGGCGATCTGAACCTTCAGATCAACAAGGAAACGATTCTCTCGAATGTGAAGGCCACAATCTACGTATTGCTTCGCCTTTGGCAAGTCGCCCAACAGGAAGTACGCATTAGCGATTTCACGATGGAGAGCTGTTCCGCTTCGGCCATGTTTCTCAGCCAAATGAAACTCCAGAAGCGCAAGCTTCAGCCGGCCCGCCTTACGATGGAGAAAACCGTTCAAGAAATGCCAATCTCTGACTGGCGCGTACGAGCGAAAGATTTTAAGTTCGCTCTCTGCTTCCGTCCAAAGGGCTTCCTGAATCAGCGCGCGAATCAGAAAATCACGACCACTTACCGATTGTGGTGATTCGGTCACAGCCAGACGTGCAGCATCGATGCATTGCCGATACTCGCGCCGGTAGTAAAAGTCCTCCGCGAACGAAATCAAGTCGCTGGTGAAGTGAAATATTTCCTCTTGGTGCGTGCCGGTTCTCAGCGCTGCCTTCAGAAGCTGACGGTAAAGCTGGAGGCGAGGCAACTCTTCGTCGTCCGACGCCAGCAGATCTTTCAGCGCCGAAAACACCCGCTCGTGATCAATCTCTGAATCTTCACGAAACTGCGTGAGAACTGCCTCTGAAACTGGGCCCGCAATTCCGTACAAGCCGTTGGAATCAGGCACAACCAGCGAATGGTCGACCAAAGCAACGAGATTGCTGATCAGTTCTTGGTCGCTTAGTGTCAGGGCCTTTGCCAGCACTTGCGCGGGAACGGGACTATACCGCGCCAGCACCAGTAGGATCGAGCGCTGCTCACTCGTTAGCTGCCTTTCCCTCAGAAATTTTACGAACGCTGAAGTTCGAAATTGAACAAGTCGGGCCTTATCCATGATGACCGACTGAACGCCATACGCTTTCGCTTGATCTACCGCATAGTACGCACATGGAGGGTAGCCATTAACGTATTCCGCGATCTCTCGAATCTGTGGGGCGCTGAGGGTCACTTTCTCCACATCGGCGATTTTTGCTATGAGACGCTGAGTGGCGTCCTCAGCAAGAGGTCGGATGTTCAGCGAAGGGATCGTCGCTGGCGGCCTTCTGCTCGATATAGTGAACACATACAGATCGCCCTCCGCGTCAGCCCGGGCGAGCAGCTTCTGGACAGGCTCCGTGAAAGCGCCGTCGGGAGTCAGTAGCCCTCCCTCGTCGAGCAAATATGGGAGCTCTTTGTGAGAATTCGCCGCGCGCAAGTTGGCGATGTTTCTGAGCAGAACCTGGTCTTCGGTCTGCTGCTGGATCGATGCGACGATCGCGTCAAAGCCGTCCTTGGTGGAAAACGGCTCAAGCAAGTTTGCGAGCTTGATTGACACTGCAGCCAAAGTGTCGCCGTCTCCGACGGGTACCTCAAGTGTTTTCGGATACGACAAGCTCAACTGAGCGGCCTTATTCATGAATGTCCTTCGCCCGACGTTCGGCAGACCGTACACCCCCACAATTCGCGGGGGCCGCTGACCCAAAGGGGTCAACAGCTTTTGAAGACTCTCGATGTCGGCGCTGCGGCCCTCAAACTGGCTTTGTTTCTTCGACAGCAGCAGTTCCTCCAAGTGGTGTCGAATCTCGCGAGCAGTCGTCCTGGGCGAAGTAATGCTTGAAATCTTTGCCCGGCTGAGCCATTTCGGCAACGCTGAAAATGAAATTGAAGGGGTGAGCAGAAAGACGAGCGCTTTTGAAATGCGAGCCTCTAGCTTTCTGTACCAAGCCTCGTCTATCTCGAACTGAACCCACATCCGGTTCAGAGTGTCTTCGCCTACAAACAGCACGAAAACCGCGCTCTCATCCAGCATCGTCTCAATGGCCGCCTTGAACTGTTCGCCGTCTTCAAACACCTGTTCATCAAAAAGGCAATATTGACGCCCGAGTTCGTTTGCGACCGCTCGAACGAATTCCTTGTTTGTAGAAGAGTGCGACAAGAACGCGCGATACAGCATGATCTTTCCCCTGGTTGTAGAAGTCCTGCCCTGAGACCAAACGCCGCGCACCTAGTCGCTCCTGTCAGCGCCGGCGTGAAATTGCATGATTTCAGCCGGTCTGGCCATGCAGTCCTTCTTCGTCTTTGTTCTTCGATTGCATCGTCATCTGATCGTCTTCTTCGGGTTGGTCGGCTCGATTGCGGCGGTTCAGTGGTCGATTGACCGACCTGGCCGTCTTCCCACGCCCGTGTGACGGCGCGAGCGGCGCCCTGGACGTCACCGACCCTGCAATTTCAAACCGGCTGAAAACCAGCACGTTCGCACCGGCGCCCACAGCTCCCAAGCCGTCGTAGTGTTTGGACTGTAGACAGTGCGCTTGAACGATACCTGATAGCCGCCGTTCCCCGGCGTCAGCACCTACAACGTGAGGCCGGACCGCGGTGACGGCGATTGTGGCCTGCGCATTCGACCCAAGCAGGACTGCCGGACTACGTCGAGCAGCTTGTCCTCGAAGCGCGGGTCGCGCGAGACTTTGAAAGTGCGGCTAAGGTGGGGCTTCAGGCCGTTGTTTCGTAAGCGTCTGGGCGCGGCATCTTGAGCTGACGGGAGTAGCGCCCGACCATCGCGTGCATGAGGAACGTGTTGGCGATGAACTGCAGGGCGGCGATAACGCGACTCACTCGCTGGCTGCGCGTCGGCGCCCTGATCGCCTGCATCGGCCAGCGCATGGCCGCGTTGTTCGCACGGCGCGTTTGCTTGGCCTGGCGGCAAACGCTTGTCGTGGGCGCCCCAACCGCGATGCCCGTACCTGCGCTTTTTCCCTCCTCGAGAATTCTTCGCAGGATCCGCGCGCCTTAGATGATCTTGTCCGGGGTGCCTCATCGAGGCTTTCGTGCGCGGACGTCAGTCCCGGCGCAGCATCGACCAGTCCTGGCCAAAGCTGCCATGCCTGGTTGACGAACTGACCCTGCGTCAGGTCAGCGTGAGTTCAAGATGTGGCGCCAGGACGCTTACTGCTGACGCACTTGTGGGCCATTGCATCCGCCGCTTCGATGATTTTCGCGACGTGCTCAGCCGTCGACCATCGTCCGTCGATGTACTGGCGGTTCAACTCCTCGATCTCCGCTGGTAGAACGGTGCCTTCGAGCCGAACACTGGCTCGCGCCTGAGCGACGGCTTGAAACCGCAGCGTCCGCTCTTCTTTGGACAGCGAAGGATGGTCAAGGATTGACGACGGCGGCATGGTTTCTCTCCTTGCGCGCCATGGTAGGGCCGGAGACTGCCGGCAGGCCGCCATGGGGCCGCGGCCGCTGCTGTGCGCAGTCTACGTGTCTCCGGCTCGAAACCCAAGCCAAGCTCAAGCGCCAAATTATCCTGAATTATCCGCACCCCGGATAATTTCCCGGAGGCCGCCGACGCAAGCTCCGGCCGACCACAGGAAAAGCGATGTAAGTCCTTTTCGTCATTGACGAATTGGCGATTCTTGTGCATCAGCCGGATAATGCCGGCGTCGGATTGAACGTTGGAGTGGAAGCGCTGTTCACCAGCGCGTTGGGTCTGCAGCTACCGTGGGTGGTTGAGGACGTCAAGCTGGATGTCGCTGCCAACCGCATCGTCTTCGAGGTCAGTTGCTCGAGCGCGTTGCTGGGCTGCCCGGCCTGCGGCACTGCCTCGCAGCCCGTACACGACCGACTGCGCCGCTCGTGGCGCCATCTGGACTTCTTTCAGTTCGAGGCCTGGCTGCCCCCATCAAGGGGCGCTTCCTCGCCGTCGTGCGCGGCATGCTCGATCACAGAAGCAACGCCTTTGTCGAATCGATGAACGGGCAGCTTCAGCAGGCCAAACGAGCAGCACGCGGCTACCGCACGGCCAAGAACTTCATCGCCATCGCCTACCTGCGGCTGTCACGCCTGAAGAACCTGCCCGCTCACCCGTCCAACGCCGCTGCAGCCGTCAGATAAGGCTGTCGCGTTCCACACGAAACGGCATAGAGCCGGATCACATGGCCACGAGCGATGAACCAATCGCGAACTGGCTCTTGCCTGCCGACCGCTACCGATGACCGGGCATTGGTGGAAGCCGACCTCTGCGGCCGAGGCCTGTGATCTTGAGCAAGCTCCTTCGTAAGCGAGCGGGGTCGAAATTTGAACGCTTTCACTCGAACACCCAATGCTCGACTGCCGGTCTCTGGTTGTGTCGCCAGGACCAAGCCGAACCCCTCTGCGCCGAAATGTAAGAAAACTGCCGATTGGAGCCCGAAAGGCCTAGTTGTCTTGCATGTCGTCACTCGGATGTCTCTAAACGAAGACTCATCCTGTGCCGAACACCACTATCCACGGGGCTTTCAGTCAGTCATACACATTGAATCGTGACTATTTTTTGCTCATTCGAGAACTACATCGACTTGACCGACGTGCCCGGCGCGCAGGACCCGATCGGTTTCGACACCACCGGCGGCGTGCGCGCCGTGGCGCAGGAGATCCGCAACACCGTCAAGCGCGCCACCGGGTTGACCTG
>Ga0105048_10010501_pt1 | contig 14669 bp, 12 predicted proteins | sample MAT05_FD_78382 | JGI IMG/M metagenome (GOLD analysis project Ga0105048, IMG submission 78382) | Freshwater microbial communities from Lake Fryxell liftoff mats and glacier meltwater in Antarctica - MAT-05 | ecosystem: Environmental > Aquatic > Freshwater > Ice > Liftoff microbial mat | place... | reverse complement strand
TAATTGCGAAACTCCTGATTCGGCTTTGTACTTATAAGAAATCGCCCAACGCGGGGATTTAGCAGTATAACCGAGCTCATTTTGTTGTTTAAAACTATTCACTTTTACAACTACACCATCGATATCGAAAGGCAAATCGGCTCTCTTTTTTTCCCAGAATTTAATGTACTCAAAAACTTCTTCAATCGTAGTGCAGCGTTTTCGATCGGATGAAATTTTAAATCCCCAAGAGGAAGCTGCAACTAATGACTCTTCATGAGAGTGGAAGGCCAAATTCTCTCCGTACAGTGCGTATAAAAAACAATCGAGTTGACGCGATGCAACCTCGGCGCTATCCTGCAATTTTAAAGTTCCCGACGCAGAATTACGAGGATTTGCAAAAGGAGTTTCTCCGATGTCAATGCGTTCTTCGTTGATGCGATTGAAAGTAGCACGCGGCAAATAAATCTCTCCACGAATTTCAAATTGTTCGGGATAATTCCCTGCATTCAACAACAGCGGAAGCGAACGAATTGTTTTCACATTCGCACTCACATCATCACCCTGAATACCATCTCCACGGGTAACAGCGCGAACAAATTTACCCTGCTCGTATTGTACACCAATTGCTACACCATCAAACTTCAACTCACAAACATATTCTACTTTTTCATCAGGTATCATTTTCAAAATACGTTCATGAAATTCCATTAACTCATCTTCAGAATAAGTATTGCCTAATGAAAGCATCGGGTATTTATGCTTCACCGTGCTGAAATTCTTAGTAACGGTGCCGCCTACCCGTTGAGTAGGTGAATTCTCATCCATCAATTCTGGAAAATCCTTTTCCAAATGAATTAATTCAACCAAAAGTTGATCAAACTCAAAATCAGAAATAATAGGTTCGCTTAAAACGTAATAACGATGGTTAAAATCGTTGATCATTTTTGTCAATTCCGGTATGCGAGCCTTGGCTGAATATATGTCTTTCATAATAACAATGCAAAACTAAGCATTGCAAAACAAATTATAAATTATTGATGTTTAATATGTTGATATTATTCTTAACATTGTATCTACAAATATTGTGTATACTTACATACCAAAATAATAATACCTCTTATGAAAAACAAAATTACCCTTAGTTTAATTTCTACCATCATCGTATCAGTATTGCTTCAAACTAGTGGAAATGAAGTACACAGCAATACATCCGGTTCTCCGGCAGGCAGAACAGGTTCGCCTACCGACGGATTTACATGTGCAACATCTAGTTGTCACAATACCACAGCATCTGTATCCTTGGTTCAAATTATTAGTTCGAATGTTCCGGTCTCCGGATATATTCCCGGACAAACCTACACCCTAACAGCCACGATGACCCAAACTGGAATATCGAAATTTGGTTTTCAAATTTCTCCACAGGATATGAATGGAAACAAAGTAGGTAACATCATTGTAACGAACGTAAGCAATACTAAAATAGTAAGTACTAAATACATTACACATACATCAGCCGGATCTACGGGTTCGGGAACCAAGTCATGGACATTTGATTGGCAAGCTCCTTCAGTAGGAACCGGCGATGTTATATTTTATGGCGCATTTAATTTTGCAAACAACAGTGGAACATCAAGTGGAGATATTATTCGCACCAATACGCTTACCATTACTGAAGATTTGGGAACAGCAGGAATTTTTGGAATAGAAGGTGATCAGCTTTCTACTATTTTATTTCCGAACCCTTTAACAGAGCAAGCAACATTAAGGGTACAACTACAGGAACAAGAAAAAGTGAATGTTCAGATTTACTCATTAAGCGGACAAACAGTTTCAGAATCCATGCTTTTCACCGGAACTCCAGGGCTAAATGAGTTTAACATTCAAATGCCCAACGGACTTCCATCAGGTGCTTATAAAATGATGGTGAGTTCAGGAACTTTTAGATCGATGAAAACATTCTTAAAAAAATAACACATAAAAATCATCCCATAGAAAATTTTTAAGTCGGTACAAAAAATACCGACTTTTTTTATTTCAAAAAATAAGAACTACATTTTTCGAATAAATGCATACGATCCGGGAGGAGTAACTACCAGAGGAACTTTCTCTACTAAAACTGCACTGATGTCGAGACCAAATGCTTTGTCTTCAGACATGCTTAAGTTTTTTATTACGAAATACAAATTCAAAATAAACTTGGTATAAAAATTCAAAGAGTTTTCGTATGAAAGGTATTTTTCCATCACAATAAATCTAAAATCACCTGCTATGTGTAAGTTTTTAAGAGAGGTATACTTATTTGTTACACTCAATTCGCCATTGGCAACCATCTCACGAACCACCTCACGAAACATTAAATTTAAATGCGGTTCTACTCTAAAACCTATTTTAAAACGCACATGAATAATTTTATCTTTTACTAATTGTGTTACTCGAAAGTTTAATGCATAGGGTTCATCCACCACATCTACATGCAACAACCAATATACATCGGCTCTTTTCGGTTGCTTTTGTAAGATGGAATAAATAATTTTATTTTCAACTTCCAGTTCTGAATTTGCCGAGGTCAAATACACGAGATGCGTCGCATATTTCGGGATGGTAACATCTTTAGAAACATCGCAAATAATATCTGCATACTTTTCAAGTGGAACAAATTCTACCAAAGCATTTTTTATTTTTCTTGCTTCATACCACACCCACATCATAAAGAAAATCAATACTGCGATGATCAAAGTCACGTAACCTCCCTGTGAGAATTTTTGTAAATTAGCAACAAGAAATGCTGTTTCAACGATGGCAAGTATTGAAATCACGAATAAAATAAATATCCGATTGTACTTTTTTAAATACAGATAGAAAATCAATAAAATAGAGGTCATCATCATGGTCATAATAATTGCTAAACCATAAGCTGCTTCCATATTGGCTGCTTCCTGAAAAAACAAAACTATACCGATACATGCAAAACACAACAACCAATTAATGGTAGGAATATAAATTTGCCCTCTGAAATCGGTAGGATATTCCACGCGACCTTTTGGAAGAAAGTTCAAGCGCATTCCTTCATTCACAACAGTAAATGTTCCTGAAATCAATGCCTGACTAGCGACAATGGCTGCTGATGTAGCGATAATAATTCCCGCAAATAAGAACCACTCGGGCATTAATGCAAAAAATGGTTTAGCTCCATTCAAAGGTTTTCCAACATGATTTAATAACCAAGCCCCTTGGCCGAAATAATTGGCGAGCAAAGCGACCTTCACCATTCCCCAACCTGCTCGTATATTGTTTCGTCCGCAATGACCTAAATCGGAATACAAGGCTTCTGCTCCTGTGGTACAGAGAAAAACGGCTCCTAAAATCCAAAATCCTTCTTTATAGGACGTTAGTAAATGAATTGCATAGTAGGGATTTAATGCTTTAAAAACGATGGGATTCCAATAAATTTCTTTCACTCCTAAAATGAGCAACATCGAAAACCAAATTAACATCACAGGACTAAAAAACCTACCCACGAACTTGGTCCCGAACTGCTGAAGAAAAAACAAAGCAAAGAGAATTCCTATAATAATAGGTACAGTTGGAATATCGGGATTAATTACTTTCAATCCTTCAACAGCTGATGCAACAGAAATAGGAGGGGTGATGATTCCATCTGCCAACAAAGCTGCACCACCAATCATGGCAGGAATTGCGAGCCATTTATAATTCATTCGCCTCACCAATGCATACAATGAAAAGATCCCACCTTCGCCTTTGTTATCTGCGCGAAGAGTAAGTACAATGTATTTGAAAGTTGTAAGGATGGTTAATGTCCAAAATACGCAGGAAAGTCCACCTAAGACTAATCCCTCTTCAATTATTTTATCGCCAATAACCGCACTCATTACATATAAAGGAGAAGTTCCAATTTCCCCATAAATAATACCGAGGGTCAGAAGGACTCCCGCAGCAGTTACTTTTTCATGATCAATATGTCCGGTAGCCATTAGATACAGCGAATTTGCAAATAAAAATAGTGCAAATTAATTCAGCTTATTGCGTCACTTCTTTTTTACGAGATGTTTTCTTCAGTACCTTGATGTCCTTAGTGGCTTCTTCAATCGTAGTCTCAAAATCAGCTAGCACATTCATAAAATAAACATAAGCATCATAAGGAGAATCGTAGGGACTAAAATATTTATGTACATCGCCATCGCTCCAAAACTTGGTGCACATATAGTAAAAATGATCACTGGTTTGCATTTTCCCCCAGAGTTCAATTAAATCCGGATTTTGAGTACTGATTACTTTTTCTTCTAGTTTATAAATTCTTCCGGCGGCTTCTTTCTCCATGGCATTACTCAACCATGCGCTCAAATCTCGCTCTGCATCGGCCCAACTGGAATAATCGGGTACATCATAAATATCTCTGACTTTGTACAAATCAGCTGCTTCAGACAATGTTTTAAAATCAAAATCGCTATGCTTTAATATTTCTGCAGGTAGATGATCTAAAAAATCAAAAATTCCGGTTTCTTCCCATTGGTGTTCGCCGAACGTTTCATAATCCATAAACAAATTAACTACTTCTCCATTGCCGGCAACTTTGTGCACCCAGGAAGCGAAAGTATCTGCTTGCAAGGGCCATTCTGTCCAGTTACGATCGCTGAAACGGAAGGCGATATCATCAGAAAGGCGGTAGTTTTTCAAAAAGGCTTTTATTTTCAAGGTGCCTGCAGGTTGGTATAAAAAATTAGGTGTTCGACCATTCAAATAACGATCAACGCCTTCGCAAAGGATGGCTTTGTAACCCATCTTTTCTACTACTGAAGCAATTTCATTGTTATAAATCAACTCCGTATTTCGGAATATTTTTGGTACTTGATTAAAATGCTTCTTTATTTTTGCTTTATGCATTTCCACTTGACGTTTGAATTCATCCTTAGAATAAATAAAACTCAAAGAATGATAATAAGTCTCGGAAATAAATTCGACACATCCGGTGTCTGCTAAATCAACAAAAGACTGCAACACATCGGGGCGATGAATTTCAAATTGCTCAATGGCTGTTCCACTAATAGAATAAGAAATTCTAAATTTTCCCTTGTGTCGCTTTATCAACTCTAGCATTTTACGATTCGTTTTCAGATAACATTTTTCTGAAACTTTATCGAGGATCAAACGATTCTTTTCATCGTCTTCGTAAAAGTGATCACGACCGATATCGAAAAAAGAATATCGTTTTATACGGAAGGGCTGATGAACCTGGAAGTAGAAACAAACTGAAGGCATAGGAGTATCTTTATCAATTACGAATATACATTATCATTTTATTAAAAATTGCTATTCACATAGCAGGTTATTCACATTATAAAATGAAAAACAATAATACACTACGCTAAAACCGGAAGCAATTGGTATTTTTTATAACCGTCAATTACTTTTTTAGCAGCATGATCCCATGAAATATTCTCAAGATCTTTAAAGGCATCCGCAGTTACATTTTCAACAAGCACATCGTCATGCAACAAGTTTAGAATATAAGATGCAGCACGATTAATATCCCAATAATCAAATTTAAGAGAACCATGTAGTACTTCTGCTACGCCGGACTGCTTACTAATAACAGTAGGAATTCCAAATTGAACGGCTTCAACTGCAGAAAGACCGAATGGCTCTGAAACAGAAGGCATAATGTACACGTCCGCTAAGCTGAGTAATTTCCTTACTTTGTCGAGGTTTAAGAATCCGGTTAGATGAAAACGATGGGCAATACCGCGTTGAGCAGCACGCTCGAGTAAAGGGTTGAAATATTCACCAGTTCCTGCCATCACGAAGCGTACATTTTGATCTTTCTGTAAAACTTTTTCTGCTATGTCTACAAAAAACTCCGGTCCTTTTTGCCTGGTCAAGCGGCCAACAAAGAGCACCATTTTTTCTTTGAACATGGGCTCACTCTTGAATGGCTCTACCGGACGAATTCCATTGTGTACAGGATGTATTTTACTCCAGGGAATTTGATAATAATCGTGAATGACATGTCCAGTAAAATTGCTTACTGGCATCAATACATCCGCATATTCCATTCCATGCTTTTCTACCTGATACACCCAACCCTTGCTTTGTGGTCCGCCACGATCCACTTCGAGTGAATGTACGTGCACCACCAAAGGCTTTCCTGTTTTTTCCTTGATCTCCATTCCGGCAATCATGGTCATCCAGTCGTGTGCATGAATCACATCAAAGTCGAGCGAGAGGGCCAACTTAGCAGCTAACTTCCCGAAAATGGTAACTTTCTCGATCACATCTCCACCATACAAATCATCAATCTGAAAAACTTCAGCCGTCTCCTCTCCAATTTTTACCGTTTTGAGATATTGACTACTTAAATTTTGAAGATCATGGTGCGGAGTGGCGTCACCGTTATAGTACGGATTTAAATGTGTGTCGATAAAATGAACCTGCTTTACTTTTTTATAGGACTCGGTATGTCCGATGTTTCGCAGTGTTTTGGCATCGATGGTATTCAAACCAATTAAATTCAAATTTTTCACTACGAAATCAGGGTTCGATTTCGGAATGATCATGGTCACCTGTGCGTATTTTGAAAGCGCGATACACAAATCATGACATGCCACCCCCAATCCACCATTAATAACGGGAGGGAATTCCCATCCCAACATCAGAATTTTAGGCAATTCAGCTTTGGTAGGAATTTCATCAAGGACAGGAGGAATGGTCATGAATAGAGATAGTGATTTCTACAAAAATAACCATTCTATACTAAAGACTTATAAAATTCAGCTTAATTCTCGAACATTTTTAACTCAATATTTTGATGAGATTATATTTATCTTTGTATGTTCTGATTGATTCTTATTTTCAAACACCATTCACTCTCAAAAAATGCATTCTCTACCTCATATTCGCGCCTTAGTTGTACAAGGAACCCTACTTATTATCAATGGTCTAGCCGCTTATATGATTGTAGGTTCGAAAGCTTTTAATATGATGTTGGCAGGTGTAATTTTGGGTATAGCCTTGTGGGTTACGGCTTGGTATTGTACCAAGAATCAAAAAGCAATTTGGGTAGGATTCGGACTTTCATTTGGAGGAATGGTCGTCTTTATTCAAAGGACTATTGCCAATTTCCTCTCACTTATAGGGATCATTCAGCATGAAATGAATTTCGATGCCTATAACAAATCGATCATGGTGGTGTTATACATTATGATGTCGTGCAGTTGCTTGTGTGGACTCATGCTTTCATACACCTATTTGCCGGAAAGAAAAAACTAAAAAGATGATGACTAAAATTAAAATAAATGCCAACGGTTCTATCCGTTTAGAAGGCGAGTTCGAAATTGTAGATGCAGAAGGAAATGCCTTTGATTTAGCAGGAAGAACAGTGGTGTCCTTGTGCCGATGTGGTCATTCAAAAAATAAGCCCTTTTGCGACGGTAGTCACAGAGGTAATTTTGAGTGCGATGTGAAGGCATTTGCTTTAGCACCTCCCGCACCGAAACCTTAAAGGATCAGTCTTTTTCCATGAAGAAGGAAGTGCCGCCTACCCAATCGAAATTTTCGTTGTAGCGCACACCAATCATCTTCCCTTTACTCATACGGCCTAAATTGATCGTAAGTGTAGGACGAGCTTCACCTTCTGCCCAAAGGTACAAGAGTCGGATTTCACATTTAACGGGTCCGGTAGGTGAAATCAAAGCATTCGCGTATTTCACTTTTCTCTGTAAGATGTAATTCCCTGGATTCTCCAAGGAAGTGATATTGGATTTCTCAACGTCAAAAATGACTCCTTGCCCACTAAAGCTGAACAATGGTTTTAATACCCAATTCTCGAGATCATCAGGGATAGAAGGGAGTTGGCTTACAAAATGACACTCAGGAATGCTAGGACCTTTTAAAAAAGGCATGGTGTATTTTGAAATTCTGAAAAACCAATTCGGATGAGCGACCCATTCTACCTCTACATCTTCCGTCAAATTAAATTGCAAATCTAAATCTCTTCTTTGCAGAAGTTCATCAAAAATAACCCGGTTGTAAATTCTACGAATTCTTGTTTTTTTTCCATTGTTCTTGTAAAATAAATGTCTTCCTTCTCGAATCACATCTGTTAAACACACAACAGGAATTCCCAAGTACAAATTCGCACAATGAAAATCAATTTGAGTTTTTTGTTTCCAAGGTTCAATCTCCAATAAAACAGTTTCCATCGGGTCCTGATTGGCGATCACTATACTTTTTAATCTTTTAATGAACGAGTCGTGTGTATAGCCGTTGAATTTATTGTCGAAATTTTCAGGAATCTTATAATGCTTTCGATACATCAAGGATGTCCATTCCTGATAACAATAGAGTGAAGCAAAGCCTTGTAATTCGATTAGCTGAGGAATAAAGCCTCCTTTTCCATCTTCACAGATTGCAAAATCGATTGCCAACAATTTAGTATTACTGTCTTCATTGGGAACTTTTAAAACAGTTGGTATTGCCATTTCAGAATGCGCTATAAAATCAGGTTGTACAATGACATCAATAATGTCTTCACCTGCCTTTTCAACAACCTGACGCAATGCTTTATCCATGAACAACGGCGTTTCTGAAACACGAAATCCAATTTCATAATTAAACGTACTGTTCATTTCGTCAAGTAAAGCTTTGTACTTTTCGGGACTAAATAAATGGTTGAACTCTTCGCGAAGGTGTGGGATCATATTAATTTACTATTTTATAAATCATTTGTTGAAATCGATTGTCATTCTGAAGTGCAGCAAAGGCCGGCTCTGTTTTACAACGTGTTTGATCTTTGAATCCCTTTTGTATAGCAAGATCCAAAAAATCCAAACATTGTCCTAAATTTCCACTCTGTGCAGCAGTTACCGATGATAAATACCAAGCCTCGGAATTTTCAGAATCAACGAGACGATATACATGAGATAAATACAAACTTTGATCTGCATGCAATGCGGAAATAGAACGCGTTAAAGACATATAGGTGGCCAAACTAAGCATTCCTTTTATTCTATTCTTCATAGCTGCAAACTCGCGCGATTTGTTCTTTTCGGCAGATTTTTCCCATGCAGGAAATTCTTTTTCCCACCAAGAAATATCACTTGCGCCTAGCGCTTTTAAAAAATAGTTTCGGTACCTTTCTTCCTGCACATTCAATTGTTTCTCCAAAGCAATTGCTTGTTGATAGGAGGAAGATTTCAAAAGATTTTCCAACTCTTTTTCTTCCTGATGAAGCACTAACATGCCATTGAAATTTTTAATGATATTTTTAAGTGCTTCTGCTTTTTCGATGTCATTCTTCAATGAATCGACATGCAGATTCAAAGTTGCTCTTTCTTTTTCAAGTTTTGCCGAATCTTTTTCTACAAAACGATCGCGCTGTGCTATGGCATCAAATGCGATAAATGCATCTTCCACTTGGTCTACAGGAGGCCATTCATGTTTCCCTTCAAATCGGATCATTTGATACCTACTCATTAAACGAGGATCTGCCGTTTTAAAATTAATGACTTCCGACAAATTCATATCGCTGTTTCCGGCCAAAGCGACAATCACATGTGGAGGCAATCCTGTCCATGATCCTGCAGGTAATCCTGCTCCACAAAGCATCAGTCCTTTTATTCCGGCCGGTGATAATGCCAACATGGAAGCTACTCTGGCTCCACCGCTAAATCCACCGGTAAAGATGCGATTGGTATCTGCCTTTTCAATAAATAGTGTTTGATAAACGATCGCTTGCAATATACTTCCGGTTTGCTCAGGACCATTTCCATTCTTTGAATCTTTAGATGAGATTAAAATATAGTTATAAGCATCGGCCAAACGCTGGTATTTTTGTAAGGGCAAATCCGGATCACCATGTGGATCGAAAAGAATAAATACAGGCAGTTTTTGTGAATTGTTATAGTCGAGGGGATAATAAACTGAATATAATAATGCAGGATCACGCTCGCACGATTGATTACTAAAAAGATGTCCAGCCTTTTCGACTTGCTGATTTACAGAGACCTTGGTCCCTGAATTTTCACTCCGATCAGATTTTTTCTCCTGACAAGAAATGTAGCTTAGTAGAATAAGCAAGTGAATCAATCGCATTTACCAAAAATAGTACATGGAAGCATTCATAATTGCTTTATTTTTGAAAAGATTAAAAAAATTGAAAACTAAACTCGAACTACTACTGGAAGAGTATGGCGAAAGTCATACTAACCCCACCAACAACTTCATTCATTGGATGTGTGTTCCATTAATTTTCTGGAGTCTCAGCGGTATATTGTTTTTGGTATCCTTGCCGCTACTAGGCAATCTCGCCAATGTTACTCTTTTGATAATTAGTGTATACTATTTCAACCTATCCAAAACTTTATGGATAGGCATGTTACTCTTCGGAATGGCTTGTTTAGCCATCGATTTCTATGTGCATTTCCATTGGTATGACCATGCTATAAAAATATTCTTCTTGACATTTCTCTTAGCATGGGTGGGTCAATTTATCGGACATAAAATAGAAGGGAAGAAGCCATCTTTTTTAAAAGATTTACAATTTTTATTGATTGGTCCGGCTTGGTTAATGGTGAAGCTTTATAAAAAGATGGGATTACCTTACTAAAAATGGAAGATACCACCAATACATTTTCTTTGGTTTTAGAATGGCTTTCCTGGGTTCTATTCTTCTTTAGTTGGGCTATCATCGTGAAAGTCGCTTTAAGAAGGAAACGAATGAAGAAGCCCTATCAAAAAATCAAAGACCGTAAAGCGTATTATTTTACCATGATTTTTGGCTTCTTGGTATTTCTATTTATTTTATTATTCGGGGTGGATCCCTTCATTAGTTTTTTAGTGAATAATGATGTGATTATTGCAGATCAGGGACCCATTGTATTTTGGTTGATGGCAGTAGTTTTGTTCTTCAGTATTCCCTTTTTAATTGTGCCGTTGAGCAGAAGAATTTTTAGAGAAAATTAAAATAATTTTTTCATTTGTTATATTTTTTTTCTCGCAAAGCCCGATAGCTATTGAGCGCAAAGAGGCAAAGACACAAAAAGCAAAGACGCAAAAAATGCGAACTCTTAATTCTTAAATCACTTTATAATTTCTATACTCAAACAATCGTTTGCCTGTAGTTTTCTCAATAAGATGCAATATTCGATTCTTGAAATTCAGCTTGTTTTTAGTGGTATCAAATTGAAATTCCCAATCCATACGTTGAACTTTTTCCACCATGGGATTTGGATGCGTTAAAGAAAATTCTTTCAATGAGTCGATGCCAGAGTAATCAAACTCTCCTTCTTTTACTCTTGCTTTTACCTTTTCATCCGAATGCCAGAGTCGATGAAAGCTCTGTTGTTTTGCGGTTTGAAACAATGGACTTTTTACCCAACCATAATGAAAAATGCGTGCATTGATTTTCTTTACTTGCAAAGGACGATCATCGATTCTGAAACCCTGTGCATCTTTATAAGAAAATATGTTCTTCTTGTTTCTCACAATTCGAATTTCATGACGATACCATCTTCTGGAATTACCCACATAATGATAGCTCCCATAAAAGTGAACATAGTTAAATAATAATCCTTCAACACGCTCATCTTGCTTAAACTTTAGCATGGCTTCGCGAATGGCAGCATAATCATCTTCATGAATCACTTCATCGGCTTGCAAATAAATACACCAATCGGATTGAGGAGAAACTGCTTGAAATGCTTTATTCGTTTCTACAGCCAAGACGCGACCACCTTCTCGCAATGTTTCATTCCATAAGGAATGGATAATCTTAATTTTTGGAGATGCGATACTATCAATTAATGCAGCAGTTGCATCCTCTGAATTACCCAAACAAATAATTAACTCATCTACTAGAGGTAGGAGAGAAAGTATGGATTCTTTTACAGGATAATCGAACTTAACCGCATTTCGAACAAAAGTGAAACCGGAAACAAACATGTTATCCATTTATACCAATTCCTCGCTTACAAATTTCTCCCAATCTTCAAACTGATGATTTTTCAACACGCGAGGAAATTTATTCTGCGAACCGACCTTCCCGTTTTTTTCCATCCAATTCATAAAAATTCTAAGTGGAACCACTTCAACAAAAATTTCTTTTAAAGCAGATGAACGTTCAACGCGATAATCGTCATTTAGAATTTTCAATTTCTCATCCAAGCTCCAACGTAAAGCTTCCGGATCTACTTTATCATCAGTGCCGATGTACCATTTATGCGCGAAGAGCGTTCCATGTTTGATGCCTGATACAGAAAACTCATTAATGCTAATGTTGAACTCGTCAGAAACCATCTCAATCGCTTTATTCATATTATCCACCGATAAATGCTCACCGCAAAGACTCAAAAAATGTTTGGTTCGACCCGTAATAACAATTTCTGCCTTTTCAACATCAGTGAATTTAATCACATCTCCAATTAAATAACGCCAAGCACCCGCCACAGTAGAAAGCAGCAAAGCATATTCTTCACCCAACTCTACTTCGTCAATCAATAATGTTTTAGGCTTGCGCACCAATTCTCCGTCTGCGTTGAAATTGTCTTTTGTAAATGGAACGAATTCAAAAAACAATCCATTATTCAATACCATGCGCATGGAGCGATTATTTTGCTCATGTTGATAGGCAATAAATCCTTCGGATGCCAAATAAGTTTCGATATAGGTGAGCGGATGATCTACCAGTTTTTCAAAACTTTTACGATAGGGCTCAAAACTTACTCCGCCATGAACATATATAGCCAGGTTCGGCCACATATCATGAATCGTTTTAAGTTTATAATGATCAATTATTTTTTCAATGAGCAATTGACACCAAGCAGGAACACCTACCAAAATTCCAATGTCCCAATTAGGTGCATTTTCTACAATTTCATCTAATTTGGTATTCCAATCTTTTGCTCTCGAAATTTTTCGTCCTGGCTTATAAAAATGTTGAAACCAAAATGGAATTTTACTGGTTGTAATTCCACTTAAATCCCCTTCGAAATACGATCCTTGTTGATGCAAATGAGTACTACCTCCCAACATTAATATTCCTTTTGAGAACACATCTCCATGCAATCCGGTATATCCACCCAAACTTATCATTTGACGAACACTGGTACGGCGAATGGCTTTTACCATATCACTGGTAACCGGAATGTGCTTACTTGAACTTTCAGATGTGCCGCTACTTAATGCGTAATAATTTACTTTTCCCGGCCAGGTAACATCTTCCTCATTATGTAAAGTTTTGTTCCACCAACGCGCATAAATCGTCTTGTAATCATGCACAGGAACGGTTGCTCTGAACTTATTTAAAAAATTACGACTATTTACAATTCCGGTAAAATTATAGGTCTGACCAAACATGGTAAACTGTGCCTTACGCATTAGTTTCTTCAACTCCCTTTTTTGATAATTGATAGGAGTATCACTCGTCAATCGTAAGCGATGACGCAATTCTAAACTTCGTTTAATGATGGCGGCCAGTATTGGCATACGCTTTAGCTCTTAATTTTAAAGGTTAATTTAAAGTTCTAATTCCAACCCCAATTGCTTTCTGAAATCATCGAGCCCGGGATTTTTCTCTGCCATTTTCTTATACTTTTCTTTATTTGTAAAAATCTCTTCGCCTTGCTCACGGTTTTCATCAATAACCGCATGAACGTTCAAAGCATAGTTGCTTAGCTTTTCTCTCAGGTAATTAACTAAATCTTCTTTTTCTTCAACAAGTAATTCCAACTGAGTCGGATTATGTACGGAGATCTCAATCTGATAATTTTCCTTGATCACCGGAACGTACATTGTTAAAGTAGTACTCAATTGAATTTTACCTTCTGACTTTGCTTTATCAGAAAACAAACTCCAGAATTTTATTAATGTCTCGTGATCAAATGAATTTTTTAAATCCGGAAAATTTTCCTTTTGCTCTTCATTCACCACTTCTTCTACTTTCTTTTTCAAGGAAGCTAAAGATGTATTTTTGAATAGAGATGGGGCCGGAGCAGCGTCTTTCGTAACTTCCTGAGATGAAATCTGTGCCTTTGCAAAAGGAGCAATAGGTTTTGCCAATTCCTCGGCAGAACTTTCATTCACCATTGGCTGCTCTGACGATTCCTCTTTGATTTTATTGACTGCTTGTTCAAGTGGCTTTGATGGTGTAGAATTTGAACTTCCATAACTATCACTTACCTCAGCCTTCTTCGCTACTATTTTCCTTACTTCAGTTTTTTTTTCGAAAGTAGTGAGTGGCATTTCTTCTTCTTGTCCACCAGCTACCAAACACAGTCGAATTAAAGCCAACTCCACATGCAATCGTTGATTTTTAGCAGTACGATACTCGATATCGCATTTGCTGCAAATGGCCAAATATTGTAAAATATGTTTTTGCACAATTTGGCTGGCTTGCAACTTATAACGTTCGCGAGTGCCTTTGCTGACTTCCAATAAAGAAAGTGTTGATTCAGTTTTGGAGACTAGCAAATCACGAAAATGTCCCGCTAATCCGGTAATGAAATGGTGCCCATCAAAACCATCCGAAATTAATTCATTATAGGTAAGTAAAGCGCCTGGAATATTACCTTCCCTGACTTCATTGGTTATCTCGAAATAATAATCATAGTCAAGAATACTCAGATTATTAATTACATCTTTATAGGTCAGATTTGTACCGGCAAAACTTACCACTT
>Ga0105048_10010499_pt1 | contig 14670 bp, 7 predicted proteins | sample MAT05_FD_78382 | JGI IMG/M metagenome (GOLD analysis project Ga0105048, IMG submission 78382) | Freshwater microbial communities from Lake Fryxell liftoff mats and glacier meltwater in Antarctica - MAT-05 | ecosystem: Environmental > Aquatic > Freshwater > Ice > Liftoff microbial mat | place... | reverse complement strand
GTGAGGCGCGAAATCACCGAACCGGTACGGCCCGATTCGAAGTACGACGGCGGCAAGGACAGCAGGTGGTCAAAAACGCGCCGGCGCAGATCGGCAGTGACGCGTTCGCCAAGCCACGAAACGTTGTAAAAGCGTAGATACGTTGCCGCGGCAAGCACAGCGATGACGCCGAACATGGCCATCAGCGCGCGGTCGAGCCAGGCCGGGTCGCCGGCGGCAAAGCCGCGGTCGATCACCGCGCGCAAGCCCTGGCCGACGCCGAGCATGGCCAGCGCAGCGACGATCAGCGCGATGACGGCGACGATGACGCGTCGCCGATACGGCTTGAGCAAGGCGAAGGCGAGTGCGAGGTGGCTGTTCGGATCGGGCATCGGGTGACGATAGCACAAGCCGGCACGTACCATTTCAAGGCCATCGCAGCACTGGCAGCGGGCACCAGCGAAGCAGCGATGGCGTGAAGCACGTTGCGCAGTGATGACGACAGCTCCATCAAGCGCATACGGCAAGGAAGCGACGCTAGCCGCTGCAACGGCTGATTACGGCCGGCAATATTTGCCGGCTTAAGGGCGAGCACTACTGTGGGTCACGGTTATTGGCGGCTTGCGCGTGAGTGGCCCGATTATTGCGACAGCGTGCTGGCAGCCGCACCAGCGTGCTCAACCATTTCGGAAGATTAATCATGTCGCCGCTCGCCATTGCCAGTACGCTGTACAAGGTTTTTCAGTCCACGCAGAGCGCTAGCAGCGCTCAATTGACGGCGGGCGCCAGTGCCCATATCCAGACTTCACCAGCAGGTGATTTCGGCTCGTCGCTCGCACTGCGCATGGCATCGCTGCAATCGCAATCGGTCAATACGCTGATCGGCTCGGTTTTCAACACCGGCAACGCAGCGAGCGGCGCCAGCGACCCGCTTTCGTTGCTTGGCCTGTCGGCGACGCCGGGAGCGAACGTCGGACTCTCGGCGAGCGGGCGCAATCTCTCGCTCTTCGACCCCGAATCGGCATATAAGATGATGACCGTCATCAACCGCAAGGACCTGCACTACAAGGCCCAGTTCTCCGAACTGAGTGAAATGAAGACCGCCCTCGGCGGCATGCAGCAAGCCGGCCAGACGCTCGCCGGAGTCAACACGGCGATGGATAGCGAAACGGTGAAGGCAGAGTTGCAGGCTTTTGCCGGACGATACAACGAATGGGTCACGCGCTTTTCTCCGACGGTCAAGAGCAGTGGCGTGCTGACCGGAACGCAGGCCGCCGAAATCTCCTTGTACGAACTTGAGCAGAGCGTGAAGAATATCTTCAACGGCGCCCGGGACGGCTTTCACGGCGTGAAAGACATCGGCTTGGCCATCGACCCGACGACTCGACTGGCGACCCTCGACGTCGGCAAACTCGACAGCGCTCTGTCGACCAACCGCGCGGGCGTGATGAACACGATCGGTGAATTCAGCGCCAATTTCGCGAGATCGGCGGAACTGCTCAACTCTACGAACAACTTCGTCCCCAACCGGCTGGCCAACCTCGACCGCGCGATCGACTACATCAGCGAACACGCAAGCGCCTGGCAGGCTGAATTCGGGCGCGGCGACGCAGCCCCGTCGTCGGCGCAGATCGCCAAGGCGCTGGCCGCCTACAACCGGATCGGCAGCGTCTAGCCGCCGGCGAGCCGCGAACCCGTTTAGCCTCCCGGCGACGGCGAGCGAGCGAACCGGCAGCGGCGGGCGAACCGCCTGCTTACCCGGCAGCGCCCGCGGAGAACTACGCGCCGACGATAGCCTTGGTGTCGCGGGCGATCACCAGTTCTTCGTTGGTCGGAACGACGAGGACCTTGATTGGCGAATCGGCGGTCGAAATGACGACTTCCTTGCCGCGCACTGCGTTGGCTGCGACGTCGAGCTTGATGCCAAGCAGACCGAGGCGCTCGACGACCGAACCCCGAAAATCGACGTTGTTCTCACCCATGCCGCCGGTGAAGACGATGGCGTCCACACGGCCAAGTTCGAGAGCGTAGGCGCCGATGTACTTGAGCGCGCGGTGACGTAGGACGTCGACTGCGAGCTGCGCGCGGACGTTGCCGGCCCGTGCCGCCGCGTCGATGTCGCGCATGTCGGAGCTGACGCCCGAAATGCCGAGCAGTCCCGATTTCTTATTAAGCGCGTTGTCGATGTCGGCAAACGACATATTGAAGTTGGCGGCAAGAAAGCCCGGGATGCCGGCGTCGATGTCACCGCAACGGGTGCCCATGACCAGGCCTTCGAGCGGCGTCATGCCCATGCTCGTATCGTAGGACTTGCCGCCCCTGACGGCGGTGAAAGACGAGCCGTTACCCATGTGGCAGGTGATGCAGTTGAAGTCGTCCTTGGCGATGCCGAGCAGTTCGGCGGCGCGCTCGGAAACGAAGCGGTGCGAGGTGCCGTGGAAGCCGTAGCGGCGCACATGGTGCTTCTCGTACCACTCGTAGGGCACGGCGTAGATGTACGATTCGGCCGGCATCGTCGCGTGGAAAGCGGTATCGAAGACGCCGACATTGGGAATGCCGGGCATCGCGCTCATCATCGCTTCGATACCGGTGATATTGGCCGGGTTATGCAGCGGCGCGAGCGGGATATTCTCTCTGAGCGCCGCGAGCACCGCTTCATTGACGAGAACCGATGCCGAAAATTTCTCGGCGCCATGGACGACCCGGTGGCCGATCGCGCCGATGTCCGCCAGCGACTTGATGACGCCCACGTCCGGATCAATCAGTTTGGCGAGGACTTTCTTGATCGCCAACTGGTGGTCGCCGATAGCGGCGACTTCCTTGATCGTCTGCCCGTTGGCCGGTTCGTAGGTGAGGACCGAGTCGGCCATGCCGATGCGTTCGACGAGGCCCACCGCGACGCGCAATTCGTTTGACATATCAAGCAGTTGATACTTGAACGAAGAACTGCCGCAGTTGAGCACGAAAACGAACATGATTTTCCCCTTGGTATTGTTGTCGCGCCGAGAGATTGGGTTGTTTTCACGCGCCGCTGGGGGGCGCCCTGCCCGCTCCGCGCAGACGACGATTTTAACAGAACTCGCCGCTGCGCCGTGGCCAAAACACCTCGCTCGTAGTCGGCCCGAGCTGGCGTTGGCCACTGCGCAGTGGCGAAAATGGGCGTTATTCGACGTACAAAGCGGTGATTTTGCAGGGCTTTTCGGTCTGTCTCGGCCGTCGTCAGACAACTACATTTAGTCATATTATTGGCCCGTACCACTACATACAGTAGTTTTCTACTTGATTTGACCGAAAATAGGCGGCATCATGAGAACGTTCGTCGCCGCCCAGCGTCTCCGCCGGCACCATCCCCGCAAAGGGCCGCGACCGCCACACCGTTACTTGCAACCCGGAAAATAGAGAGGCATCACATGAGCCACAATGGGCAACAACTATCCTTCACCGCCGTCCCCGAAGCGCCGGAAAAACTGCCGCTCGCCGAGCAGGAGATTTCGACCGAAGTGCTCGTCGAAAAATACGCCAAGGGTAGCGAAACGAACGTCCATGACGTGCGCCGCCGGGTCGCCCGGGCGCTCGCCGCCAACGAAGACGAAAAGCAGCGCGCCAAGTGGGAAGAGCGCTTCCTGTGGGCGCAGGAAAACGGCTTTGTTGCGGCCGGCCGCATCAATTCGGCGGCCGGCACGCCGCTCGCCGCGACGCTGATCAACTGTTTCGTGCAGCCAGTCGGCGATTCCATCGTCGAACTCGTCGACGGCAAACCCGGCATCTACAGCGCGCTCGCCGAAGCGGCCGAGACGATGCGCCGGGGTGGCGGCGTCGGCTACGATTTCTCGACGATCCGCCCGCAGGGCGCTCTCGTCAAGGGAACGCAGTCGCGCGCGTCGGGCCCGGTGTCTTACATGCGCGTTTTCGACCGTTCGTGCGAGACCGTCGAGTCGGCGGGTGCCCGCCGCGGCGCACAGATGGGCGTTTTGCGCTGCGACCACCCGGACATCGAGGTGTTCATCCACGCCAAGGACAAGGGTGATCTCACCAACTTCAACGTTTCGATCGCCGTCACCGACGCCTTCATGGCTGCCGTCGAAGCCGACGGCGAAGTCGAGCTCTCGCACCGCGCCGAACCGAACGTCGACATGAAGGCGGCCGGCGCCTACCAGCAGGACGACGGTCGCTGGATCTATCGCAAGATGCGCGCGCGCGACCTCTGGGACCAGGTGATGAAGTCCACCTACGACCACGCCGAGCCGGGAATTCTGTTTCTCGACCGGATGAACAAGGACAACAACCTTTACTACTGCGAGCAGATCGAGGCCACCAACCCCTGCGCCGAACAGCCGCTGCCGCCCTACGGCTGCTGCTGCCTCGGCTCGATCAACCTGACGCTGTTCGTCAAGGACGCGTTTACCGACCGCGCCGAGTTCGATTTCGCGGCCTTCGGCGACGTCGTCAGGGTGTCGACGCGCATGCTCGACAACGTGCTCGACGTCACCGCCTGGCCGCTCGAGCGCCAGCGCGAAGAGGCGGCCAACAAGCGCCGCGTCGGCCTCGGCTTCACCGGCCTCGGCGACGCGCTGTGCATGCTTTGCCTGCGTTACGACCGGCCCGAGGCGAGCGCGATGGCCGCCCGAATTTCCGAAACCATGCGCAACGCCGCCTATCTCGCGTCGGTCGAACTGGCCAAAGAGCGCGGCGCTTTCCCGCTCTTCAACGCCGAGCTCTATCTCTCCGGCGGCAACTTCGCTTCGCGCCTGCCGCCGGAGGTCAAGACCGAGATTCGCAAGCACGGCCTGCGCAATTCGCACCTCTTGTCGATCGCGCCGACCGGGACGATTTCGCTGGCTTTTGCCGACAACGCCAGCAACGGCATCGAACCGCCTTTCTCGTGGACCTACAACCGCAAGAAACGGATGTACGACGGAACGCTCAAAGAGTACGCCGTCGAGGATTACGCCTGGCGTCTCTACAAGCACTTGGGCGGCGATGTCGAGAAACTGCCCGACTACTTCGTCACGGCGCTCGAAATCTCGGCGCAGGCGCACAAGGACATGGTCGCCGCCGTCGCCCCCTACATCGACACGTCGATCTCGAAGACCGTCAACGTTCCGGCCGACTATCCCTACGAGGACTTCCAGGACCTCTACATGAGCGCCTGGAAGGCTGGCCTCAAGGGCCTGGCGACCTACCGTCCGAACAGCGTCCTCGGCGCCGTGCTCTCGGTTGACACGGTGAAAAAAGTCGAAGACAACAAGCAGCCGCAGGACTTCATCAACGGCGACGCCAACCGCCGCCTGCGCATCAAGGATCTGCCGGCGCCGGTGCTCTCAAGCCTGCGCTGGCCGGGCCGCCCCAACCTGCCGGAAGGCAATATGGCGTGGACCTACATGATCGACCACGAACTCGGCAAGTTCGCGCTCTTCGTCGGCCACGTCGACCAGGAAGGCGGCTCGTGGCCGTTCGAAGCCTGGGTTAATGGTCCGGCGCAACCGCGCGGTCTCGGCGCCGTCGCCAAGACGCTGTCGATGGACATGCGCGCTAACGACCACGGCTGGCTGGCGTTGAAACTCGAGTCGCTCGCCAAGACGCCGAACGGCGAAGGCTTCGACATGCCCTTCCCGCCGCACGGCGAGCGCCAACGCATGCCCTCGGTCGTCTCGGCAATGGCGCGTCTGATCCAGTTCCGCGTCGAACAACTCGGCGCCTTCAAGAAAGCCGGCCCGACGCCGGTGCTCGACGCGATGTTCTGTCTCAAGGAGCCGAAGACCGGTACCGACGGGACGCTGTCGTGGACGGTCGATATCTTCAACCCGGCGACCGACGAGGATTTCGTCCTCGGCCTCAAGGAAATCACGCTTCCGAACGGCGTCACCCGCCCCTACTCGGTGTGGCTCTCGGGCAACTACCCGCGCGCGCTCGACGGCCTCACCAAGCTGCTCTCGCTCGACATGCGCGTCCTCGACCCGGCGTGGATCGGCATGAAGCTTCGGAAGCTGCTCGATTACCCCGAGCCGCTCGGCGACTTCATGGCCTTCGTCCCGGGAACGCGCAAGCAGACCAACTACCCGTCGACGGTCGCCTACCTTGCGCAACTGATCATCCACCGCTACGCGATGCTCGGCATCCTCGACGAGAGCGGCATGCCGCTGCAGCAAATGGGCATTCTCGAAACGCCGGCCGGCAGCACGGCGGCCAAGCCGACGGCCGGCAAGCTGTGCGGCGAATGCGGCAACCACACGATGATCCGCAAGGACGGTTGCGATTTCTGCACCGCCTGCGGCGCGGTCGGAAGCTGCGGCTGAGTCAGGCCCGGGCGCGTCAGCATCATCATCGTCGTCGTTAGAACACGAAGGCCCCGACAAAGTGAGTTGCCGGGACCTTCGCGCCTGACTCGCAGCGTTCGCCCGGACGGCCATCGCACGCCGCAGGAAAAAGGATCCGCGCTACAATAGCCTGCCAAACAATGCACACGGTATAGGCTGACTGCCGATCGGGCGCAGCCGGCCAGCAAACCGCCTGGGGGGAATTATGCAATCGAGAGTCGCGCCTGAACGTTCCTCCGAACTCAAGCTGATCCGGCCATTGCTCGTTGTCTTCGTTGCCGTCATCGCCGCCTCGGCGCTGCCGCTGGTTTTTCATCTGCTGGCCGCGCCGAGCGCTTCGCCGCCCGGCTACGGCGTCGTTTTCGCGATGCTCGCCTTTGCCGCGCTGGCGCTGCTCGCCAGTATCTGGGTCGTCCGGCGCGCCTTGCTCGCGACGCTCGTCGACATCGACCGGATTCTGCACAAGGCGGCCTCCGGCGACGGCGATCTCTCTGCCGACGCGCTCGTCCATGAAGCATCCGCGCTTTCTGCCCTCAGCCGCAATTACAACGCGCTGATGAGCAAGCTGCGCACGCTGATCGACCATATTCGCAGCCAGACGGTGAACATCGCCTCGGGTTCGGCCGAACTCACACAACACCTCATTACCGCAGCCAACGGCGCCGAGGCGCAGGAGAAGCTCGCACATGAAATCAGCGTCGCCTGCTCGGCGGCAACGGTCACCGCGCTCGACGTTGCGCAACGCGCGGCGGCTTCGAACCAGAGTGCCGCCGGGCACCTTGCCGAGGCGCAGCATTCGCGCCGCGAACTCGACGCGCTGGTCGCCAGCATCGCAACGATCAACGAGCGCCAACAGGAATTCCGCATTACCGTCGAGTCCTTGTCGCGCCACGCTCACGATATCAAGGGACTGATCGAGCTGATCCAGGGCATCTCGGACCAGACCAATCTGCTGGCGCTCAACGCCGCCATTGAGGCGGCGCGCGCCGGCGAACAGGGACGCGGCTTTGCCGTTGTCGCCGACGAGGTGCGCAAACTCGCCGAGCGAACCAAAACCGCGGCGGCGACGATTACCGAAGGCACGCGCGAAATGACCGGCCTTGCCGACAACACGCTGGCGCTTACGCACGAGGTCAGCGCGGATACCGAGAACGCGCGCGTTGCGGTCGAACGCGCCGCATTGAGCTTCAGCGCGATGGTGGACAACTTCACGGCGACGACCGGCGAATTGCAAGGCATCGCCACCGCCATGCATCAGCTTGAAACGGCCAATCGCGGCATCATGTCTCACGTCGAGGAAATCGACGCCTTGAGCCGCACGGTCGGCGAAGGCATGCGCGTCTCGCGCGACTGCTCACACACGCTCACGCTGTGCACCGAAGGGATATTGGCGTCAGGCGCCCGCTTCAAGCTCGGCACCGGCAAGTTCGAGAGCATTCTCGGTCAATGTCAGGCCTACCGCGACCGGGCGCAGGACATCCTCAAGCAACACGCCGACCGTGGCGTCAATGTCTTCGACCAGAACTACCGGCCGATTGCCAATATCAGCCCGGCGAAATACGAAACGGCGTACGACAAGCTCGTCGAAAACGAACTGCAGACTCTCTACGAAGACGTACTCGATACCTTGCCCGGCGCCTTTTCGCTGATCGCCGTCGATACCCAGGGTTACGCGCCAACGCATTGTCGCAAGTTCTCGATTCAGACCGGCGACGCGCAAAAGGATCTGGCGTTCAGCCGGCACAAGCGGATATTCAACGACCCGGTTGGCATCCGCTCGGCGCAGAACAGCGATCCCTTCGTCGCCCAGACCTACCGTCACGCCGGCACCGGCCGCATCCTGACCGAGATCGGCGTCCCGATTCGCGTGCTCGGCCGGCATTGGGGCGCACTGCGCATCAACGTCGACCCCAAGGTGATGAGCTGAATTCGATCGTAGCGACGGACCAAGCACGGCCCGATTGCCTAGACATCCTCGTCGTCGCCGCCGCCGCTCTTCACCTTTGGGCTCGCCGGTAAAACGATAGCGGTCATGCCGCTCAAGCCGATCGCCGGCGTGATCTGAGCCGGAAGTTCGCCGCGGCGTCGGTTGTCAGGACGCGGCGTTCTTGCGTTTTTCCTGCCTGGCGACCTTGACGAGCGGTGGGCCGTCGACGATCTCGCCGATCACCGCCGCGTAAGCAAAACCCTGTTGCAGGAAGATCGAGAGGACCTGCGTAACGATTTCTGGCGCACAGGAAACAAGCAGGCCGCCGCTCGTTTGCGGGTCGGTGAGCAGGGCCCGTTCAGGGTCGCCGAAACGTTTCTTGTCGAGCACGACGCTGTCGCCGTAGCCCGTCCAGTTGCGCGCGGAAGCGCCGGTGACGCAGCCACGCGCGGCGTAATCGAGCGCGTTGGGCAGTACCGGCAACGCCGAATAATCGAGTAGCGCAGTGACGCCCGAGCCCTTGCAGATCTCGACGAGATGGCCGAGCAGCCCAAACCCGGTGACGTCGGTCATCGCGTGTACGCCGGAAAGACAGGCGAGCGTCGGGCCGGGCGTATTGAGCTGCGTCGTCGAGGCGATCATCGCTTCATAGTCGCGCGCCGCCAGCAGGCCCTTCTTGAACGCCGCGCTGTACAGGCCAACGCCGAGACCCTTGCCGAGAATCAGTTTGTCGCCTGGTTTGGCGCCGGTGTTGCGGCGAACGTTGCCCGGATGCACGAGGCCGATGGCGACGAGCCCGTAAATCGGTTCGACGGAGTCGATCGTGTGTCCGCCGGCGATCGGAATTCCCGCTTTGGCGCAGACCGACTCACCGCCTTCAAGGATCAACCGGATGGTCTCGAGCGGCAAGGTATTGACCGGCATGCCGACGAGCGCCAGCGCGAAGAGCGGCGTTCCGCCCATGGCATAGACGTCGGAAATTGCGTTGGTCGCGGCGATGCGCCCGAAGTCGTGAGGGTCGTCGACGATCGGCATGAAGAAATCGGTCGTCGCGACGATCGCCTGGTCGGCGTTGATCTGATAAACCGCCGCGTCATCACTCGTTTCGATACCGACAAGAAGCTGCTTGGGAATAATCGACGGCCCGCTCTTGGCGAGTATCTTTTCGAGCACGCCCGGGGCGATCTTGCAGCCGCAGCCGCCACCGTGCGAGAGCGACGTGAGTTTGACCGGTGTGGCCGGTGGCGGGGGCGGAATGTCTGATTTCTTGCGCATGATTTTTTCTATGTGAGGGGATAAAGCGTTAACGGCGACAGCGCGAAGACCCGTCTCGCCCGGATCAGGTCACGTCGAAACCGGCGCCCTCGATCGCCGTGACGAACTGCGAGCGCTCGACCTTTGCCGGATCATAGGCGATCGTCGCCTGCCCGGCTTCGAGCGAAACCTCGACGCGCGCGACACCGGGCAAAGCCTGCAGCACGCCGCTGACGTTCCTGACGCAGCCCTGACAACTCATGCCGCCGATCGTAACGATGGTCGTTTCCATGCTCAGTCCTTTACGAAGAATTTTTGCTGCGCCAAAAGCTCGGCAAATTGTTCGGCGGGCAACGGAACACTGAAATGATAACCCTGAACCTCATCGCAGCCTTGCCCCCTGAGCATTTCGAGCTGCTCGGCGTGTTCGACGCCCTCGGCGATCACGCCCAGGCGCAGGCTGTGCCCGAGGCTGATGACGGCGCTGGCGATCGCCCAGTCGTCGGGGTCGGTGACGATATCGCGGACAAACGACTGGTCGATCTTGAGCTTGTCGATCGGAAAGCGTTTGAGATAAGAGAGGCTCGAATAGCCGGTGCCGAAGTCGTCGATGGACAGCTTGATTCCCATCGCCGAGAGGCGCAGCAAGGTGTCGACGGTCTCGTTGGCGCCGCCCATGACGATGCCTTCGGTGAGTTCGAGTTCGAGGAACTCGGCGGCCAACCCGGTCTCGGCGAGCACCCGGCGCACGCTGTCCTCAAGCAGGCCGCCGCGAAACTGCACCGACGAGATATTGACCGCGACGCTGATCGGCGGCAGGCCCGCTTGTTTCCAAAGGCAGTTTTGCCGACAGGCCTCGCGCAGCACCCATTCGCCGATGAGGACGATGAGGCCGGAAGCCTCGGCGACCGGAATGAATTTGGCCGGCGGCACCAGGCCGATCTGCGGATGGTTCCAGCGCACCAGAGCCTCGGCGCCAACGATGCAACCGCTCGCGACGTTGATCTGCGGCTGGTAGTGGACGACGAATTCACCGCGCTCGAGGCCCTGACGCAAGCTGTTCTCGAGGACCAGCCGCTCGAAGGCGGCGACGTTCATTTCGCTGGCGAAAAACTGATAGGTGTTGCGCCCCGCTTCCTTGGCGCGATACATCGCGGTATCGGCGTGCTTGAGCAGCGTCTCGAAGTTGCGCCCGTCCTGCGGAAACATGCTGATGCCGAGCGAGGGCGTCACGCCGAGTTCATGCCCGTCGATCCAGCACGGACGAGCCACGACTTCGAGCACCTTGCGCGCCACCTCGACGGTCCCGTCGAGCGTTGCGTCGTCGAGCAGGACGACGAATTCGTCGCCGCCGAGGCGAGCGACGGTGTCCATGCGCCGCACGCAGCCGAGCAGGCGGCGCGCGATTTCGGAGAGCAGCTCGTCGCCAGCCGAGTGGCCGAGCGAATCGTTGATCGTTTTGAAGTGGTCGAGATCGACAAAAAGCAAGGCCGCCTGCCGACCCTCGCGCTCTGCGCTGATCAGCGTCTGTTCGGCACGGTCCTGGAGCAGCCGCCGATTCGGCAACCGCGTCAGGGCGTCAAAATAAGCGAGCTGCCGGATGTGCTCCTGGGCCGCCAGGCGCTCCGAAATATCGGTCGCGATGTTGACGTAGTTCTGCACCTTGTTGGCGGCGTCACGATAGACGCTGAGTGTCAGCCAGAGCGGGAAAACCTCGCCGTTCTTGCGCCGGTTCCAGAACTCGCCTTCCCATTTGTCGTGATGTGCGAGGGCCTTTCGAATGGCCGCGAAAAACTCCGGCGGATGCCGTCCCGAGTCGAACAGCCGCGAGCTCTGCCCGATCACTTCGTGAGCGGCGTATCCGGCCATCGCGACGAAGGCGGGATTGACCGAAATAATCTTGAAGTCAGCGTCGCAGAGCACGATCGCCTGCTGGCTGCTCTCGAAAACGCGCGCGGCGCGGGTCAGTTCCATCTCGTCGCGCTTGCGCCGGCGGATGTCGCGAAAAACGAGTTGGACGAGGCACTGCCCGCTCGCCGTCTCAACCATGTTGGCGCTGATTTCGACGTCGATCACGTCGCCCTCGGCGGTGACGATTTCGGCCTCCTCGAGATTGTCGCAGTTGTTGCCTGAGTAGCGGGCGAACAGCGCCCGATAGTGCGCGGCCTTGTCCGCCGGATGCAGGCCGGCGTGATGCATGCCGATGATTTCCTCGTGCGGGCGACCGAACAGCAACTCCGCCTCGACGTTGGCATCGACGAGAAGACCGCTGTGGCCGTCGGCGACGACGATCGCATCCTGCGCGCCTTCAAACAGCGTCACGTAGCGCTTGGTCAGGTCGCGCAAGGCGACTTCGCAGCGGCGCCGCTCGCTGCAGTCGACGGCGATGCCACTCGCCGACTGCGGCGTGCCGTCGGCGCCGACGACCAGCGTCAACGAATGGCTGAACCAGAGAAACTCGCCGCCGGCGCTGCGCAGGCGCAGCTCGACGCTGCGCCGCATCGACTGCCCCGGAGACTCGCGGCCGAGCCTGCGAAACTCCCGGCGCAGGCGCGCGATATCCCGCCGCCGCAGGCACGGCAGCTCGCCGCTGAGCAAGGGATAAAGACCACGCGAACGCAAATGCTCGGCGTCTGCGCCACAGATTGACGCCGCCATCGGGCTCAGGTAGGCGAAGCGGCCGCGCACCAGATCGAGGCGATAGACGATATGCCCAGAGCAATCGAGCAGCTCGTGCACGGCGCGCTCACTCGCCTCAGCCGACAATCGATTCGTGCTGGGCGCAGCGCTCATGCGCTGCCGTCTGGGCGCACGCCCGCGCGCCAGCGGCGCAAGAGCAGCGAATTGGAAACAACCGAAACGGAACTCATGGCCATCGCTGCGCCGGCAAACACCGGGTTGAGCCAGCCAGCGGCGGCGAGCGGAATGCCGAGCACATTGTAAATAAAGGCGAAGAATAGATTCTGGCGGATCTTGGCCAGTGTCGCCCGCGAAAGGAGGATGGCATCGGCGACCCCATGCAGGTCGCTGCGCATCAGCGTCACGTCGGCGACCTCAATCGCCGCGTCCGAACCGGCGCCGATGGCAAAACTGATATCGGCGGCGGCCAGAGCCGGTGCGTCGTTGATGCCGTCGCCCACCATGGCGACGACGAGCCCCTCGCGTTTGAGCCCGGTGATCGCCGTCGACTTGTCGGCCGGCGAGATGCCGGCACGGTAATCGTCGATGCCGACCTCAGCGGCGATGGCCGCTGCGGTCAGCGCGTTGTCGCCGGTCAGCATGACGACGTGCACGCCCATTGCGCGCAGCCGTGCGACCGCCGCCCGCGAACTGGCGCGCAGCGGGTCGGCGATGGCCAGCACGGCAAGCGCCTGCGCCTCGCCGACGAGGACGACGACGGTCTTGCCAGCGCGCTGCAGCGCGGCGATTTCATCGGCCGGCAGCACGAGGTCGGAAAACCATGCCGGCGCGCCGAGGCGCAACAGACGGCCAGCGATCCGGCCTTCGACGCCGTAGCCGGGATAGGCGCGAAACTCGCTGAGCGCCGGCAAGACCAACCCGCGGCCCTGCGCCTGGCGCAGGATGGCTTTGGCGAGCGGATGTTCGGAGCCCTGTTCGAGGCCGGCAGCAAGCGCCAGCGCCTCGTCGGCGCCGGCCGCCAGAGGCAGGATATCGGTCAGATCGGGTTCGCCGCGCGTCAGCGTCCCGGTCTTGTCGACGGCCAGAACGCGGACTTTTTCGGCGCGCTCGAGCGCACTGGCATTTTTGACGAGAATGCCGGCACTCGCGCCCTGCCCGGTGCCAACCATGATCGCCGTCGGCGTCGCCAGGCCAAGCGCGCACGGACAGGCGATGACGAGAACGGCGACGGCGTTGATCAGCGCTTCGCTGAACGAGCCGGCGAACCACCACCAGCCGACGAAGGTGGCGAGCGCAATCGCGCAGACGACCGGGACGAAGATCGCCGAGATGCGATCGGCGAGCCGCTGGACCGGCGCCTTTGATCCCTGCGCTTCGGCAACCAGGCGGATAATGCCCGCCAGCAGGGTATGCTCGCCGACGCCGGTGGCGCGGCAGCGCAGGCTCCCCTCGCCGTTCGCCGTGGCCGAAAAAACGCGGTCGCCGGCGTGCTTGGCGACCGGCATGCTTTCACCGGTCAGCATGGCTTCATTGACGCTCGATGTACCCTCGATGACCTCGCCGTCGACCGGCATGCTCTCGCCCGGCCGGACGATGAAGACGTCGCCGGGAATGAGCAGCGCCGCGTCGATCTCGAGCAACTGCCCGTTGCGCTCGACGCGCGCCGTGCGCGGCTGCAGGCGAATGAGCGCTTCGATCGCCGCGGTCGTTTTGGCCTTGGCGCGCGCTTCGAGCAGCTTGCCGAGCAGGACCAGCGTAATAACCGCCGCCGAAGCTTCAAAATAGACGTGCAGTTGCGTCAGGCCGAAGACCGTCACGACGACGCTGAAGGCGTAGGCCATCGTGGTCCCGAGCGCGACCAGCACGTCCATGTTGGCGCTGCCGCCACGCAAGGACTTCCAAGCGCCGTCGTAAAAGCGCCAGCCGATCCACAACTGGACCGGCGTGGCGAGCGCGAGCTGCAACCAGCGTGGCAACAAGTCTGCATGGTGGACGGTCGAGTTGACGCCACTGAAGACGCCACTGAAGACGCCACTGAAGACGCCACTGAAGGGGCCACTAAACATTGTTACCATCTGCGCGACGAGTGGCGCGGTGAGCGCCGCCGCGATCCAGAAACGTCGCAATTCGGCGCGATAGATCGCGAGCTTCCTCGCCTTGTCCTCTTCGCGCGCGCGGTCGTCGGCGACGCGGGCGGTGTAACCGGCTTTGGCGATCGTGGCGATGAGCAACGCGGCGTCGGCGACGCCAGGGACGTAGCGCACGCGCGCGCGCTCTGACGCGAGATTAACCGCCGCTTCGACGCCGGGCAAACGCTGCAGCAGTTTTTCGACGCGCGTCGAACAAGCGGCGCAGGTCATGCCGTCAATCGCCAGTTCGAGCGTCTGCTGGGGAACGCTGAACCCGGCTTTTTCGATGCTGGCGACCACCTGCTCGGGCGACGTTGTCATGCCCGAGAGCGTCACCGTGGCGCGCTCGCTGGCCAGATTGACGCTCGCTTGGACACCGGGCAGACGATTGAGGACCTTCTCGATGCGCGCGGCGCAAGCCGCG
>Ga0105048_10010498_pt1 | contig 14670 bp, 9 predicted proteins | sample MAT05_FD_78382 | JGI IMG/M metagenome (GOLD analysis project Ga0105048, IMG submission 78382) | Freshwater microbial communities from Lake Fryxell liftoff mats and glacier meltwater in Antarctica - MAT-05 | ecosystem: Environmental > Aquatic > Freshwater > Ice > Liftoff microbial mat | place... | reverse complement strand
GCCCGCGCCAATCGGGCAAGACCACCTTGGTACAGCAACTTTTCCCGGCGTGGTGATAAATTACCAACATCCGAAAGCGCACATTCATTCCTGGAATCAATTGCCCCAGCTTTGGCAACCTACATCGTAGGCGGGTTAAAATCATCTTCGTCAAAAAACACATTGACCTGCTGTACGCCCGGTGATTCGCGCAGGTTTCGAACCATTTCTTCCGTTTTTTTGGTGCTTTTTAGGGTAATATGGTAGTTGCTTTCCGTAAGGTCTTCTAGGCCAATGTTTTTCATACTGACTAATTTTAAGGAGCTACAATACTTCGAAAGCGGTTTGGTCACGTCATACTGATCGGAAGAATGATGGATGATTTGTAGCAGAAAATGTCGTTTGCGCGGTGCCCCAAAATTGGTAAAGGTTAGGGCAATGACCACAAAACCAGCTAAAAGCGACCCTATCACCGCCACAATATTCAGTCCCACACCACATGCCATACCGAGGGCCAGCGACAGGAAAATGAACACCAAATCCATCGTGTCTCGAATAGCTGTGCGAAAACGGATAATACTCATGGCACCTACCAGCCCGAATGCCCGAGCAATGTTGTTGCCGATCACCATGATCACAATGGCAGAAATTATGCTCAATAGCACCAGCGAATTGACAAAAGTGACAGAGTAAGATGGCCCACGGTAAGTGAGCCGATAAATTACACTCATCATTAATCCGCACACAAATGCCACAAGCAAATTAGCAAGCACATCTGCTGTGGCTGTAGGGAAAACGGCTAAATTTTGGTAGTCTGTAAACACTTTTTGAACTATGAACTATGAACTATGATGTATGAACTATGAAGTATGAACTATGAACTAGCATGTATGATGTATGAAGTATGAACTATGATGTATGATGTATGAACTAGGATGTATGAACTATGAAGTATGAACTATGATGTATGATGTATGATGTATGATGTATGATGTATGAACTAGGATGTATGAACTAGGAATGAGTACTAAAATAGTTCATAGTTCATAGTTCATAGTTCATAGTTCATACATCATAGTTCATACATCATAGTTCATAGTTCATACATCATACATCCTAGTTCATACATCATAGTTCATAGTTCATAGTTCATAAATCAAACCTGCTTCTGGCAAGAGCGTCCCCGTGCCGATAAGGGTTAATAGAGGGATTTGAATTGATTGTACCCACATATTTGGAGGCGGGCTCTTTGCGCATTTGAAAATCCTCTAAAATGGGCTTGACCCAATCGGGGCAAAAGTGGTTGAATTTTATCTCCAAAATAAAGAACCCAGGGAATGCAAAGGTCGCCCCGGCCTCCTCGTAAAGTCGATCCACAGAAGGGTAACTGACGCTTCTCAAATGCATATCGAAGGTGACTCGAAAATCGTTTTCCAGGTTTGTGTTTTTGCCCAGATAGGGCTCTCGTTCATAAATCACATTCACAACTGGGCGTAAATTTCGACTTAAAACCTGGTAAAAAAAGCGCCTGGCATTGTCGGGATTCTTGATCTGGTGAGCACAATCATCAAATGTCGCACCCGGTTTAAAAAGCTCACGAACTACTCCATAAGGCGCATCAGCTCGGTTTTTCAAAATTGGCCCCTCGTATTTTCGTTTTATTTCCATGAACACAGGGCTACTGTCATTACCCAGATTGTAACCCCGAAGCCGCACCTTCATTCGGTGTGCAATACCTTCGATCTTCGTATGGTACATCTCAAACCCGGGCGTATCGAAATAAATACTTCGTACCGAGTACATTCCATTGGGCTGCTTGGCTGCAAAGCTGTCCATTTTCAAAAACGGCATCAACGCACTTCGCAGGGCATTGTAATTTTCTGAAGGGACTAAGTATTTGAACTCGTAGCGCATTTTTTTTTGGTTCCCTATAGTTGAAAATTCAAGACGCGGAGCAAAAACTCGCGCTGAGTTACCTGGCCAAAATCAATCCTGCACATAGTAGATACCCCGGTACTCAGCCGTGCAGCTACGCTATCAGGAAATATGTAAGCACTAAGCATGGAAACTTGACGATTGTCCAGGATCTCCACTTTTGACCCCAAAGAACCATATCGCCCATTGAAAACATGGCCTGTTTGCACATCGGTGACTTGTATGTTGACCCCGGGATTGAGGTATCGCAACTGCTCCACCCGTATCGGAATCTGTACCACATATTCGTCGGCTCGCTGAAGGGTGAGCAATTCTTCTGGCAAAGCAGAATTTACAATCCAGCCAGAAAATGGCGCACGGATTACAAACGCCAAACCTTTCTGTTTCAGAATATTGAGGCGATTTTGAAGGCCACGCAACTGCGCTTCAGTGATTTCTACACTTTCGTTCTTGATCCCTGTTCCCACATTTTCCAGGTATTTGCGTGCAATTTCCACTTGTATTTTGGCAAGATTCCAATCGTTTTCTGCCGTTTGATATTCTGTTACAGCGATTAGGCCATCGTCTTTGAGTTTCTTTTTCAGGTGATAAAAGTTTTCTTTCAGTGTAAGGTCTTGCGCTGCAAAATGCAGTTTGTTTTCTGCTTCCTGCACAATTGGTGGTTTGTCGCCTGTTTTGTCAGATTGCAATTGGGCAGAATACAACGAAAGTTGAGCCTCAATCTGCTGAATTTCCTCACGCTGACGAATGGAATACATCCGTACTACCGTGTCGCCTGTGGTTACGAAAGCACCCGGTGGTATTTCAATTTTGATACCCGAAAAATCGCCTTGTTCAAACTGAAAAGCATCAATTTGTTGTGCCGCGCCCAACTTATGGTCGCGCACAACAGAGGTGAGACGGCCTGTCTGGTCTTGTACCAAACGCCATTCTTGAGCCGGCAAAACGCGCCCGATGCTTTCTGCTGCAAAGGGTATTTGCATCGGAATATAAAGTGCTGCCACTAATACTGCCAGGATTATGAGACCCCCCAAAATTCGTTTCAGATCGTGTCGCAAGGTCGTAGTTAAAGGTTAGGATTTTTCAAGTCAAAGTCTATGAAGTTGTTTAAAAATCAATTTGCCCGCACCAACTTCACTGTTTTTTCAAAATCGTCCGCAGAACATTTCAGGAAATAAACGCCTGCTGGAAGGCGGCTATTATTCAGATTAAATGGAGTACTTCCTTTGCCTACCATTTCCCCTACAAGGTATTCCGCCACCTGATTGCCTAAAAGGTCGAAGAGGCGTAGCATAACCTTAGATTTCTCTGGCAGGAAATAGTTTACGGTAATCGATTCCGTAAATACGGATGGGAATGCTGAAAAGGCAGTTATTGCTTGATTTCCAGGTTCAAAAACCGGGCTGCTTGCTTTACTAAAGTGCGCCACCAGGGTGTCTGCAGATGTCAAGTTCAAAAAGCCAAAAGTCGAATCCGGGTCGGCAAAAGTATGATTACTTGCGGACCAATGGTCAAATTTATAGCCCGCTGTTTCATCCGCCAAAGCCCAAAGGCTAATACCTGCATCTAAGCCCCCAAAATAAGGTTGCGTGTGGGGGAATTGATTGGCCGTGTATGTCAAGGTATTAATGTTCACCGTGCCCGCCAGCGGCGGATCTACCCTTACCACCGTCTGGTATGGGCCCGTCACAGTATAGCAATCATCCATTAAGGCAGGCAAAATGTTGCAGCGATTGGTGATAAAGTCGCGCAATCTATCCACATTAGTTTTCCATTCGGTGTACGTCCCATCCCAACGTTGGGCATGGCGTGTCATCTCGGGATCTATCAAGCCTTCTATAGTGTCGAGGTAGTTGAGCATATTCTCACAGCCAAACACCGTATACATCAGGTCGGCCTGGCGGGTCACGTAATAGCGTTCAACGGCTTGATTGGTGCGGAGTTTGTTCAGCACCTTGATATGTTGTTCGGGGTCTGAGCCACCTGTAAGCCCCTCAGGGTTGCATGGTTTGGCCGTGTATTGTGTGGAGGGAAGGCCCGTGTAATTGATGTAAAAATCGAATGTCGCGTCGTTGTCCCAGAGAATGTAGCCCCATTTTTGGTGGGTGCCCTCCGGATTCAGCCCTCTCCAGATGCCCGTATTGTAATTCAGCCAGTCGGTACAAACCGTGAATGAATTGACAATCACATAGTCAATCAAGCTTTTATAGTCGTATCGGTCATCCACATACTTGAATTTGTCAGCATTGTTCATGTTATTCCCCATTATGTATGCCCGCATAGCGTGCCAGTTGTTGATTGCTGGGTCGCCACCGTATTCTGCCCAGGTATCGCCCCAGGTCAATACATATTCGAGGTCGTATTTCCCCTGGCCATAATAGTAATCCGTGTAATCGTGGTCATCCGGGATTTCACGCATATCATATACGCCCCAGTATTCACCATTCAGGTAGACGATACACTTTTCTGCGACGCGAACATCCAAATTTAGTTCGCCCCGTTTAGCCAAATTTTGAACGTAGGCGTCCCTAACGTGCGCACTTCCCTCATTTGCTGGTCGGTGGGCGGCAGGGTAATTGTCGTCGCCCGAAGCGCGAAGGATGATACGCTGAAATTCATCGCGTTCGGTGAGGGGGAAAAGTTTTTCCTGCAAGGCGTAATTATAACCCATTTCGTCGCGGCTCACCCAGTCGAGGCTCCGCTGGTCGTTGGCCCAGGAATCCTGGCCATGACTGTTTAATTCACCGTAGGTGCGGGCTTTGCGCTCCTTACTTTTGTCAAAAAATTCAATGCTCCCCAAAGGCCTCAAACTTTGATCCCCATTAGCCAACTCAAGCACCCCGTCTGAGGCTACAGATACCACCGCTAACGTGTGTGCTTCGTTTACAAAATAGGTATTAAATTGAACAAAACTTGGGTAAATCAAAGGATTATTGCTAAAAGCTGCTGCCTTCAGCACCGTAGTATGCGTCAGTACAATCGGCTGGGTATACACCGGCGAATTGTTATTGGGTTCTGTTCCCGTCAACGTGTAGCGAATTACGGCATCTGGTTCGGTACTGCTTATTGCCACCGTCAATTCGCCCGTGTAGAATCCTGCTACTTGGCTCATGATCGGTCGCGCTGCATAAGTTATGGCGGTAAAGGCATTGTCATTAGAGCCACCCAAAGACGGTTCGAGTGAGATTCGCCACTCATTTGAGCCATCCGGGAAACGAGCCCATGATTGGTGGGTTTGTGTTTTTTCAACATTAATATCTTGCAAAACCGTCCCATTGGGGTCGGCAAAAATGATGTGCTCCGCATTGTTTTTTGTCTGCGTCATCTTGAAATTCGCGTGTAGTTCCCCTTGTGGATCTTTCAAATCGCGACCGGAGCACCACACAATCAAGTAGCTATTGGCTTTGATGACTGAATTTGCAGGGAAAGGCCATTTCGTTGGCTTATTGTCGTTGTCACTGAGGTGGAATCCGGTCAAATTCACGGGGGAAGCTGATGGATTGTATAGTTCGATCCAATCCTCGGTTTCTTGATAAAAATCATAAAATTGCCTCCAATTGGCACAAGAATATTCGTTTACCACGACTTGTGCTGGGAGCAAAGTCGAACTGGAAATTGCCGTGAGGGCAAAAAAAAGGCGTAGCTTTTTTGTGTTCATGGATTTGACATGGTTGATGTGTTAATTCTATAGTAGAGACTTCATAGTTTTAAAAAACCTCTGAGGCCTAGCAGAAAATCACTGCTTTACCACCCGAGCGACCGCATTTTCCGTTTGAATAAAATAAAGTCCTGCAAGCAAGTTTTCAAGGTGTAAAACCGCTTCCGTTTCGCTGCCAAAATCTTCTGAATAGGCTACTTGCCCCAAATAATTCAATACCCTCAAGATGCCGAGCGGGTTGTTTGACCTCAGTCGAAAAACGCCAGAGCATGGATTGGGGAAAGCACTCAAATAAGCATCCGAATAAGGTTCTGATGTATTGATTGTCAAAGAGTTAATCGCATTAAACGTAGGTGGCATAAACGTAAATCCTCCTGTTCCATTTGGATAACGACCGAAAGTAACATCGGGTAATTGCTGGCCAAAAGTGATTTCGTCAAGTACAAGAGAAGCCCCATCGGAAAGGAAAAGTGTCTCGCCTCCAGCACTGAGTTTGAAATTTGCGTGAAAGGAGCCTTGCAAATCATCGTTATCGAGCCACACGATAAGGAAGCCTTTTGCCGGAATACTCACATTGGCTGGAAAGCCCCACTTGTTGCGATTGGTATTGTCGTCAGAAAGATATAGTCCGAACAAACTGATGGGGCTATTCGTATTGTTGTACAGTTCAAGCCAATCCTCATTTTCGCCAGCCTCGTCTAGCTCTCCCGTTTCGTTGTCGGCCATAAATTCATTGATTACAACTTCACCAAGATTAGGCAAATCAGGGGTTGCGAGATAAAATTCGTGCTCCGCGCGGGCTGGGCTAAAGGTTCCGGCTTGCGCATTTTCAGCATAAATGTAGTATTGTCCTGTAGGATCGGTGAGCACGAAGGATGCGCCAAAAATGCCGTCGCCCGCTGCGCCGTCCTGATGTTGGCCGTCGTCGAACATGGCCGTTTTCTGGAACACATTAGAGGTATCAGCCCGCCATGCAAGCGTAACCGTGGTGGCATTTTGCACCTGAGCTGTCACGGCAAAATTGTTAATTCCACTCCCGGAGATATTTGTAATACTCGGCGCAACCGGGGTAATGTTTGCGTTGGCAATCAAAAAACTGTGCCGAGCATTCATCAAATCAGCAATACCAGGAATGGTTGAAAAAGGGCCTCCACCGCCTGTGGTAATGGTACTGGTTACGTTGGTTTGGAAGTTAGCGTAACTATAAAATTTCTTAGTGTCAGCCTGCACGGCCGCATCAATTACGGCTTGGAGTTCGAGGGCTCTGTCTTTGTAAGCTGACTCGGAAGCAAAATTTTCCAGCAAGATGGTTTTCAAGTGGGCGAGGTACATTCGCTTCCAGGTTGGGTTGGCGAGCAGTTGTTTGATGAGCGGACGGTTGGAGTTGGTGGACTGCGCAAGCGGGTCCATTTGTTTCATCTGCGTGAGCGTGAGCGTCTGATTGGTGCTAAGCAGTGGAAACGCGCCGAAGCTCATGTTCAAATCCCAAACCGTGCTCAACCACCGATCATTTTTGTCGTGGTAGAGGTAATAGTTTTGAGCAAAGGCTCCGGTGTAGGAGTCGAGGTTCACTAGTACGTTGTTGAACGCGAGCATCCATAGTGCGCGGTCTACATCAAGGATATTGGCTGCGGAGTTTGGGTTATTTTTGAGGGTCTCCATGAGTTGGAGCAGCTCGGCCCAGCCGTAATCAGACTGGATATCGTATTTTGTAAAGTAAAACGCGCTATCCGCACTGGAATAAACGAGGTCGGGGTAGTTGCCGCCCGTACCCGGCCCGCCAAAGTCTTCCGGATTGCATTTAAAAAATGAGCGATTGCCGTTGGTATAAAAATGTTGCTGCAGGAACTGCTTATTGATGCTTTCTACGTTTCCATACAAGCCCCAATAGGTGCCATTCATCCACACTTTGGCGTGGTTGGCGCGGGGCGCGTCCATGTATTTCCGGGCGATTTCGTAAGAAAGTGGTTCGCGCACGAAGGTCGGATCAGAGAAGCCATTGCCTAGTTTGATGTCCTTCACGCCCTTGTAATTTTGTCCTTTTTTGACAAAATTCAATTCTATATGTAAAGGATTTTTGGCGTTGTTTGCGTTATACGAACTGTTCCCTTTGTACTTTACACCAACAGAGTCAAATAGTTGGCCGTTTATTTCAACAGATTTAGCCAGGAGATAATCGCCGTTGTCGATCGCTTTGAGGGAATCAAGCTTGGTATCCCAGTTCGTTTGGAAAAACGTGAGTTTGATTTCCTGCAAGCTTGCAGGTTCGTAGAAGCTTTGGGCGAAAAGCGTATTCGCAAGGCATAGGAATGCCAAGGGAAATAGTCGATTAAGCATGGATACAGATTTGGATACTAAACTGACGGACTTTAGACTGCGGCGAATGTAAAGCCTAAGGCGGAAGTCCAGGCAAAAAAATCCGTGAATTCGCTAATATTTGCCGTAAAACTACAAGTCAACCCCGTTTCAAAAACCACAACACCGCCAACCGATATCCTTCCAAGCCCAAGCCGACAATACTCCCGACACAATGCGCCGACAAAAAAGAATGGTGACGGAATGGCTCGCGTCGGTGTACATTGCTGATGTGGACTTCAATTACAGGCGTGGAAATGGCCGCTATAGCATCAGCTAAGGCAACTGAAGTATGGGTAAGTGCACCCGCATTGAGCACGATGCCGTCGGCACTAAAACCTGCTTCATGAAGTTTATCGAGCAATGCGCCTTCATGGTTGCTCTGGAAATATTCGAGTGCTACTTCGGGCAGGCTGTTTTTCAGAGATTCAAAAAAATCTTCGAAACTTTGATTGCCATAAATATCCGGTTCGCGCGTTCCAAGCAGGTTCAGGTTTGGGCCGTTTAAGAGGAGAATTTTCATGGGTGCAAATTTCTCTTTAATTTTGGAACTATTATGCCTCTAAATCATTGAACTGAATCGACCAACAGTCTTCTATTATGCAAAAACTATTGCTTACGCTGCTTTTTTCTGGCCTGGCCTTCAACGCCTTATTCAGCCAATCAGCTATTGTGTCTGACCCGCTTTTCATCCGCTCGGATTATGGTTATGAACTCATCGGGCGTATGCGCGATCGTATTTTGGTTTTCCGCGACCGATATGATGATTTCGTAGTGCAGGCTTTCGACACACAAATGCGCCTCAGTTGGAGCAAAAGTCTTGATGACCTCGACCGAAGAGGTATGCGCGTATTGAGCGTAGTGCCTGGTCGAAATGATTTTTCGGTGGTGTACCAGATGCGACGCCGAGGGCACACTTTTCTGCGTGTACACAAGTACGACCCAGAGGCCAACCTCATCGATAGTATGATGCTCAAGGACTATGGTGAAAGACTTTTTAATACGCCTGTCCTTGATATCGTCCGCAGCGACGATCGAAATTGTGTGGTCGTCTACAATACTGCTGACCGCGACAGAATCGAGGCCACCTGTTTCCACCTGGACAAAATGCAACTGTTGTGGGATACTGCTGCGGTGGTAGAGCCGAGCGCCGATCTTTTTGAAGACCGGCAACCCGAACTGGCACTCAGCAATGCTGGAGCATTCTTTTGGGTGACTGAAAAAAACAATCGACGAGGTAAACTTGACAAACACGAGTTCAATATTCTCCGTTTTGATGCATCGGGGGTCCGAACGAATCATGTGCCGCTTGGAGGGTACCTGACTGTCAATTTCAAATTTATTTTTGACAATCAAAACAACCGCCTCAGCGCAGCAGGACTTTGGGCAGAAAAAGGTCGGGAGCGCGCAAATGGAGCGTTTTATTTCAGCACTACTCCGGGTTCAGACTTGGCGCAAGTGCTCCGTTATGAACCCTTTGATGAGAAATTTATGTCCATTCTTCGGCAAAAAGATGTTGGAGAAGATTCGCGAGGAGTTTCAGATGCAGAATTGCGCGAATTGCTTTTGCGACAAGATGGCGGCATCATCCTGGTTGCCGAACGCTATCACGAAGTACAACGGGGTGCCGCAGCCGGCCGTGGATTTTTCCGGGATGGAATGCGGATGATTGTAGACTATTACTACGACGATGTTTTTGTTGTAGGATTTCAGCCCGACGGCCAGGCACAATGGAAAACCGCTTTGCACAAAAAACAGTACTCACAAGACGACGAGGGCACTTTTTCCTCCTATTTCCTCATGCGCAACGCAGAACGGATGCGCTTCTTTTTCAACGATGAAATCAAGTATGAAAACACCTGTAGCGAATATGTAATCAATCCAATTGGCGTATTTGACCGCAACAGCTTGCTCAATACTTTGAACCAAAATCTTCGCCTGCGTTTTAGAGACTCTTTGCAAATAAATGCCTCGGAATGCCTCGTGCCATCAGAGTTTCGGGGCAGGTTGAGGTTGGTGCTACTTCGGTTTTGACCTGACGTTTTGTCGCGCTCACACCTTTCTAATCTGCCAAAGCCTGCAATTTTTCGGGCTGGCAGGTTGTTTGCCATGAAGGATAATGGTCGTAATTGGACAAATTTGTTGTCAATTTGACACAAACCCATTTTTCCCACCCTATTTCCCAGCTTTATTTCCCATGTTTGCGTCATTGAAAAACGCGGCGTTTTCAACCCCTCTTCCCCCACTCGTATCTATCCGTATGTTTGATAACTATTTAATGTCGCAACAGTCAGACGATGAGCCTGACTTCGTGCCTCTTTTCTCGCTTGAAGAAGACGACGAAAAAGCGGGTGAGGTGTTCCCGGACACCGTGCCGCTTCTTCCGTTAAAAAATACTGTGCTGTTCCCCGGAATCGTCACACCCATCACTGTGGGGCGCGACAAAAGTATCCGTGCTGTTCAACGGGCTTACGAAGGCGATCGGTATATTGGTGTGCTTTCTCAAAAGGATCTCAAAATTGAATCGCCCTCTGCCCGCGACCTTTATCGGGTGGGTACCGTGGCGCGTATTTTGAAACTCCTCAAAATGCCCGATGGCTCCACAACGGCTATTCTGCAAGGCCGCAAGCGTTTTCACCTCGACGATCTGATGCACGACGACCCTTACATGGTCGGCCAAATCAGCACGCTCGAATACGATCCGCCTAAAAACAAACTCGAATTTCGCGCCATGATCAGCAGCGTTCGCGATGCTGCACGCCAAATCATAGAGCTCTCGCCACAAATCCCTTCAGAGGCCGTTGTGATGTTGAAAAACATCAATAACGATAATTTTTTGCTCAATTTCATTGCTTCCAACCTGGGTATCCCGGTCAACCACAAGCAGGAAATTCTGGAGATCAACAACCTCAAAGACAAGGCCAGTGCCATTCTCCAACACATGGATTCGGAACTGCAACTCCTTGAACTGAAAGATCAGATTGAGTCGAAAGTGCGGGTCGACATCGAAAAGCAACAACGCGATTATTACCTCAACCAGCAACTCAAAACGATTCAGGAAGAGCTCGGCAACAACCCGCAAGAGGAGGAAATAGATGCCTTGGTTCGACGTGCCAAGAAGAAGAAATGGCCAAAGCCAGTAGACGAAGCTTTCTACCGGGAAGTGAATAAAATGCGTCGAGTGAATCCTCAGATTGCTGAATATGCTATTGGGATAACTTATCTTGAAACCCTGCTGGAACTACCCTGGCAAGAATATACGAAAGACCAGTTTGATCTAAAAAAGGTGCAATTTGTACTGGATCGCGACCACTACGGGCTAACCAAGGTGAAAGATCGCATCATGGAACATTTGGCCGTTTTGAAACTCAAAGGAGATATGAAGGCGCCGATTCTTTGCTTGGTAGGCCCTCCTGGGGTAGGCAAAACCTCTCTGGGCGCCAGCATTGCCCGCGCATTGAAGCGCAAATACATCCGCATGAGCCTCGGTGGCCTGCATGATGAAGCTGAAATTCGCGGACACCGCAAAACCTATATCGGGGCATTACCGGGCAGGATCGTCCAGTCTTTGAAAAAAGCCAAAGCGGGTAACCCTGTTTTCATTCTGGACGAAATTGATAAAGTAGGCAAAGATTTTCGGGGCGACCCATCTTCTGCGCTTTTAGAAGTGCTTGACCCGGAGCAAAATACATCGTTTTACGACAACTACCTGGAGCTTGAGTTTGACCTCTCGAAAGTCTTATTCATCGCCACCGCCAATACACTTAGCACCATCCAGCCAGCTTTGCTTGACCGAATGGAAATCATCGATATAGCGGGCTATTCTCAAGAAGAAAAGGTGGAGATTGCCCGGCGGCACCTGGTACCCTCGGAGCGAAAAGGTCACGGCCTCAAGCCTGGACAGATTAAGATCAATGAAAAGACCTTGGTCAAAATAGTGCAGAGCTACACCGCAGAGAGCGGGGTCCGGAACCTTTCTCGCGAGATTGGCTCCGTTATGCGCTCTATTGCTAAAAAAGTAGCGATGGAAGAGGCGTATGACCCGACCGTTAAGCCGGAGCATTTGAGTGCCATACTTGGCCCTACCAAGTACGATTCTGAAGTGTACAAGGAGAAACAGTCTTCTGGCGTAGCCATAGGTCTCGCCTGGACTTCGGTGGGCGGCGAGATTTTGTTTATCGAAGTCAGCCTCAACAAGGGCAGTGGTCGCCTACAGCTAACCGGTAATCTCGGTGATGTAATGAAAGAAAGTGCTACTACTGCGCTGAGCTACATCCGGGCCCACGCCGAGCAGCTGGGTATTGAGAACGAAGCGTTTGAAAAGAATGACATCCATATCCACATCCCGGAAGGTGCTATTCCAAAAGATGGGCCTTCGGCAGGGGTAACGATGCTTACCGCCATCACCTCGGCCTTTACGAACAAACCGCTCAAGCCTTTTTTAGCTATGACCGGCGAAATAACCCTGCGTGGCAAAGTGCTTCCAGTGGGCGGGATTAAGGAAAAGATGCTTGCCGCCAAACGCGCCGGCCTCCGCGAAGTTATCCTTTGCAAGGACAACAAAAAACACGTAGAGGAAATCGAGCAAGAGTACATCAAAGGGCTGAGCTTCCATTACGTAGACCGTATGTTTGAGGTGCTGGAAATTGCGATTGGGCTTGAAAAAAAGCCAACCGGTAGTGGAAATGGGGTTACCAAGGTGAAGCGGGTGAAAGCGGAAGCATAAATCTGTCTGGATCTTTTAAATCAAAAACGGCGCAATGGGAGGAATCCTGTTGCGCCGTTTTTTCAGGCCGATGTGCTTCTTAGAGAGCTTAGGGGCCTGTTTGTAGGGTCAAGGGTTTTGCATTACTTTTGCGTTTAGGTTTAATAGGTTCGGATATTTACGAGTTAACGGTAATACAATTGCGACATTACAAACCATAAACGAAAGTGCTGAAACAGATCTGTTTTTATTATCTTTGACACATACAAAATCAATGACAAATTACGTAAACTACATAAACGAAACGCTCAAGCCGAGAATAACCGAACAAAAGGTTGTTCTTGACTTGTTTGCGGGTTGTGGTGGTTTGTCATTAGGCTTCGAAGCAGCGGGTTATAAGACTATTGGCTACGAGATGGATAAAGCAGCCTCCGATACTTATAACAAAAATCTTATTGGCGACTGCTTCCCAACAAAACTTGACCTTGACTTTGAATATCCACAAGCAGACATTGTAATTGGCGGACCACCTTGCCAACCTTTTAGTGTTGGAGGTAACCAAAAAGGTATGGAAGATGCCAGGGACGGTTTTCCTATTTTTATAGACGCAGTTAAGAAGTTACAGCCGAAAGTTTTTATGTTTGAAAATGTTCGAGGACTTTTATATACGAACAAATGGTATTTCGATTTAGTGCTGACAGAACTTCGAAAATTTGGTTATATGATAGACTTCAAATTGCTCAATGCAGTGAATTTTGGTGTTCCTCAAAACAGAGAAAGGCTTTTTGTTTTCGGGCATCGAGCAAAATTAAATTTTCCAAAACCTAATTACCATAAAGTAACAGTTGGAAAAGCTATAGGCGACACAATGTTTACTACTCCGCCCGAAAGTAAATTTTTTACCGCATCAATGGACACTTATGTTGCTAAATATGAAAAGGCATCATCGTGTATCAATCCAAGAGACTTGTATGCCGACAAACCAGCAAGAACGTTGACTTGTAGAAATCTTGCAGGTGCAACAGGTAATATGCAACGAGTAAGATTAAAAGATGGAAAAAGAAGAAGGCTTTTACATAGTGAAGCTGCTAGACTACAAAGTTTTCCAGACTGGTATGAGTTTGTCGGTAACGAAACACAAAGATTTAATCAAATAGGAAATGCTGTCCCTCCCCTTCTAGCATATCAAATGGCATTAGCATTGAAAGAATGTTTTCAAATGGAAGAGCCTTACTCAGTAGAAGAAATTATAGAAAACAATTTACAGCCTAATCAAGTGCTGACACTTTTTTAATATGAAGAATTACATACCCAAAAGCACTAAATCAAAGGCTGTTCAAAAAATCATAAATGAAGCACTCGACATTTTGGAGAGCGTTGGTATTCCTATGACAAAAACCGAAAGAGGTTTTGAAAGAATGGCTGTTTGCTTTCTTGCTGTTGCTGGTGTAACAAAAGACTGGAGCGATGCGAAAGAAAACGCAAATCTTAAATCACGTGACATAATAAACCTTGTAAACAAAAACTTCGAAGAGAAAATCTCATCAGGCTCTTATGACGATATTAGAAGAAAAGATTTAAAACTTCTTGTGCTTGCCGACATTGTTGTAAACAGCGGCGTAAACAAAGGTTCTGCCACAAATGATCCAACAAGAGGTTACGCATTGCATCCAGATTTTAAACATCTAATAGTAACATACAAAAGACCCAACTGGACAAAGAATTTAAAGTCATTCAATAAAAACAAACCATCACTTACTGACATTCTTTCACGTAAAAGAGACCTTGAAAAAATCCCTGTAAAACTTCCGAACGGCAAACCAATTGAACTATCACTTGGCGAACATAATGTTTTACAAAAAGCAATTATTGAAGAATTTCTTCCTCGTTTCGGAGGTGACTGTTCTGTGCTTTATATTGGTGACACATCCAACAAAACACTTCACATAGAATTGGAGGAACTCAAAAAGTTGAAATTCTTTGAACTTTCACACGATGAACTTCCTGACATAATCGCTTACAGCAAAAAGAAAAATTG
>Ga0105048_10010496_pt1 | contig 14671 bp, 13 predicted proteins | sample MAT05_FD_78382 | JGI IMG/M metagenome (GOLD analysis project Ga0105048, IMG submission 78382) | Freshwater microbial communities from Lake Fryxell liftoff mats and glacier meltwater in Antarctica - MAT-05 | ecosystem: Environmental > Aquatic > Freshwater > Ice > Liftoff microbial mat | place... | reverse complement strand
CGCCAGGATCTTCACCTTGACTTCGCCGGCCTTCGGCGAGTCAATCTGAACGTCCTCAATGATGAGGGGCGTCTGATAGTCGGTCAGAATTGCAGCCTTCACGGAGTCCCTCCCAGGGGGCGCAAGCCGTGCCAGTCCGGCAAAGCGCTATCGAGGCAGGATACCAGACGGCTGCGCCGTGTTCTCGTTCACGGACATGGCTTCGCACGACGAATGGTCTGCGTACAGCGCGGCCATCGCTGCCGCAGTTGCGGCCAGCCGGGCGCGCAACTCGGGCGGCTCCAGTACCTCTACGTCCGCACCCAACCGCAGCAACTCCACCTCCGCGTGCCGCAACGACTCGACGGGGATGGTGGCGTGCACCCAGCCGTCAGGGGCGGGTGGTCCCAATGCCTCAATGCTGGCGGTGACCCGCGCGGCCGTCATCGCGCCGGTCAGGTGCAGCAGCAGTGCCAGTCCACCCGGCGACAGGCGCACCGCCACCTCGCCCTGGTACCGGCGCTCCAGGAACGATTCCGTCCAGGTGTCCCAGTAGGCCACCAGATCGAACGCTGCTGGCCGCTCGAAGCGTTCCGTCAGCACCTCCAGCGCCAGGATGCGTGACACGCGGTAGGTGCGCGCCTGCCCGTCCACCTGCCCCACAAGGTACCAGCCGCCGCCCTTCAGGACCACGCCGAGCGGCTCCAGCGTGCGCCAGACCTCGCCTCCCCAGCGTCGATAGTGGATGCTGATGCGGTGTTGGCTCCAGACCGCATCGGCCACGGCGGCGAGGTGCTCCGGCTGCTCGGCGTCGGTGTACCAGCCGGACGTGTCGAAGTGGAACCGTTCGCGGATCCGGCCCGCCCGCGAGCGCAGTTCCGGCGGCAGCGCGGCCAGCAGTTTGAGTTGTGCCGTCGCCAGCACCGTGCCCAGGCCGAGTTCGGCGGCCGGGCCGGGCATCCCGGCCAGAAACAGCGAGCCGGCCTCGTCGGCGGTCAGGCCGGTCAGGCGCGTGCGGTAGCCGTCCAGGAGGTGATAGCCGCCGGCCGGACCACGGTCGCCGTAGAGCGGCACGCCGGCTGCACCGAGGGCATCAACATCGCGGTAGATGGTGCGGACCGAGACTTCCAACTCGCCGGCCAGCGCCTCGGCGGTCATGCGGCCGCGCGTCTGGAGCAGCAGAAGGATCGACACCAGCCGACTCGCGCGCATCGGCGGCCTGCTCCCTGCCAGTGTCGGCAATCCTGCCATGAGCTGACAGGATTGTGTGCCAGACTGATCGTAGCGCGCCACGGGACTGGGCCGCACGCTCAGGTGTCTGTCCGCACGTTGAACGCTCACGCTTGAAGGAGGACCGATGACGACCCATGCCAGCGGGACCTTTGGGTTCAAGAACTGGGATGAACAGCCGTACAGTGAGCCGGCGGCCGGGACGAAACTGGCGCGGGCCAGCGTCACCAACGTGTACGACGGCTTCGTGCAGGGTGAGGGGACCGCGCAGTTCCTGTTGGCGTACACGGACCCGACGACCGGCATCTATACCGGCCTGGAGCAGGTTGTCGGCAGCATCGACGGCCGAACTGGCAACTTCGTGCTCCGGCATTCCGGCACCTTCACGGGGGACGGCGTGTCTGCGACGCTGGACGTAGTGCCGGACTCCGGGACGAGCGAGCTACGGGGACTGCGCGGCACTGGGCAGTTTGCCGCCACGCACGGTACCCCGCAGACGCCGTACACGCTGGATGTGCAGTTCGAGTAGCCGGCGTGTACGTGTCCGGGCGCGGCCACGTTGACCGGTGCGGGTTGCTGCCGCCCGGATATCAGCAGCGGCGGCCGACCAACGGGTACCCTGATGATGGCGGGGCGGCGGCACACTCGTCCAGAAGGTGCCGGCAGTGCCCAATCAGACCGGCAGTCGGAGCGTGCGTGGACATTCTCGTCGTCGACGATGATCGTGATATTGCGGACATCATCGGCTACAGCCTCCGCAAAGAGGGCCACCGCGCCATCCTGGCCTACAGCGGCGAGGAGGCGTTGGTCCTGGCTGAGCGTTCCCGTCCTGATCTAGTCGTGCTGGATGTGATGCTGCCGGGCCTGAGCGGCTTCGATGTCTGCCGCAAACTGCGCGAGCGCGGGCCGGTGCCGGTGATCCTGCTGACGGCGCGCGGCGAGGAGGCCGACCGGGTGTGGGGGCTTGACCTCGGCGCGGACGATTACCTGACGAAGCCGTTCAGCCACCGCGAGCTGCTGGCGCGCATCCGGGCGGTCGCCCGGCGCAGCTCGGCGGCCCAGACGCCGGACCAGGGCACCATTGCCGTCGGCGAGCTGGAAATCGACTTCGGCGGGCACGCGGTGACGATGCGCGGCGGACCGGTTGACCTCACGCCGAAGGAGTACGAGATTCTGCACTGTCTCGCGCTCAACTCCGGCCGCGTGGTACCCCACGAGCGGGTGCTGGCCTTCGCCTGGGGCAGCAACGCGCTCGATAGCGACGTGGACCAATTGAAGGTGCACGTGCGCCACTTGCGCGAGAAGCTGGAGCGCAACCCGAGCGCCCCCGAGTACCTGACGACGGTACGCGGCGTGGGCTACAAGCTGGCCGCCCCGCGCGAAACATTCACCGCCTGACGCCGCGTCTTCACCATCCCATAACCTTCGCCGCCGCCACAGGGCAAAGCCTAACCTTCGCGCAACCTTCGTCTTTGCCGAGTGCTAACCGGCACCGCCGTACACTGACAGTAGGCGTTGGGCGACGGGTACGGGCTTCCGGGGGCACCGCCCCCGCCCAGCGCCAGAACCTGCTCGTCGTCGGGCCGCTGTGTCAGCCTGACCGACAGCTTACTGCTGCTGCTGCCCACTCACTACCATGCCGGAGGCGTCCTGTGGCTGACCGAGAGACACGCGACCGCGTGGCGCTACTCCTGCGCCGGGCGGGCTTCGGTGCTAGCCAACAGGAGCTTGAACGGTACGTCGGCCTTGGCGTTGACGGCACCCTTGACGAACTGTTGCATCCTGAGCGCGTCGATGAGGACTTTGACGGGCTGCTCGCCAATCTGAGCGGCCACCTCATCGACTTGCAGAACATTGAGGACGTGCAGACGTGGTGGCTGTACCGGATGGTCCGGACTCGCCGCCCGCTCACCGAGAAGTTGACGCTGTTCTGGCACGGGCACTTCGCCGTCTCGAACGCGAAGGTCGCCAACCCCGAGGCGATGCACGGGCACCTCGCCACGCTGCGTGAGCACGGCCTGGGCAACGCCCGCGACCTGTTGATGACCGTCTCACGCGACCCGGCGATGCTGGTCTGGCTGGACGGCAACACCAACCGCAAGAACGCCCCGAATGAGAACTACGGCCGCGAACTGCTGGAGCTGTACACCCTCGGCATCGGCAATTACAGCGAGGCCGACGTGGCTGCCTCCGCGCGCGCCTTCACCGGCTGGAACCTGCGCGAACGCGACTTTTTCTTCGACAAGAACCAGCACGACTTCGGCCCGAAGACGTTCCTGGGGCAGACTGGGCCGCTTGACGGTGGCGACATCGTGGACGCGGTCGTCGGGCACCCGGCCACCGCCGAGCGCCTCAGTCGGAAGCTGTTCACGTTCTTCGCCTATCCCAACCCCGACGCGAGCATCCTCGGGTCGCTGGTCGCGGCCTACATGGATTCGAAGTACGAGATCAGCGCGCTGCTGCGGGCCATCTTCACGTCGCCGGCGTTCTACTCCGACGAATCGCGGTTCGGGCACATCAAGTCGCCGGTCGAGTACGGCGTCGGCGCGATCCGGATGCTGAACGGGCAAGCGCGTGAGCGCGGCCTCATCAACATCCTACGGCAGATGGGGCAGGACATCCTCAACCCACCGAACGTGGCCGGCTGGGCCGGCGGCAAAGCGTGGATCAACCCGTCCACGCTGCTGGAGCGCTTCAACCTGGCGGCCCGCATCGCGTCGGCGCGCGGCGAAGCGAACGACGGCGGCCTGATCGAGCCGAAGAAGATCCTGGGCGACGATGTGCGCGTCGAGGACGGCGCGACGGTCATCACGCGCCTGACGGACGTGCTGGACCTCCAACTGTCGCCGGAGGCGCGCGGTGCGCTTGAGGCGTACGTCTCCCAACCGCTGACCTACCCGCCGTACCTGACTGCGGCCCCGAATCCACAACAGGTCGCGGCTGCAACGGACGCCCGACTGCGCGGCACGATCCACCTCGCGCTCGCCAGCACCGACTTCCAAATCGGCTGAAGCCCCCGACTTTGACATCTGCTCGCGGCATGGCCGGGGTACCAGGGAGACATTACGATGGCGCTGCGATCTCGACGCGATCTGTTCAAGGTGGGTGGCGCGGCAGCCCTGACGGTCGGGCTGGCCGCGTGCGCCACCGCTGCAGCCAACTCAACTGCTCCGGCCTCCTCAGTCGCCCCAGTCCCCACAACGGCGGATGCTGCTGCCCCGCCCGCCACCAAGCCGACCGCCAGGGCCGCAGCCGTCCAGGCGACTACCGCGCCGGTGCAGGCCGCCGCGCCAGCACCGACCCAGGTGCCAGCACCACCCCCGACGCAGGCCGCGCAGTCGGCGGAGTCTGCTGTGCCGCCGGAGCAGCGCACGCTGGTCATGATCCAGCTTGGGGGCGGCGACGACGGCCTGAACCTGCTGGCTCCGTACGGCAACGGCACCTACTATGATCTGCGCCCGAAGGTCGCCATCGCGCAGGTGGACGTGCTGCGACTGAACGATCAGTACGGCTTGCACCCGAGCGTCAAGGCGTTCAAGCGCCTGTACGACGAGGGCAAGTTCGCCATGATCCAGGGCGTCGGCTACCCGAATCCGTCGCGGTCGCACTTCCGCTCCATGGACATCTGGCACACGGCGCGCACCGACGCCAACAGTGAGCAGGGCTGGCTCGGGGCGTTCATGGCCGAGGTCTACAAGGTCGGGGAAAGCCCGTTCCAGTGCGTGAGCGTAGGTACCAGCGTGCCGAAGGCGATGTTCACGCCGCACGCGCCGGCGGCTGCCGTGCAGGATGCCGCGACGTTCCAGTTCCTGGCTGACCGCAAGCTGCCGACCGGCAAAGACCCGCTCTTGAAGACGTTCGGGCAGGTCTACGCGAAGCCCGGCCGCAAGCTCCCGACGATGGAACTGGTCGCGCAGGGCTGGGATACGACGGTGCGCGGGGTCGAAGCGTTGGCAGCGTCGACCGAGAAGTACCAGCCGACGACGCCGTACCCGCAGGGGCCGTTCGGCAAGGCACTCCAGAACGTGGCACAGATGGTCTCCGCGAACCTGGGCACGCGGGTGTTCTACGTGTCGCTCGGCGGCTTCGACACCCACTCGAACCAGAAGCCGGCCCACGCCAACCTGCTGACAAACCTGTCTGAAGGATTGGCCGCCTTCCAGAAAGACCTGGAAGGGTTGGGCAAGGCCGACGGCGTGACGATCCTGGGTTTCTCGGAGTTCGGGCGGCGGGTGAAGGAAAACGGCAGCGGCGGCACCGACCACGGTGCGGCCGGCCCGATGTTCGTCATCGGCAAGAACGTGAAGGCCGGGCTGTACGGCGAGGCACCCAGCCTCACCAGCCTGGACGAGGGCGACTTGAAGCACACCGTTGATTTTCGGTCGGTCTACGCGACGGTGCTAGAGAACTGGTTCGGTGTGCCGTCACAGGCGATCCTTGGCGGCAACTACGAGAAGCTCGGGTTCCTCGGCTAGGCAACCTGCAGCAACGGTTGTTGCATAGCCATGATGCCATTGGGGCGCGATTCATCGCGCCCGACCTGCTCACTGGGCCGGACGGCGCTGTGCCGGGTGGCTACTCGACGCGCGCCACCACGACCGTCGTGTTGTCGTGGCCGCCGCGCTGGTTCGCCACCGCGATCAGGCCTTGCGCGACCACGGTCGGATCTGGGGCGGTCGTCAGTGCGGCGACCTCGTGCCGCTTCACATGCTCAGTCAGGCCGTCAGACGCCAGCACCAGCACATCCCCGGGTTGCAACGGGCGTGGCGGGTAGACCTCGACCTCGACCTGCGGCTCCACGCCCAGGCAGCGCGTCAGCATGTGCCGGTACGGGTGGTGCTCCGCGTCCTCTTCGGAGATGAGGCCGGCCGCCACCTGTTCAGCCACCAGGCCGTGGTCGTGCGTGATCTGCTCGGCCACGCCGTCGCGCACCAGATAGGCGGGGCTGTCGCCAGCGTTTGCCAGATACGCCTGGCCGCCAACGACGATGGCCGCGACAACCGTCGTGCCCATGCCCGATTTTTCGGGGTCGCCCTCGGCCTCCTGCCAGACTTCCAGGTTCGCCGTCTCAATCGCCCGGCGCAGGGCGGCCGAGGGGTCCGCGCCCGGCTGCGCCAGCTCGCGCGCGAGCACTTTGACGGCAATGGCGCTGGCGACTTCGCCCGCCTTGTGGCCGCCCATGCCGTCCGCGACCACCAGGACGGTGCAGCCGTCCGGCGCGACGAACGTCACAAGGTCGTCCTCATTGTGGTCACGCCGCCGCCCGACATCCGTCGCCGAGCCAACCTGGAGTCCTGTCTCGGCCATCAGTCCCTGCGCTCCCGCCCCTGGTGCCGCGTGCCCCAGCGCTGCTCGCCGCCCGATTTCTACGCCGATTATCAGGCCCGGCCCTGGATGCGTCAACGGTGCTGCGTGGGCACGCTTCGGTGACAGGGGACGGCAGCGCAATCAGGGGCAACCGGCGGCATGCATCCTGCACCCATGTTCTGCGTACCGCAACACGAAGGGAGGCGAGCAGTCATGCGAACCACCAGTACTGTGCGTGTAGGGGATACTCGGGCCGGCTGATTCTGCTCCTGCGCCTTCGGGCGCGGCGACTGAAGCGATCAGTCACGAGGATTCTCGTGGGCAACCCCGTACGGAGCAATCCGCGCGGGGTTGTTTGCGTGCAGATGGGCCGTGGACTGAACGCCACGTCTCGATTCAGGTGTCGCCCTACGACTGGGGCCGGCGTTCCGGGCATGCGCTCCGCGTCGGCGCGTGCCGCGGGCGTTTGCTGCTGTCAGAGGCACTCGCGCCCGCTTGACGCCTCCCTCCAGGTGGCCCATTGGAGGCTACGTCAGGTTGTCAGGCTTGTCCCCCGCCCACTGGAGGTACTGACGGGCGGGGGACAAGCCCCCGCGCTACACTTCGTCGTCTCTTGATATACGGTCTCCGTGTTCGCTGCACCGTGTTCAGGCGCGCCGCAGGAAATCTGGCTGAATCTGTTCCCGGGCATGTCGAATACCACGTGTCTCGTTCGACGGGGTCACCGAGTCCCCGAACCTGTGGCAATTCGACCACTTCGACGTAGGCATGGGCGCGGCCATGACGGACATGCTGGCAAACCAGGACGCCATGCCGCTCGGCCGCGTCACCTATCAGGAGTGTCGGCTACTGGCCGACCTCCGCCGACGAGCCGTACGCCAGCTAGCCCCGGCCGCCCCGACCGCAAGATCGTTCGGCACCTGATTCGGTGCCGAGCGATCTTTGCATCAATTTGCTGGCTGCAGCGCCAGCTTCTGCCTGATGTCTACCTTGACGGTCGTCAGTCGCAGGCTTCTAGCCACTCAGCGTAGCCGCACGCCACGAGTCGTTGCTGGACGCCTGCATAGAGTGGCGAGCGTACGATGCCGTCCTTTTCTAGCCCCAACGCACCCAGGAGGTCGTTGGCGACCAGCCAGAAATCCTTCTTGAAGACGTGGCTCACAACGTGTGCTAGATTCTCGTGGCACAGGCCTTCACCCAGAAGCACGAGCAGAGGCCAATAGTCATCCGCAGTCGGCCCGCCTGGAAACGCTGCATCGACCATCTCCACAGTACTGGTCAGATAGTCAGGCAGCGACTCCCGCTCTTTTTGCATGACAATGCCGCGCTCCCGTAAACGACCAACTTCTCATCAACGAGCGTGCATACGTCGCTCGCTCGGAGTGCCCGGCCCGCGCAGTGGCGCGCCAGGCTGCCCGGACGGTTAGACGCCGCCGAGGAAGCGGCGCGGGTTGTCGTTGTTCAGCGCGTCCACCTGCTCCTGAGTGCAGCCCAGTTCCAGCAGGCGCGGGTAGACCCGACGCTTCGAGAACAGCCAGCCGTCCGGGTTGTAGGTGCGGCTCATGGTCGGGTCGGACGTGCGGCTGACGCCGAGCACCGACCAGTCGTGCGACACCATCAGACGGTCGCCCACGCCGGCCTTGATGAGCGCGGCCAACGTCTGGGTGCGGCCCTCAGCGTCCGGGCCGATGGGCGCGCTCGTCTGGTAGCGGTCCAGCCCGAGCCAGACGCCCTTCTTGACCAGCCCGAGCAGATACTCAACGTCGGTCGTATCGTTGCTGTGGCCGATGTATACCCGGTTCAGGTCGAAGCCCTCATCCTCAAAGATGGCAACCTGCTGCTCACCGACGCGGCCCGGCGCGTAGCTATGGGTCGAGATGTTCACGCCGGTCTGCTTCGCCGCGCGCACGGCTGCCCGCAGGATGATCTCGCCCTCTTTGGTCACGCCCTCGGCGTCGTTCGCCACCTTGATGATGCCAGCCATAATGCCCGTCCCCTCGATGCCGACCGTCAGCTCACGTACGAACAGCGCGGCGATCTCGTCGGGGGTGCGGAACCAGAGCGCGCGCGGGATGTCCCGCCAGATGCCCGTGGCGGCGATGATGTTGACGCCCGTTCGCCGCGACATCTCGCCGAGAAAGCGGATGTCGCGCCCCAGGTCCATCGTCGAGAGGTCAACAATCGTCTTGACACCGCCATCCCGGGCCTCGGTCAGCGTGACGGCTGCCTGCTCGGTCAGCGCGTCAAAGTCGCCGAACAGTTCGGGGAACGTCTGCTGGAGGCCCGCCGACGCCGTAAAGACATGCTCATGGGTCAGCGTGAAGCCGAGGTTGTCGGTGTCGAGCGGCCCGAGCACCGAATTGATCGTCGCCATAGCCTATCACCCCTCCCAGGCGGCCCGCGCCAGAAGCGGGCCGACCAGTCAGTGTAGCGTGGTTGGTGCGTACCCCTCACCTCCGTCCCTCTCGCTCGGGCATGAATCCCTCACCCCCAGCCCCTCTCCCACAAGTGGGAGAGGGGAGCATCGAAAAGCGGGCTGGGCGGGTTCAGCTTCTGAGAATGATCGGAAGTGGGAAAGGGGAGACGAACGGGTCAGGCCGGGCCGATCAGTTCAGGCGGCACCCGGCCGAGCGCCGCCATGCGCGCTCGCGCCTCTTCCGACAGCAGGAAGTCGCGGAAGGCGGCCCCAACGACGCTCAGCGGGTGGCTGCGGTCCGACACGAGCACCAGATCACGGCCCGGCGCGAAGTCACGGATGCGCGGCACGCCAAGTTCACGGGAGGCGCGATCACCCATCAGCGCGTAGGTAGAGACGAAGCCGACGCCCATGCCCGCCGCCACCGCCGTCAGGACGGCCTCGGTGCTGCCAAGCTCGCCCACCACACGGACGCGCTCGGCGGGCACGCCAGCGGCCTCGAACGCTGCCAGCACCGCCCCCCGCGAGCCGGAGCCGGCTTCGCGCAGCACCAGCGGCTCGTCGGCGAGCCGCGCGGCCGTCACGTCTGACAGGCGCAGCAGCGGATGATGACGCGGGGCGATGGGCACCAGATCGTTGCGGCCCAGCACTTCCACGTCGCACCGCTCGTGGCGGAACGGTCCGCCGATGACGGCAAACTCGACGTCGTGGCGCAGCAGCCGCGTAATCGCCGTCCGCGTGTCAGCGATGGCAAGCCGCACGACGCTGCCGGGGTGCCGCGCCTGAAAGACGGGGAGCAGGCGCGGCAAGAGCGACTCGCCGGGGATCGGGCCGGCCACCAGCGTCAGGACGCCGCCCGTGCCGTCACGCAGCGCCTCAAGGTCGCGCTCCAGCGTCTCCAGCGCCAGGATAACCCGCGTGCCCTGCTCGCGGACGCGCTGGCCGGCGACGGTCAGGCGGGCGTTTCGGGCCGGGCGCGCAAAGAGTGGCTGCCCGAAGTGCTCTTCGAGGGCGCGCACCTGCTCGCTGACCGACGGCTGGGTGATGCCGAGCCGGCGCGCAGCCGCCGAGAAGCCACCCTCATCGACAATGGTCAAGAAGGTCTGGATGTTGCGGAGCAGTGGCGGCGGAAATCGAACCGGCATAGGTGGGGGCGCGACCACCCACATGGGTGGCAGGCGCAGGCCCAGTGTAGCCGATCAGGCAGGCGATTCGGAGCGCCACGCCTCTACGAGGACGGCCGGTCGTGCGGCCATGCGTCCATGCCTCGTAGGGGTTTGCCGCCGGCAAACCCGCCTCGGACAGGCAATCCCGCCCCTCCGAGACGAGGCCGCTATGCGCCGACAATCTGGCAGGGGGCTAGGCCGGGCCGCCCTCGCCACCGCCGAGCGCCACTTGCTGCACCAGCCGCCGTGCTTCCGGCAGGTACGCCTCAAGCGGCAATCCGCCGGCCTCAGCCGCCCAACTGCCGTTCGCAGCCTCACGCTGGCGCAGCCGCTCGGCCGTATCGCGCACCAGCGGGCTATCGTCTGCCAACGGCTCGCCCGCGATGACGGCGACCGCCGGGGCCGGCGCATCCGCTCCACGCCGCCCGTGTAACCAGTCCGTCAGGGTTGATTTGATGCTCATCGTCGGTACCGCCATACTCCGGTCAGTCGGGACCACCATCACGCACTCTCGCACTATACCGGAACACAGCTATGCTGTCCATAGGTATGGCCCTATGTTTTACCGGTTGCGTCCAGCACACCGGGTCATCCTGGTATCCTGCGAGGGCCGGTGCGTGAACGCCGGAGCGGTGCGCCCTGGGCGGCCGACGCTTCGTGCCTACGCGGGGGTGGCGAATGACTGTTCGCAGACGCCTCCGTCTGTCGCAAATGTGCGCCGACGCTTGACAGCGTCTCGCGGACGGTGGCAGAATCCGCCGTTCTTATCCTGATTGCAGGTCGCCTTCTGGTCGCCATTGAGCGCCGCGGGCTTCGGAGGGTCGTTGATGGCGGTTCAGCAGGATGCCCCGGCGCAGGCGCTTGAGCGCAAGCTAGCAGAGCGGACGGCTCGCATTGGTGTGCTCGGGCTGGGGTACGCTGGCCTCCCGATGGCCGTTGAGATCGCCGAGGCGGGGTTCTCCGTCACGGGCCTGGACATCAACGCCGTCCGCGTCAACGCGGTGAACGCCGGCACCAGCCCGGTGTCGGACGTGGACGACGCAACCATCCGAGGGCTGCTCGACAAGAAACTGCTGCGGGCCTCGACCAATCTGGACCTGCTGGCTGAGATCGACGTGGTGCTGATCGCCGTGCCGACGCCGCTCAAGGACGACCGGCAGCCGGACCTGCGCTTCGTACACGGTGCCACCTCTGACATCGCAAAGCGGCTGCACCCAGGCATGATGGTCATCCTGCAATCGACCTGCTCACCGGGTACCACCCGCGAGGTGATGCTGCCGACACTCCAGGCGACGGGCCTTGAAGTCGGCAAGGACTACTTCCTGGTGTTCGCGCCGGAGCGCATCGACCCCGGCAACGCCCGTTTCAACGTCCGCAACACGCCGAAGCTGGTCGGTGGCATCACGCCGACCTGCTCAAAGCTGGCGCAAGGGCTGTACCATTCCTTCGTAGACAAGGTGATCCCGGTCAGTTCGCCGGAGATCGCGGAGACCTCAAAGCTGGTGGAAAACACGTTCCGCTTCATCAACATCAGCTTCATCAACGAGATCGCCCAGATGTGCGACAAGATCGGCATCAGCGTCTGGGAAGTGATCGAGGCGGCGAATACCAAGCCGTTCGCCTTCATGCCGCACTATCCTGGCGCGGGCGTCGGCGGGCACTGCATCCCCGTCGTGCCGTTCTACCTGGAAGCTATCGCCCAGCGGCACGGCGTCATGGCGGCGATGATCGAGGCGGCCGGGCGCATCAACGATCACATGCCGACGTTCGTCATCGAGAAGACGGCGCGGCTGCTTAGGGAGCGCGGCAAGCCCGGCGACGCTGGCACGGTGCTGGTGCTGGGCGTGACCTACAAGAAGGACGTGGCCGACCTGCGCGAGTCGTCGGCGCTGGAAGTTTTGAAGCGGCTGGCGGCGCGCGGCTACACCGTGCAGTACCACGACGGGCTGATCCCACACCTGGACCACGCCGGGCTGTCGCTGGACTCGACGCCGCTGACGCCCGAGACGCTGGCTGCCGCCGACGCAGTGATCCTCTGCGCGCCGCACTCCAGCATCGACATGGAATTGGTGGTCACGCACGCGCCGTTGGTGCTCGACACCTGCAACGCGCTGAAGGCGCACCAGCGCGCCAACGTCGTCCCGCTCTGACGTTGCACACGGCCGCAACCCCCCACCCCCCAACCCCCCTCCCCCGCAAGCGGGAGAGGGGGAGCCAGCACAGGCGTCTGATGCGCTGCGCCATCCGCGACGACGACACCTGCTTCTTTACGCAGCCGGCCGCCCTCGAACGGGTCTACGGCCAGTATTGGGACCGCATCCCGATCTCGCTGGCGGTGGTGCCAGTCCATGCCAGCACGCCGTCGAAGGGCATCCCCGCCGAACACTGGCAGGGCAGCCAGGAGTTCCCGCTCGGGGAGAACCGCGAGATCGCCGAGTTCCTGCGGGCGGGTGCCGCCAGTGGCCGGTTCTCGATCATCCTGCACGGCTACTCGCACAAGAATTACCCGAACGGCTTCGAGTTCGAGGCCGCCCCAGACCTGGAAGGACGGTTGCGGCGCGGCCTGGGCTACCTGGAAGCGTTGCTTGATGTCGAGATCAACACGTTCGTGCCGCCGCACAACGCTCTCTCGAAGGCTGGGCTGGCCGCCGTGGACCGCGTTGGGCTGAACGTGCTGGGGTCGTTCTACTCGTTCAGGCCCGACAAGAAGCCGCTTGATCTCGCGGCCCTGGTCAACTACGCCCGCATCACTGCCCATCGGCGGCGAACCGGGCGCGGTCGGCTCCAACGGTTGATCTATCCCTGGCCGTTGCGTTACAACCGACACGCTGAGTTCGGCTGCCAGCCACTCGTCCCGCGAACGACGCTTGACGAGTTGCTCTCTGCCTTCGAGGAGGCGCGCCGGTTCGGTGGCGATTTCTGCCTGGCGACCCATTACTGGGAGATCGACGACCGCCTGGCAGGCTTGCTGAACGCCGTGATCGAGCACGCGGACCGCGCGGGCGTCGAGTGGGTGTCGGCTGACGAGTTGTTCACCGCACCGTCTCACGTCTCGCGCGCCTAGCCGACCGGCAGCCAGCGACGAAGGGCCGAACATGGAAGCTGGCGGACACAGCGCTAACGGGGTCACGCCGTCCGGGGCAGAGGGCGGCTCTGGACCTAGCCCGGGCCGCGCACTGGCGGTGATCCCGGCCCGGGGCGGCTCGAAGCAGGTGCCCCGCAAGAACCTCAAACTGCTGGGCGGCAAGCCGCTCATCGCCTGGAGCATCGAGGCGGCGCGCGCGGCCACCGAGCTTGACCGCTGCATCGTCTCCACCGACGACGAGGAGATCGCCGAGGTGGCGCGCTCGTTCGGCGCGGAGGTGCCCTTTCTGCGGCCCGCCGAGTACGCCCAGGACAACACGCCGGACCTGCCGGTCTTCCAGCACGCCATCCGCTGGCTGGGCGAGCATGAAGGGTACCGGCCGGCAATGGTCGTGCATCTGCGGCCGACGCTGCCGTTCCGCGAGCCGCGCCAGATTGACGACATCATTCGGCTGCTGCGCGAGACGGGTGCCGACTGTGTGAAGTCGGTGTACCGCGAGCAGCACCACCCGCACAAAATGTGGAAGATGCACGGCGACCGGCTCGGTCCGTACGAGGATACGCCGCTCTGGCGGCAACTCGGGCCGGACTGCCCGCGCCAGATCCTGGAGCCGGCCTACTGGTCGGCCGGGCTGGTGGACGTGATCCGCACGGAAACAATTGAGGCCGGTTCGACCATCGGCCAGACCACGGTGCCGTACCTCGTCAATGCCGAGGCCTGCGTGGACCTGGACACCGACCACGACTTCATCATCGCGGAGGCCGTGCTGACGCTGCTTCTGCGGGAGGGAACCCTGTGCCTCTGACGACGATTGAGATTGCCGGGCGGCTCGTTGGCGAGGGGCAGCCTTGCTACATCATCGCCGAGGCCGGCGTGAACCACAACGGCGACCCGGCGCTCGCGAAAAAGCTGATCGACATCGCGGCCGACGCCGGTGCTGATGCCGTCAAGTTCCAGAAGCGTACCCCGTCGGAGATTCTGACGGCGGCGGCGCTCGAACGGCCGTACACCGTGCCGACCTCGCTCGGGGCGACCTACGGCGAGCATCGGGAGCGGCTGGAGTTGTCGGCAGATGACTTCCGGATGCTGCTGGCCCACGCGAAGGAGCGCGGCATCACGTTGCTGGCGAGCGCCTGGGACAACACCAGCGTCGATTTCCTGGACGCCCTGGGCATCCCCGCGTACAAGGTCGCCTCGGCCGACTGCTCGAACCTGCCGCTGATCGACTACACGGCCCGCAAGGGCAAGCCGATGCTGCTCTCGACCGGCATGAGCGACCTGTCGGAGGTTGACGAGGCCGTCGAGACGGCGCGCCGCCACACCGACCAGATCGTGCTGTTCCAGTGTACGTCCACCTACCCCGCCGACAACGACCAGTTGAACTTGCGGGTGATCCTCACGTACAAGGAGCGCTACGGCTGCGTCGTCGGCTACTCGGGACACGAGCGTGGGTTGGCCCCGACCGAGGCGGCGGTTGCCATTGGTGCG
>Ga0105048_10010495_pt1 | contig 14671 bp, 10 predicted proteins | sample MAT05_FD_78382 | JGI IMG/M metagenome (GOLD analysis project Ga0105048, IMG submission 78382) | Freshwater microbial communities from Lake Fryxell liftoff mats and glacier meltwater in Antarctica - MAT-05 | ecosystem: Environmental > Aquatic > Freshwater > Ice > Liftoff microbial mat | place... | reverse complement strand
TTGGGCGTTGCCCCATCCGTGTCCGCCGATGTCGAACCGCCACCGTGCCGGATCGGGACCGGAATCGACAGCGCCGTCGAACTCGTCTGCCCAGACGAGCATCGGTGCCGGCGGTGCCGTGGTGCTCGTCGTGCTCGTCGTGCTCGTCGTGCTCGTCGTGCTCGTCGTGCTGCTGGTGCTGCTGGTGCTGCTGCTGGTCGTCGTGCTGGACGCATCGGCGATGCCCGCCGCCGAGATCGGCGTCGCCTGTGTGACCGACGATCGGTCACGTTCCGCTCCGGAGAACACCGGGCGCACGGCGAGGTCCACGAGCGCACCCACGAGTGCGAGTGCGACAACGGTCGACCCCGTGAGGCCGGTGACCGCCATCGCCCGTGGCGGACGACGATCCGAGCCGGCCGACATCGAGAGCCCGTTCGAACGGGGAGGCGGCCGACGCCGCCAACGGCCACGCATCGACTCACCGCTGCGACAGCGACTCGAGCGCTGGGTACAGGAATCCGTCGAGGCCGTCGGCGATGCGGTCGGGACCGTAGAACGGCACGTCGAAACGAACGGCCACCACGAGGTCGCGCGCCGGCAGGTAGAGCAGACGGGTGTCGCCCCCATCGTGGAACACGTACGCGTACGACCGGGCGTCGGGGCCGGCTTCGTCTGGGCCGGCTTCATCGGGGCCGGCCTCATCGGGGCCGGCCTCATCTGGGCCGGCCTCATCGGGGCCGGCCTCATCGGGCGCAATGCCGCACGGGCACGACCGCCATGCACCGAGCCCACCATCGCGACCGAACTCGGCGCCACCCCAGATCATCTCGTCGGTCATCTCGCTCGAGAGCACCACCCGCCGGCGGAGCAGCGCGTCGTACCACCGCACCATGTCGCCGAGCGTCGACACCACCCCGCCGCTCGCGAACCCGACGAAACCATCCCGTGTGTTGTCGACGAGTTCGGTGTCGTCGAGCCCGAGCGGATCGAACAGGCGCTCGTCGAGCACCGTCGCCAGTTGCTGACCGGTCACCTCCTCGATGAGCAGACCGACGACGAAGTAGTTCGTCGCCGCGTAGTCGGCCGTCGTGTCGCGAGGATCGCTCACGGACCACGCGGTGCGCACCGCATCGATGGGTGTCAGGGTCGTGTCGCGGCGGTACCCGGGCGCGAGCCGGTAGTCGGTGATGCCGCTGGCGTGCGCCAGCAATCGCCGGAGCGTCTCGCCCTGCGTGAGTTCGAGCGGCAGCCCGTCGATCGGCGGCAGGCGCTCGTCGAGCGTGAGCACCCCCTCGTCGACCAGTTGCAGCGCCACGGCGGCGATCATCGTCTTGGTGATGCTGAGCACCTCGAACTGCTCACCGCCCGTGAGCGTCGGCACAGTCGCCAGGGAATCCGAGCCACCAGAGCCACCAACGGCATCAGCGGCATCAGCGGCATCAGCGGCACTCGTTGCGCCAGCGGGCACGAGCAGATCGGTGCGCACCTCGCCTGTCACCCCGGTGAGCGACACCACCGCTGCGGTCGTGACGCCGTGTCTGGCCAGCCATGCTCGTGACGTTTCCGACGCCGCTGATGCACCCCCACCACCGGGCGCAACACCCACCGCCAGCACACGGGGCGAGGCCGCAGCGGACGAATCGGCACCCCCGTCATCACCGACGGCGGGCCGGGCCGACGGCGCGGGCGGGCCGACGACGTCGGCCGACGTGGGGAACAGCGAGGGCTGTGCGGTGGCGATCGTCAGGACCACCAGCCATGGCGCGAGCAGCAACGGCATCCGCCACCGTGGCGCCCGCATCCCGGTGCTGCCGGTGTTGCCGGTGCTGCCGGATGCCCGGGCACGACGGCCGAGGCCGAGGCCGAGCGACTCGAACGGATGCGTGGCCGTCACCAGCGAGACGAGCAGCGCGACGAAGACGACGCTGAAGATCATCGAGCCGGTCAGGCCGGAGGGCGCCCCCACCAACGCGTAGGTCGTACAGATCGCGAGTGTGTGCCAGAGGTACACCGTCATCGACCGGTCGGTCACCCACCGCAGCACCCGGGACACTGCAGCGATCGACCCGAAGTGTCGCAACGGTTCTTCGAACAGGGCGATCACCAGCAACCAGCACATGCCGACGAGTGCCATCGACACGTTCGAGTTGTTCACCACGAGATCGGTGGGGGGTGCCACCCAGGTGGCGAATGCGGTCACCGCCACACAGGCGACGAGCAGCTGCACCCGTTCGATGCGGGCGATCTCCCAGCGACGGTGGTGCACGGCAGCACCGACGGCGAAGAAGCCACCGAAGCAGACGAGGTCGCCGATGCCTCGCCACACAGCGGTCGCAGTCTCGCCCGACTGCTGGGCGAGTGCGAGGTCGACACCGATCAGGGCCGCGCACCACATCACCGCCCAGGCAGCGCGCGATGCTCGCGGTGCGAGCTTCGACGCGAGCGGCACGATCAGCAGGACGAGGATGAGGGCGCGCAAGAACCACAGCGGGGTCGAGAGCCAACCGTCCTCCCACGGCAACTGCGCCGGGCTGCGATAGGGCACGATCCAGCTCACGACGTCGCCGAGATGGGTGCGCAGGATCGCCGGTTCGGCCACGAACACCGCCACCAGCGACACCGTGACGAACATCGCGTACGGGGGCAGCAGCCGACGCAATCGGCTGCGCACCACCTGCCACGGCGTCGAACGCGAGACGCTCTTCGCGAACACCGCTCCCGACACGTAGAACACGGCGGGCATGGCGGCGAAGGTCCACGAGATCCACCAGAACCCCAGCGCGTGCCAGAAGAGCACCCTGATGATCGACAGCGCGCGGACCGAGTCGAGCAACTGGTCGCGCTCCACGCTGATCGGCCGCTCCACCCGTCGGCGGTCGGGCCGACGGGTCACGGCCAGCGCGGTCGGCAGCGCGATCATCGCCAGCACCACCACCGGTGCGAGGTCGACGAGTGAGTAGCCATCCGAGAGACGCATGCCCACCAGTGCGAGAGTGCCCAGGAAGGCGACCAGCCCACCGGCGGAGATGAGGTCGGGGATGCGGTCGGTGGCCTGGCGGTGCTTGCCCGCCTGGATGCCACCCGTGGGGATCCACTCCTGCTCGCGGTCGGTGAGGTGGTCGCGGAGCGCGTCGAGGTGGGCGATCTGCGAGATCAGCCCCACCCGTCGCGACGCTCGCCCGTCGTTCAGGATCAGCCACCTCGGTTGGAGCACGAACTCGGTGAGCAGCGACGGCACGAGCCACAGCGCCGGTGCGAACGAGATCGCCTCGGGTGCCTCCGCCAGCGTGAGCAACGGCACGAGCACCGCCACCACCGGGCTGAGTGCGCTGGTGATGTAGAAGATCCAGCCGTCCCAGATCGACAGGCGCTGCATCGGGGAGAGCTGCAATCGCTTGAACATCGGCGTGCTCGACAGGGCGAAGTTGCCACGAGCCCACCGGTACTGCTGCGACGCGAGCGCCTGGGTCGTGGTGGGCGCAGATCCGGCCGCCAGCACCACGGGCAGATAGCTCACGCGGTAGCCGGCATCGATCACCTTCATCCCGGTGAAGAGGTCCTCGGAGTGCTCCAGCAGAGCCATCCCGCCGCGCTCGTCGAGCGCCGACCTGCGGTAGACCGCGTTGGTGCCCACGCAGATCGCGCCGCCGCGACGATCGCGGGCGCGCATGCCGATCCGGTAGAACTGCTCCTGCTGCGCAGCGGCGCCACGCTCCACCCAGTTGGTGCGCGACACACGGAAGAACTGCGGTGTCTGCAGGATGCCGATCGTGGGGTCGTCGAAGTACGGCAGGGTATGCGTCAGGAAGTCGGGACGCACCGCGAAGTCGGCGTCGAGCACCACGATGTAGTCGCCGTCCGACCGCTCGTACGCGTGGTGCAGGTTGCCGGCCTTCTTCATCCAGCCGCGGTTCGGGCGGTGATGGTACGTGGCACCCCAGATCTCGGCGTACCGACGGATCTCGTCGCTGCCCTTGTCGTCGAGCACGTACACGCGCACATCGGGGTGGTCGAGCATCATCGCCCGCCACAGGGTGTGCTCGATCACGAACGCGTCCTCGCCGCAGGTGGTGATGAACACGTCGACCGAGCCCGGCGATCGCGGTCCGCGCCTCACGGCACGATCGTGCGCGGCGCGATCGAACGGCTGCACCTGGGTTGCCCACACCAACGAGATGATCGACCCGAGCACCACCATCACGGCGAACGGCAGGAGCATCAGCAACCACTGCCCCTGCAGCGACAAGAAGCCGAGCGCCACGCCGAGGCACATCTTGCTGAAGGCGGAGAACACCAGGAACAGGCGGCCATGGCCCTCGGTGTACGACCAGATCTCGGCGTCGTCGGGGGGCAGGTTGTACGTCGCGTCGCGCGGTGCGAGCGGCAGGTCGACCAGCGCATCGACGAGCGCGTGCGTGTCCGCTGACAACTGGTCCACGATGCCGGCGCCCGCACGTTCCGGCTCGGTCGCGTTCGGGCCGGTCGCGTTCGGGCCGGTCGCGTTCGGGCCGGTGTCGATCGTGGTCATGACGTCACCGCCTTGGCGACGACGGCGGCGAGCAGGAGCACTGAGACCACGGCCGCTCCCACGCGCACGAGCATCGGCGCCTCATCGGCCGCGCCCACCGAGAACAGCACCGGATCGCGGTCGCGGGCGGCGGTCACGCTCGGATTCTGTGCCCGTCCGTCCCGAGCCGCAGCCCGCGTGGCCATCCATGCGGCGAGTAGCGCGGCGCCGATGCCGAGCAGCAACTCATAGCGGGGACCGCCGACGAAGTCCACCCATCCGGGCCGGTCGTAGCGCTCGATCGGTGCCGTCAGGATCGTGGCGTGGTGCACCACCATCGCCACGGTGATCGCGAGTGCCAGTTCCACACCCACCCGGGCCGTCAGCCGCCGACGCGAGATGGCGGTGCCCATCACCACGGCCGTGATCGCGATGAGCGACGCGCTGTCGGTCATCGCGGTGAACACGCGCCACGGGTGGTCCGCGACACCCGACAGGTTCACCGACGCGAGCCGTCGATAGATCAGTTCGCTCAACGGGTCGAGCGACGAGTGAACCACCCGATCGGTGACGGCGGCGAGCGGCGCCCACAGCAAGAGGCTGAGCAGGCCGAGCCGTCGGAGCAGGAACGTGGCCTGGAAGCCGAACGTCGCCAGGTAGCACGTGAGGACGCCGATGGTGGCGAGGGGGCCGATCAGTGCGGTCGTCCAGCCGGGATGTCCCCACGACAGCATCGACAGTTGCAGCGACACCGCAACGGCGAGTGCAAGCACGGACATCGCAACGGGGCGCGCCTCGCTGCCGTCGTCGCTCTCCCGGCTCGGGGCCCATCGCAGCACGCCGATGACGAGTGCGAGGGCAGCGGCCGCGCTGACGGCTGCCACCGCTGCTGGTTCGGTGCGCGAGGTGGAGATCGCCGGCAGCACGGCACACGCCGCGAGCCCCATGCGCCCGAGCGCCGGGAGCAGGCTGCGGGTGACGTGCCTCGGGCCGGCGAGGACGCTGGCGGGTGTGGAGAGGACCACCCGCCAACGTGGGCCATCGGCAGAGATGTTCGGTGTCGGCATGGGTCGCACGATCGTCGGCCACACAGAGAGTTGCAACCACCGCACAGTGTGTTCACATGGCTCCCCCCAGATACGGGGTGGGAACCGTGTTCACCCAGCTCAGCTCACATCAAGAACGGCTGAGGTCAGCCACGCCGAGTGGTGCGGACGAGCATGCCTGTCGCCCCCAACCCCAACACCGCGATGAGAGATGAGTGGCCGTAGCGCACTCATCTCTCATCGCGGGCTTCATGAGGCCACGGTTCGTGGCGCCGGATCGTGGCCTCCTGCGCCGGTTGCCTAACGTGCCGACGCAGCAACGCGGGCGAGCCGATCGGGGCCGATCCCCGGCGACCGACAAGGGAGCACTCATGCACAGTTTCGACCTCACGGGCAAGGTCGCCGTCGTCACCGGCGGCGGACAGGGCATCGGCGAAGGCATCGCCAAGACCTACGCCGGGGTCGGTGCGGCCGTCGTCGTCGCCGCACGACATGCCGATCGGGTGCAGCGCGTTGCGGACGAGATCGTCGCCGCGGGCGGGCGAGCGATCGCCATGCCCACCGACGTCACCGACCGGGCAGCACTCGTCGCCCTGGCCGACGCGGCCGTGAGCACCTTCGGCGGGCTCGACGTGTGGGTGAACAACGCCGGTGGTTCGACCGTCCGCGCGCCGCTGCGCGAACTGTCCGACGCCGATTGGGATGCGTGCATCCTGCTGAACCTCACGGCCCTGTGGAAGGCCTCGGTGATCGCCGCAGACCGGATGACCAACGGCGGGACGATCATCAACATCACCTCGCCAGCGGCAACTCGCGGGGTACCCGGGAGCGGTCACTACGGCGCGGCCAAGGCCGGCGTCAACTCGTTGACGATGACGATGGCGCTCGAGTTCGCACCGACGATCAGGGTGAACGGCGTGGCTCCCGGCTACGTCCCCACCGAGGTGATGATGACCGCCCTGTCGATGGATGTACCCGACCTCGAGAGGCTGGCCGACGCTCGCATCCCGCTCAAGCGGTTGGGCACGCCCGACGACATCGCTGCGGCCGCGCTGTACCTCGCGTGCGACGGCGGCGGCTGGGTGACGGGCCAGACGATCACGGTCGCTGGCGGCCTCTGACGGCTCCCCTAGCGGTGCCTCGGCTGCGGCCGACACCGTACTGGTGATCGCCACAAGGGACGAGACGGTGTTCGACATCAGCTGCGTCAGCACGGCGACCAGGACGAACAGTCCTGCGATCAGCGCGTACGGGCCAGCGTCGCCGACGATCGCGACCAGCCGTTCGGCGAGCAGCTGCGCGGCGCCGGTGCTCCGCATCGCGCTGGCGAGCGGGATCATCCCGGCCACCAGCGACACCGTGGTCCACGACACGCTGTGGAACGCATGGTCGACCGAGACGAGGCGGCGCACGACGATCGTCAGAGCGGCGAGCATTCCGGCCACGGCGGGCGGAACCCGCTCCGGTGGCGAGCAGGACCACCATCCGTCGCGGCGGGGCAGCACAAGGGCCGAGGGTGACGGCGACCATTATCGCTCCGGTCAACAGCGGCACGCGGAGCAAGGTGAACTCGAAGAACCCGATCTCGACCGCACCGGCGTCGACCGCGGCCCTCGAGATCAGCACGTTCACCGGTGTGCCGGTGTCGGCGAGCAGAGAACCCGCGTGAGCGTCGAACGACGGTCTCCGAGCATCCGTCTGCCTTGACAGATCAGGCGGGTCACGAACGATCGGCAGCATGAACTGGCTGGGGCCGAGGTCCGGGGGTGTGGGAGTGCTCGACGTACCCGCGTCGATGGCGAACCGGCGCGAGGACCGGTGCGCGGCCAAGGCATCTCGCTCGTGGCTACCCACGTTCCGGCAGCGAAAGGTGGAACCGACGTCGGGGCCGTTGCAGCAGGGCCCTTCGTTCGCTGAGATCGCATCGGGGGCCGTGGCGTCGTTCCGCAGCCAGGCGATCGGTGCTCGCTGTGGCAGCGGCCGCGAAACGGCGGCCCGCGTGCGAGTGGTGTGCAGCTCTGCAGCGCACATCACCGACCTCTCGCAGCTCGAGGTGTGGGTGTTGCTCGGCGACGTCGACGAGGAGCGGGTCCCGCAACGGTGGGACCCCACGCAGATCCTCGCCGACGTGCAGCTCACCGCCTGGGCGCTGGAGCTGCGCGCCGCTGCCCTCGGCCACCTGATCGCGTGCGATTGGCCCGACATCGACCACGTGGTCGTGCGCTTCGACGCCGCCGATCGGGTGGAGCGTCGTGGCGGCTGGGACTACGTCGTCGCCAACGCCGCCTGATCGGTTTCGTCCACGCCCCAGGGCAAGAAGGACCCAGGCGTGGTTCGTCTTCTGTACGCGCCGTTCAGGGGATCGGCGGACACTTGCCAGCCGGACCGGCGGCGTGGATCGCAGCAACCTCGGCAGCCTCGAGCGCTCGCTCCCATACCGACGCTTCGTCGAGCACCCCGACGAAGCGGAACGGATCGGCGATTCCTGACTTGCTGCCGAGTCGGACCGGCGTCGTCGACGCGCCGTTGAGCAGCCCACCTCCAGACGGCCTCGTGCCCACCAGCAGTCCGTCGACGAAGAGCTGCATGGAGAACGTGTCCCACGTCGCGGCGATGTGATGGAACGAACCGTCGTGCAGACCGGCTGATGGGACTCGAAGCTCCGTCGGGCGCCGGGTCGTGGTCTCGTCGGTCTCCCAGACGAGGTCGCCGTTGGGCATGAGCGAGAGGGAGAAGACTCGCGCCGAGTCGTCGGTGCTCGGGAACGCCCATCGGCTCAGCAGCACCTGCACCGTCGCTGCCGGCAGCGGCTTCACCCACGCCTCCGCGGTCACACCGGTGCTCACCGTCGCCACATCGGCCGTCGAGAGCGAGGCCGATGCGTCGAGCAGCCAACCGCGTCCCACCACACCGTCGGTGGTCGCGCTCGACCCGGTCAGGGGCGGTCCGCTCACGGATGCGAGCGCAGAGCTCGCTGACCACCAGCCGACGAGGCCGACGGTCGCGACTGCGGCGCACGCCGGCTGCACGGCGGTGAACAGGCTCGGCACGCTGAGATCGAGCAGCGGTTCTTTCACGCCGTCGCCGGAGTCGTCGGTCCAGTTCGTGTTGCCAGTCGCCACCAACGTCGTGTACATCGCGGCGACGTCGGCGGCGCTGTTGGGGTTCTTCGTCCGAGCCAGGAGCGCCAATGCGCCCGCCACATGGGGTGCCGCCATGCTCGTACCGCTCAGTGTGCCGTAGCTCCCTTGCTCGATCGGCACTGTCGACAGGATGCATGAACCCGGCGCCACCAGGTCGACAGCACCCCAGTTGGAGAAGTCCGCGAGCGAGTCGTCCTGGTCGCCCCGACACGTGGGTGAGCCGAGTCCTCCCGAGGCGCCGTCGAAGTCGGCAAGAGCGCTGACGGTGAGGACGTTGTCGAACACCGCTGGGCTGTAGCCCGCAGCGTCGACATCGAAGTTTCCTGCGGCCACGGCGAAGGCCACACCGGCATCGACCGCCGACCGGACTGCGTCGTACATCGCCTGGCTGAACCCCGGCGCGCCGAGGCTGAGATTCGCGACCTCGATCGTGCCGGCATTGGCCACCACCCAATCGATGCCTCGCAGGAGCCACGAGAGGAGACCCTGGCCGGTCTGGTCGAGCACCTTCACCGCCCAGAGACGAGCACCCGGGGCCACTCCGACCACGCCGACGCCGTTGTCGAGTGCGCCGACGACGCCGGCGACGTGGGTGCCGTGGAACGCCGGGTCATCGCCCCCTGCGATGCACACCGTGCCGACCGTGCAGTCCACACCACCGGCGACCACGAGGTCGGGGTGCTGCAGGTCGATGCCCCCATCGAGGACCGCCACGTCGACGTCGACGCGGGCATCGTCCTGGCCGTCGATGTCGATACCGACGTTGCCGGCAGCGAAGCTGCGATCGACGCCGGTCGGCGTCACCTGCGCGTTCGTGACGACCACGTCGCGTTCGACGTAGGCGACGAGCGGGTTGCGAGCGAGCGCGGCGGCCTCCTGCGTGGTGGCCGTCACCGAGAAGCCGTCGAGCGCGGTCTCGTAGATGTCCCCGAGTTCGGCGCTCACCGACCCGGACAGGCGAGCAGCTGTCTCATCGACATCGGCCGCGCTCGGTCGCAGGACCACGACGTAGCCGGTCTCGACGAGGGCCTCCGATGCCGCAGGGACCACCGGTGCGAACGCGACGACGACCAGCGCTGCTGCTCCAAGCACTCGTCGCACGTCCGACCTCCTGAACCGACTTCGACCCAACCCATTCCGGCGGGTCGAAGGTAGACCTGTGGCCGGTGGCCCACCCGGGCGAAGCACCGCTGTTCATCGACTGTTCCCCGCTACCGCACCCACAGACCGTCACGACACCGGCGCGCCACCTGCTGTCCACGCTCGATGTTCGATCGGCGCTGTCGATCCCGGGATCGTCGACTGTCGCGATCCAGCAGCGTGGCAGGTCCGCATGGATTGCCGTCCGTAGCTGGATGACACCAGACTGCACGGATGCACACAGCCGACACGTGGCGCGAGGGACAGACGGTGCCTGCCGAGTTGATCGGGTGCTGGCAGCGGGCATGGATCGAGTACGCCGACGGCATGCGTGACGACACCACCATCGTGATCTGGCTCCAGCTGGCGTCGGAGATGGCTGACGTCCGGGTGCCTGTCGATCGACCGTCGCGTGGCCGACGGAGCTTCAGCGAGTGTTCGCTCGACGAGTTGCGCTCGCTGACCGCCAGCGAGTCGAGCAGCGGCCACACCGTCTGCACGCCGATCGAGATCGGCGCCGATGGCAGTCGTCGGGCGACCGCAGCGTGGTTCACGCGCGGCGACGGCATCGGCTTCCATCCGGTGTCCGCATTCCCCGAGCCAGGGTTGCTGCAATGGCAGGCGACCAACGTGCTGATCGAGCGAGCTCCGAGTGGCGCCTACGTCGAGGAGTGGCACCTCATCCCCGACACCAGGGACCCCGGCCTGCACCACGTCGATCCCCTGGGCCGGCACGTGTACCGGGCCGGCGACGTGGCCATCCGCATCCGCGATCGCGCCGTGCCGGTCACGCGACAGGCCCGCCTCGACGAGTTGGTCGCCGAGTGTGGCGATGACCGCGAGGCGGTGACGGCGCTGGTCGATTGCGAGTTCTCGTTCGCCCGTCGTCGGCACGATGCGTTCGTCATCGAAGCGTCGACGTTGCCCTGGCTGGAGGGAGAGGTGATCGATGTCGATCTTCGATGAGCTGCGCTCCCACGCACAGCTCGAGTTCAGCCACGGACGCATGCTCGCGCTCGAGGTGTACTCGTCGGAGCACGTGCTCGCCGCCGAGCGCACGGCGATCTTCGCCTCGGCGTGGGTGTGTGTGGGCCGTACCGCCGACATCCCGAGAACCGGCGACTACCTGACCGCCGAGCTCCCGGCCGATGCTGTGACCGCAGCGACCGGCGATGGGCACCGCTCGATCATCGTGGTCCGCGACGACACCGGCGAGCCGGTCGCGCACGACAACGTGTGCATCCATCGAGGCGCCCGGCTCGTCGAGGGATGCGGGCACGTCGCTCGCATCACGTGCCCGTACCACGCATGGACCTTCCGCCTCGACGGCACGCTGGTGGGTGGGCCGTACATGTCCGAGCCGGGCAGCGACGCACGTGCGTTGCGACCCGACGAACATCGACTGTCAGCGATTCGGCTCGAAGTGTGGGAAGGCTTCATCTTCGCCACCCACGATGCTGCGGCACCGCCATTGGCAGATCGACTGGACGGGCTCCGAGACGTGGTCGGTCCATATCGCATGGCCGACTACGTGCCGGTGCACCAGCAGGTGGACGTGTGGGCGACCAACTGGAAGCTGCTCGTCGAGAACTTCATGGACGCCTATCACGTGTTCAAGGTGCACAAGGAGACGTTCGGCAAGGACGGCGACAACACGTTCGACACCGTGATGCATCCGGGCACCGACGACTGGGCGCACCATGTGGTCGTGCACGACGGCGGCCCCGACATCGCGCACCCCTCGAACACATCGCTCACCGGTGATCGGCGCAAGGCGATCGTGCTCGCTGCGGTGTTCCCGACCCACGTGATGCAACTGCAACCCGACTGGCTCTGGTACCTGCAGATCAGCCCACTGGGCACCGATCGGGTGCGCATCCGCTGGGACGTGTCGATCGCACCGGAGATGCTCGCCGCCCAAGCCGACCCGGCTGCCTATGTGGCATCGGTGGTGACGCTGCTGCAGGACGTGAACGCCGAGGACCAGCCGGTGATCGAAGCCGTGCGCCGGAACGCGAACGGTCGCCAGTTCGCTCGTGGCCCGCTGTCGTATCTCGAACGCAACGTGTACGACTTCGACCGCTACATCGCCCGCGCCCTCGCCATCACCGGAGCCGCGATCACCGAGTGATCGCGACGTCCGGTCCAACGGTCATTGGCCAATGGCCGGCGGTCGCGGCCGGCGGCCGTTGGTCGCGGCCGTTGGTCGCGGCCGTTGGTCGCGGCCGTTGGTCGGCAGCCGACTCCTTCGAGCCGACTGGTGATCGGTCGTGCGGGTACCGTCGCGACGGCCACCAGGGGGACCGCCATGATCATCATCACCGCCACGCTGACGTTCGAGACCGAAGCCGATCGTGACCGTGCGGTCGCCCTGACAGCACCCGTGCAGCAGGCAACCCGCGACGACGAGCCGGGCTGCCTGGCGTACTGCTTTGCCGCAGATCCCGTCGAGCCGACGCACATCCAGGTGTACGAGCTGTGGACCGGCCCCGAGCACCTGGCCGAGCACTTCGACCACCCGAACTACGCCGCGATGGTCGGTGTCCTGCGCAACTGTGGCGGCTTCTTGAAGTCCGAGAACCGGCTGTATGCAGCCCAGGATCGGGGGCCCGTCTACGACAGCGGCACGTTCCGATTCGATGCCGTTGCCGATGCCGGTCCCGCAGCCGCGGCCGACACGGAGCCGTGACGATGCCGGGGGTCGTCGACCTTCACGCGCACGTCATGGTCGTGCTGGCTGCCGCCTCGCTCACCCGCATGAACGTCAGCTCGTGCTTGTTGTGGTGGAGGTGCAGCACCCGCGCACCCGGGATCGCCGCGAACTCGCGCACGATCCCGTGGTCGGTCACGCCCTGGAACTTGATCGTGCACACCAGGTTTCGGGCCGTCCCCGAGTCGATCCATCGCTGCACCAACGCCAGCAGGCGCTGCGGATAACAGATGATGTCGCTGCACAACCAGTCGACAGGCGGCTGTTCGCGAGGGTCGAGCGCGAAGGCCGAGCCTTCCCGCCAATGCACGTTCGCCAGCCGCGCCACGTGATCGGCCAGCGGAGCCTTGTCGACCGCCACGACCGAGGCACCGGTCCGGGCGAGCAGCCAGGTCCATCCACCGGGGCTTGCGCCGAGGTCGAGACAGTGCTCACCGGGTGCCGGCCAGCGTCGCAGCGTGGCAAAGGCCTCGTACAGCTTCAGATAGGCACGGCTCGGCGGGCCGTCCCGGTCCTCCACGAGGCGGGCCTCGCCGTTCGGGAACGGGCTCGAGCAGTCGGTCGCTGCGAGCATCAGGTCGGGTTCGAGCAGCGTCCACGATCCGAGCGGCGCCTCGGGGACGACGCCGCCGATCTCCACCGGCTTGGCGGATACGTGCGGCAGCTTCTCGGCGATGAGCTTGGCCCGGCCGTGGTGTTGCGGTGCGTACATCGCCCAGTTGCGCTGACGTTCGCGGAGCTCGTTCGCAGCCTGGCCGATCGACCTGATCGGGATCTCCTCGACGTTGCGCCAGATGTTCGATGCCCAGGCCGACTCGATCGGTGCATCGGTGCTCAGCACCAAACGGTCGTGAGGACGCCTGGCGGGCCGCACCCCGGCCATCGACATCTCGTCACGCAGTTCGTGAGCGAGATCGACGGGCGCCAGGTATCCGGTGAGGGTCACCCCGACATCCTGGCGGATCACGTCCGCTCGCGGCCCCGTGACCGCGGCTTCGGTACGGGCTGCGCTCGACGCCCGCTCGCGATCGGCCATCAAGCCGGTGGTGTCGTGGCCTCGACGATGTCGGTGTCCGCGATGGCGGTGTCCGCGATGGCGGTGTCCGCGATGGCGGTGTCCGCGATGTCGAGGTCGAGCACCTCGGCAGCGAGCGTCGTTCCGTCGGATGCGAGCCACGTCAGGGTGAACGTCGTTGCACCGGCCGGGACCTCGCCGAGGAAGAGGCGGGCGTCGGGTAGTCCGTTCTCCACGACGGTTTCGAAGGTCAGGGACTCCCCGCCTGCGACGTCGACCCTTGCAGCTGTCGCCCCGATCGGGCCGGCACCGGCGATGCTGACCATCCCGGGCTGGTCCGGATCGCGACGAGTGACGATCCTCGAGCACGGGTCGGGGACCCAACCGATGCCGAGGCAGAGCGCGTCGCCGATCCTGGCGTAGACGACACCGTCGGCGTCGTTGTCCTCCGCATCCCACGGTTCACCGAGCCCGGTGACGACGAGGTAGGGAATCGTGGTCGGGCCATCGAGGGTGCGAATGCCCTCGGCGATCGACATCAATTCGTCTGCGATGGCGGTCGGCGCCGTCACCCATACGAGCGTGCCCTCTCGTTCCTGCCAGACGACGTACTCGCGCTCGCCATACGGGAACCGGACGCCGGCGTGGCCTCGCACCGTCACGTCCTCTGTCGGTGCTGGACCGGCGCCGGACACGCCCCATTGCGCAGCGTAGGCGGCAGCCGAGATCGACGTGAAGGTCGTCCCGATCTCGACACCGATCGACGGGTACTCGACCAACCCGACCCCGGCAAGGCCCTCGATCCGCTGACAGGCCGTTCCGTCACTCGTCAGCTCGAGACACCTCACCAGTCCGAACTGATCGATCCACTCCTGGTGGATCACGGGCGTCCCGAGCGACTCGGGACCGGCAGAGAAGTCGAAGGCGCCGTCCACCACCGGCAACTGATCGACGGGCGTGCACCCTTCGACGAGGCAGGGCACCGAGGACTCGGTCGGTGCTGCCAGGATCGTCGACATCGGCGACGCATCTGTTATGGGCGGGGATGCAATGGACGTCGCCGTTGTGGTGGCGACGGACGGGCTCGTTGCCGGGTCGATCGTCGATGGCTCCACCCGCTGGGTGGTC
>Ga0105048_10010494_pt1 | contig 14671 bp, 12 predicted proteins | sample MAT05_FD_78382 | JGI IMG/M metagenome (GOLD analysis project Ga0105048, IMG submission 78382) | Freshwater microbial communities from Lake Fryxell liftoff mats and glacier meltwater in Antarctica - MAT-05 | ecosystem: Environmental > Aquatic > Freshwater > Ice > Liftoff microbial mat | place... | reverse complement strand
TCGCTTATGCCGGATGGTTTGCTCCAGAATCAATCGAACGAGCAGATTCGCGATTTAATAGGCTACCTGATGTCGACGGATCAAGTTCCCTTGCCCGAATAAAATTTTTTCTTAAGGCGAGCGGCAGACAGAAAAGTACAAGGCCACAGGGTGACACTCGGGTGGCACGCTCAGAGCGATAATCGCGATAAGCGATGGGCGTGGAGAACTTTTGCAACAGTTGCTAGCGATTCACCACGCCCCTCGTCCCGCAGAGTGTGCCGCCGAATTTATAGCTTGATTTCAAACTGCCCCTGTCCTTAACCAGCGCCGTTTTCGGAGATGGTAAAACGAAGTTCTATTGAGCAGTCGACTTTCACGCCAGTTTCAGAAATCTTGCCATGGAAACGCCAAAAACGATGATCCAATTTCTAAAGCAGTTGGGACACGCACTTGTTCTCGCATCGATTTTGCTTTGTAATCCGGAACCACTTCGTGCCGGTGGGCGATCTCCTCCCGCAGCAATCCACCCGCGTGTCATCGTGTCCGAATCTGGAGAGTACTCGCTTAAGTTGGATCCAAGTGATTTGAATGCTCGGTTTCACGCAAACTACACCCTGAGCCACAAGGATCAACCGCTTTGGACCAAAGTGCTTCCGTTCACATTGCTTGAAGCCGCCGTCACGAACGCAGGCCATATCGTCGGCTACGCGTGCACTCACGGCGAAGAGGGCTTTGGAAAAGAAGGCGATACCGGCAATGGTGATTTCGTAGTCGCTATCATCGATCGCGATGGCAAAACACTACAGGTCGACAAGCATGAGCGTGAAGGGTCGCGTTATTTACACAGCGACCCTGATCCAACAGCCAAGGCAATGGTGGTTGATGAAGCCAACGATCGTCTCATCGTGCGAGTGCGTAATGCTGATCTTAATATTCGAGATGAGGCATGGTGGCCTTACAAAATCTCTACAGGAAAAGCGCTTCCAATCACCACCCCGAAGTTACTATCAAAATCAAAAGCGGAACCTAGGCCGATCCACGTCCGGGCCGTGAAAGGAACCAATCTCTACTTGGTGCAGTGGTGGATCGTTCGCTTCCCGGAACGGTCGATTGGCACGATGTTTAGTTTGCATGAAGAGAACGGCGTTGAAGTATGGTCTTTGTCATTGCCCAAAGACTATACTTTGCAAAACGAAGACGAGCAGAGCGCGCTTAACGAACAGATCTGGGCGGAAGGGGCCATTTTGGCGAACCCGCAATCGAAGTGTTTTAGTTTGCACTTTTACGTGGACAAGGCCCGCGTTAACTTCGAGGTGGAACAGAACAAAAAGGGAGAATGGAGTGTTCAAGAAAAGTCGAGAGAAGCATTTCAATTGGACAAATCCAAGCCGCTATCCACCAACAAACCAGCACCTTCTTTGTTGCCGAAGAAACACGAGGCTCTCTACCAATCCATCGAACTCAAACCATTCAAAGCCAAGCAAACACATCCAATTCGCAACATTCATTCGGGCTTCGATTTTGATTCCGATGGCAACATTGGCTTTGTACGACACGAATCGGGATCGGAAGGAACATTTTTGCTAGTCGACACCGTTGGAAAGGTTCTTGCGACAATTCCATTGGCGATTGAGCCGGAAAAGGATTCCAACTGGGATGGAGTTGCGTTTGTTGGCGAGAACCGATTCATCGCAACTTTGTCCGGTTTTGGAAACGAAGCCGAAGCCAAGGCATGGAAGATAGACACCAAAAAGAAGTCTTTGACGCGTCTTACGGAATTTAACTCGCCCGCTGTGGAGTGTATCGCGGGTTGTGCAGACGGTTGCTTCGTTGTCTTGGCTTGCGAAAGATCCAAATACACGATGACCGATTCCGTTTCGAAACATGATTCGGACGGGCGTAGACTCTGGACGATTCCAGAAAGCTACGAAGACTTCCCGAAGGCGTTGTTCAGCCCCGAATCGTTGTGCGTCAGCGATACGGGTGAAGTCTTGGTGCTTGACAATATTGAAAAGAAGGTCCAGGTCTTTCAGGCCGACGGCACTTTCAGTCGCGTCATCGATCTAGAAGAACAGTGGGGCCGAGAGCCCAATTATCCAACCGAGATCGCCAGCGCTCCCGATCATGGACTGCTCGTCCACGATTTTCAGGGAAGTCCCTCGATGGTGATGATGCGATCGAGTGGTGCTCCTAAGCTTTCCTTCGATACACGGTTTGTGAAGAAAGGTCCCGGTGTGGTACCACACTCCGAGCCCAAGATTGACGCAGAGGGACGCGTTTGGATATCCGACGGAGACACCATTCTAAGGCTCGGCACGGACGGCATCGTGGATCGAATTTTGGGTGAAGTTGCCGACCGCGAAACGATGGGCGAGATCGCATCTGTCGCAATCGATCGGGAGGGGAACATCGCTGCACTATCGCGAAGGACCGGAGTTGTTCACCAATTTGATCGGAATGGGGAGTTCCAACGCACTTACTTGGGCGAAGCAGCTAGTGATTCAGGTTATGCAAGTGATCCCGTGCACTTCGGAGCAAATGGAGATATTTACGTAAAGGCAAAGGGGGACTTCGATGTCCCGACAGTGATTCGATTTTCAAGCGATGGGATCAAACGCGAAGAGTTTCAATTGGCCTTCCGACAGGTACAGCCGTTGGGAAACACCGGACATCTTTTGTTCGAAGATCTTAGTTCGGTCGGCATCATCAAACCGAGCGGTGAGCTCGTTCGAAAAATCGATCGGCAACCCGATGGCAATTGGCTTGAAGATGTAAAAGGAATCAGGGTCGGACGCAATGGCGAATTTGCAGTGCTGACAATCCATTTCAACTCTATTCCCAACTTGCCGGATTCCATCAACCTTTTTTCTGCACTGGGCGATCCGATCCGGACTCTGGCAATTCCAAACCTTCAGCGATTTGCAGGCTTCGACTTTGACGGAGAGACTATTGTCGTTTGTAGCCCAGAAGCCATAGTGTTGTATGACTCGCAAGGGAAAGCGAAGGTTTCGCTTGATTACCCAGGCAAGAAAAAAGAGGGATCCTGGCAGGTGACTCTAACGAAGGCGGGCAGGGAGCTAGTCATTGTTGACCGCAATGCTCCGCATTCGATTTTCCGTATCGAGTTGCCGATCCTTTGCACCCAAATATTGCGAAAGCGGACTGGTGTGTAATGATCTTGTAACCCGATTGTGCCGGAGGTGGCCGCACCACCGATCGGAACGTGATCTTGGACCATTACGCCGTTGTGAATGACGGTCAAGGTACAGGGCTTCGTCATTTTGCGATCCGCGTCGAAGCGTGGTTGTTCAAGCGTAATGTCATAGCTCTGCCATTCGCCCGGTCGGCGACTAACATTAACCGTCGGCGGATACTTGCCGTAGACGGCGGCAGCCTGTCCGTCGGCGTAGGTTTCATTTTCGAATGAGTCCAGGATTTGAAGCTCTTGGTGGCCTGGGAGGAACACGCCGCTGTTCCCGCGATTCTGCCCTTGGGCTGTTGGTTTGAACTCAGTCGGCGTGGCCCACTCCAAATGGATGCGACAGTCGCCGAACTTCTCTTTGGTGTAGATATTACCGCTGTTTTTAACGACTTCAAAATAACCGTCACCGATCCTCCATTTCGGGTCTGTTACCGGCGGTTGTTCCTTGGCACCCGGACGACGCACCCATTCCGAAAGATCTTTTCCATTAAACAACAAGACAGCATCGCTTGGTGGCTTTGCAAACTCTTTCTCGGTGCCCGGACCGGGATCACGCACGGGCGGTTTCGGACGATTGAGATCATGCGGTTCCCAGACGGTTTCACTTGCGGGCGACTGGGCATCGTCTGCGGTGAGCGGCGCGGTTCCTAGGAAGACCGTTCCAGCGATAGTTGCCAAAAAAGTTGCGTAGTTTCGATGGGTGCTTTTCATACTCATTCTTCGTCTCAGTTTAAGCCGGAAATACGAATTGGATTTAGTCAGGTTTTATCATAGAGGACATCCGTCGGCGGAGCGACGGATCTACGGTTAGCCGTTGACAAATGAGGCGCGTCGTTTAGACTCGTTGCCGGACTCGGGTGCTGAGCCAGCGTGTCGCTGGCTCGGAGAATAGGGAAAACGGTGAAAATCCGTTGCGGTCCCGCCGCTGTAACCGGATACGAAGCCAACACAATTGCCACTACAGTCGATCGACTGCGGGAAGGCGTGGGCTGAGGATCATGCCGGAAGTCAGAAGACCTGCCCGATCGTCTGTTTTTTTAGTGGTAGTACCCTCGGGAATTGGGGACTGTCGCGTTTGGCTTACTCGTACTCCTCAATCGCTGCGCGTAGTCCGCGTGAATTGAAGTGTTCCTGCTTGGCCTGATTCGTCGATGGCAACCTCTCTCTCGCTGGTGCTCCGTAGGAGTTTCGTCTCCGCATCATCATCGAGGAAAATGATGAACAAACTTTTCAGCCGCCCGCGCGGCTTCACGTTGGTTGAGCTCTTGGTTGTGATCGCCATCATCGGGATTTTAGTGGGTCTGCTCTTGCCCGCCGTTCAAGCCGCACGTGAAGCAGCCCGACGCATGCAGTGTAGCAACAACGTCAAGCAAATCGGGCTGGCTTTGCATAACTACGAATCCGCCTTTCGTGTCTGGCCATCGCAGTCGACTGGCCCTGAGCCAGGACGGAATTTTAATGCTCGTCGAGGGAGTTGGTTCACCGCCTCGCTCCCCTACTTTGAACAAGTCGGTCTGTACCAGCAATTCAATCCACTGCTCCATTGGCACGATGCGGGAAATCTAACTTCGGTCAAGACATCGGTTCCGAGCCTTTCGTGTCCTTCGGCAATTCCGCGAGACGGATTTGAATGGACAGTTCTGGTTGGCTATGCCAACGCGACCACCACCACCGCAACCTTCGGTCCTCGCAGTTTTTATCCGGGCGCGACTACCGACTACGCCAATGTGGGTGGTATTAGCACCCAGCTAAACGCTGTCCTACCGGTAGGACAACAACTGTCGGACCCGCTGAATTGCGGCATTCTGAAAGGGACTGCAGTCAAGTTGTCTGAGGTCAGCGATGGCCTATCCAACACGTTCCTCGTCGTTGAATGCGCTGGTCGTCCCAATCTGTATCAAAACGGTCGTCTCGTTCCCGATGGTGCGACACCCAAGACGTGGAGCGGCTCAGCCAGTGTCACGCGACCCTTTCCAACAGGTGGAGTATGGTCCAGCCACAACAAAGGATTTCTTATCGACGGATCGCAACCCGATGGCAGCACACTCATCCGCCCCGGCACCTGCTCTATCAATTGTAGCAATGACAACGAGGTCTATGCGTTCCACACAGGTGGAGCCATGCTCCTGATGGCAGATGGATCCGTCCGATTTGTCGCCAAATCCATTCCGATCGAACAGCTCGTAGCCTTAGCAAGCCGCAACGGTCAAGAAGTCATCTCTTACGAATAAGATTGGCTTCATCGTCTTGACACCTCTTACCAACGAGTGAGCCCAGGAGCATCTTTGATGACAGCGAAAACGTTGATGGTCATGGGCACGAGTTCCTCGGCCGGTAAGAGCCTGCTGACAGCCGCGATCTGCCGGTGCTTCGCGCGACGAGGGGTCCGCGTTGCACCGTTCAAGGCTCAGAACATGTCCAACAACTCAGCGGTCTGCGCTGATGGGTCCGAGATCGGACGATCTCAAGCATTCCAAGCCTTTGCGGCGTCGGTCTTGCCGCATTCGGACATGAATCCAATCTTGCTGAAACCAGAGGGGGACACCTACTCACAAATCATCCTCAATGGTCGGCCGTTGCAATCGCTCCAAGCCCATGAGTACTTTCAACGAAAAAAAGAATTCTGGCCGCACGTCACTGGGGCGTTGGATCGATTGCGCGAGCAGTACGAACTGGTAGTTATCGAAGGGGCCGGAAGCCCTGCCGAACTCAACTTGTCGTCGGTCGAGATCGTTAACATGGCGGTGGCGCGATATGCAAACTCGCCGGTGATCTTGGTCGGTGATATCGAACGAGGGGGCGTCTTCGCACAACTGCTTGGGACCCTTTGGCTCTTGCCGCCCGAGGAGCGTGCTTTGATCAAGGGCCTAATGGTTAACAAGTTTCGTGGCGACTTGAGACTGTTCGATCGCGGCGTTGCTATTCTTGAGGAACGCGGAGATGTTCCGGTGCTAGGCGTTTTGCCCTGGCTTGATGCTTTGGAACTCCCCGAAGAAGATGCCGTTGCCTTGACGGATGCCATTCCAAACATCGATCTAGGCGCCGATGCTTCCGATTCACGACTCGATATTGCGGTGATTCACTTTCCGCACATATCCAACTTCGATGACTTCGATCCAATTGCGTGCGAGCCCTCGGTGAGGCTTCGTTATGTAAAAACGCTGCAACAACTTAGCCGCCCCGATGTGATCATTTTGCCAGGAACCAAGAACACCCTTAGCGATCTGAATTGGTTGCGAATGACGGGCATTGCCGAGCGCGTTCTAGAATTGCAAGCGCAAGGCGCGGTGATCATCGGAATTTGCGGCGGATACCAAATGCTTGGTCGCCATTTGAGCAATCCGAATCGCGTCGAAAACGATTGGCATTCCGCCTCCGGACTCGGCCTGCTCGATGGCGAGACCATCTTTCAAACGGAAAAGCAGACTTGCCAAATCAAAGCCGAAATTCTTGACGATGCCATGGCACCGGGTACGCTGGGCGAATCGATCAACGGCTATGAAATCCATGTCGGACACACGACTTCTTCATCGTCATGGCTTCGTATGGAAAATGCAACCGATGAATCGGACCCTTCGAAAACCAATCCACCCAGACTCGATGGAGCTAGGTCCGACGATGGCCGCGTGTGGGGATGTTACCTGCATGGGCTTTTTCACAACGATCGGTTCCGATCGGCGTGGCTCCGTTCTCTGGGTGTTGTTACCTCGGAGTCGAGATCACCAAACGCAAACGAATCGATCTTGCGCTCGCTGGATCGACTGGCGGATGCGTTCGAAACGCATATCGATATGAACCAACTCGAAAAAATCATTTGGAGCCAGGAGCTCGCAACCAATCATGTCGGATGAAATCAATGAAAAACACAAAGAGCGAATGGTCCGGATCAACGAAGTCAAGGATCGACAGCTCGCCGAAGCCACGGAAGAGAAAGGGCTCATCATCGTCCATACCGGGGCAGGCAAAGGGAAGTCAACCGCAGCATTCGGCATGGCCATTCGATCGCTTGGGCAAGGAATGAAGGTAGCCATTGTGCAATTTATCAAGGGTGCCATCCCGACCGGCGAAGGAGCCTTCATCGAAAAAATTTCTAAGTTGGGCATGCCCATCGAGATGCACACACTCGGCGAAGGTTTTACTTGGAAGACTCAGGATCGCGATCGCGACATCGCCACGGCCCAAAAGGGATGGCAAAAAGCAGTCGAGTTAATGCGAGATCCTTCGATCGATTTGGTGATCTTGGACGAACTGAATATTGCAACGAAGTACGAATATATTTCGACCGCCACCGTGGTCGAGGAATTGTTGCAAAAGAGACCAATGTTGCACGTGGTGATCACCGGCCGCAACGCCAGCCCTGAGTTGATTGAGATCGCGGATCTCGTTTCGGAAATGAAAGTCATTAAACATCCCTACTCTCGCGGGATCAAACCGCAGCGGGGAGTCGAATTCTAACCTTCCATGTCGAATTCCAAACTCAAAGGCACACTTACATTAATCTTGGGCGGAGTGCGAAGCGGCAAGAGCCGGTTCGGACAAGAGCTTGCGCATCGGTTGGGCAATGACGATGTTCTGTTCGTTGCCACGGCGGAATCACGCGACGAAGAAATGGCTCGCCGGATCGACAAGCATCGGCAATCACGGCCAGACACGTGGCAGACGCTCGAACAACCACTGAGGACGGGCAAGACAATCAATGTCCTCGAGTTGTTGCCAAAGGTTGTTTTGGTCGATTGCTTAACGTTGCTGGTTAGCAATGTACTGTTGGAAAACAAGTCGGATCTCGATGCGCCGGAGGGGATTGCTGCGATCGAAAGACGGATGCATTCCGAGGTCGAAGATCTCATTGCAGTAGCCAAGCAACACGGGATCCATTTGATCGTGGTGTCAGGCGAAGTGGGCATGGGCTTGGTTCCAGAAAACGCGTTGGGTCGATTGTTTCGCGACTTGCTCGGCTGGTCCAACCAACAGCTTGCCGCCTGCGCAAACTCGACCTACCTCATGGTGGCAGGCTTACCAATCAATGTGTCGTCGTTTGGATGCACGGTGCAACAAGCCGCCGAAGGACTGGCCGAAGAACTTCAAACAGGAGCACAAAAATGAAGTCAGGGAACGCAACCCAATTTGGACTGCTCCGATTTATCGGAGCTTTGAGATTGTATCGAGCAGCTTCAGCCTTTTTCGACGCTTCTCGGATAACGCCACCAGTAAAGTTTCTCGTTCCCGGGCTCTGCCTGGGAACGCACTGCTCTGGAGGCTCTGCCTCGCTTGGCAATGCAAGCGAAACACGTATTCTTGACGATTCGGCAGGCAGAGCCTGCAAGTCAGTGGATTCCAAGGCAGAGCCCTGGAACCAGTCGGTGGCGATCGGCCAGAAGTGTCCCTTTCTTTTGCTTTTTTTTGTTCTTGCGTTGGGTTGCCTTAAAAGTGAGCCGCATTCAGTCGTGCAACCGGCAAGCCCATCGACCGAAGAAGTCAAACTTGAGATGTTGGCTTTCGATCGACTGAAGCGAACCCTTCGTTTCACCGAAGTACCGAAAAGAATAGTTTCCTTGTCACCATCCACCACCGAACTGTTGTACGCAATCGGGGCCGGGGAGCAGTTGGTTGGAGCTACCGAACATTGCAATTACCCGACCGCGGCGACCAAACTCAAGCGAGTTGGTGGCGGGACATTGCAAGGAATAAGCCGGGAGACCATTCTAAGCCTGAACCCCGATCTGATCTTATGCAAGTGGGATAGCCATCAGCCACTCATTGAGCCTTTTGAACGATTCAAGGTGCCGATCATGGCGATCGGTGCCGATACGCTGGCCGAACTATATGAGGAAGCTGTGTTGCTTGGCCAAGTGACGGGACATGAAGCGGAAGCTAGCCAATTGGTCGATCAGATGAAGCGGCGTGTCGTGGCTTTGACATCGTGGGTCGATTCCGTGCCGATGGATCAACGACGACGCGCTTTCTATGAAGTATGGGACGAACCTCTGATGACCGCTGGGCCAAAGTCGTTTATCGGAGAGATGCTTGAGATGGGAGGGATGAAAAACATCTTCGACGACACAACGGTCCGGTATCCTCGTATCAGCGATGAGGTGGTTCTGGATCGAGATCCTGAAGTGATTCTTGCACCCTCGACGCATCGAGCGAAAGTCAGCATGGAAATCCTAGCCAAGCGTCAAGGTTGGGACCGGATTACGGCAGTGCGAGATCGTCAAGTATTTCTGATCGATGGCGATCAAGTGTCACGGTGCGGCCCACGCATGCTAGATGCTTTGGAGGCAATGATTCGTGCGGTCTATCCCGATAAGCTACCTAAAGTTCCGTCGAAGGAACTGAATGACGAAGGTGCGGACTCGGGCAACGAAGCAAAACAGGACGCGGACCGTTGAAGTATCCCATCGTCCCATTTGCAATTGCGTTTGTGTTCTTGCTGGCGCTGGCCATCGTTAGCCTAGTGTCGGGCGCCGTTTCGATTTCCGCTTACGGAGTCCTGGAGTGGCTCTTTGGATTCGAAGCTGAGTCACTTACAAATACGGAGCGAACCATTCTGATGCAACTGCGACTGCCTCGAGTCATCACGGCATGCTTGGTGGGTTGCTCGCTTGGAATTGCTGGCGTCGGCTTTCAGGGCTTGTTTCGCAATCCGCTCGCCGATCCTTATGTGATCGGGGCGTCGAGCGGGGCTGGTCTGGGGGTTACCTTGGCGGTAGTACTAGGTTTCCAAGCCAGTTTTGTGGGGCTGAGCGGCGTCGCGTTGTCGGCCGTCGTGGGATCGTTGTTGGCGGTGACCGTCGTATTCGCGATCGGTTCTGTGGGCCGAGGTAGTTCGGTATTGACATTACTGTTGGCGGGTGTCGCGGTCAGCAGCATGATCAATGCAATCGCCTCGTTGCTCATGTACTTGAATGACGACAGCGTGGTGGTAATTTTGGCTTGGCTGATGGGTAGTCTTGCAGGCAACGACTGGAGTATCGTGATGGCGACGACGGCCTCATCGCTTGTTGGCTTTGCAATCTTGTGGAGCATGTCACGGCCGATGGATGTCTTTTTGCTCGGCGACGTCACGTCGGAGTCGCTGGGTTTGGATTTGTTTCGATTTCGCATTCTGTTAGTGGTGGGTTCGAGTATCGCCACGGCGGCCGCTGTCGCTTCGGCGGGGATCATCGGGTTTGTCGGTTTGATCGCGCCGCATGTTGCCCGTCGTTTGGTTGGGCCCCGTCATTTGTGGTTGCTGCCGATGAGCGCATGCGTCGGTGCTGCCATCATGATGGTGGCGGATGTGGCGGCCAGGACGGTGGTTGCGCCGGCGGAATTACCGGTTGGAATTCTGACGGCCATATTGGGTTGTCCGTTCTTTTTGTTCCTGCTGAAGTCACGCAAGGAAACACAGGACGGTGCCTCATGAGTCAACTCACCAGCAAGGAATTGACGTTTTCGTACGCGAATCGATTGATTTTGGATCGCATTTCGATGGAGTTGAAAGCCGGCGAAGTCGTTGTTTTGCTTGGTGCCAATGGCGCAGGTAAGACGACATTACTGCAGTCGCTCTGTCGCCAGCTTCGACCTGAGGCCGGCACGGTTGAGGTGGCCGAGCGGGACATCAAGCTTTTTACGCGACGTTCGTTGGCACAGAATATCGCTTTCATGCCACAACACGAAAATCGCCAATCGGAATTGACAGTCCACGATGTGGTATCGCTTGGTCGCACGCCCCACTCTGGATGGTGGATGCCGTTTTCAAAGCACGATCGTGAAGTCGTAGAAGAATCGCTCAAGGCCACTGGGCTATCGGAATTTCGTCGCCGCCGCATTACGCAACTGTCTGGGGGCGAGTGGCGACGGATGATCTTGGCCAGGGCGCTCGCACAAGACGCACCAATACTGCTTTTGGATGAACCCACGGCCGGTCTCGATTTGAAGTATCAGTTCGACGTGCTGGACAGGGTGCGTCGGATGGCCAAGGAACGCGACTTGGTCGTCGTCGTAACGCTTCACGATTTGAATCATGCGGCCATGTTTGGTGATCGATTGGCGCTGCTATTCAATCACGCGTTGATCGCGATCGGCACGGCCCGAGAGGTATTGACACCTAGCTTGATTCGACAAGCGTTTGACGTCTCGGTAACGGTTATCGATCATCCGGTACATGGGACTCCGTTTGTGGTGCCGATGTATCCCACATGCGGTGACATTCAACGAGTTGACACCGAGAGCGGTACTACGGTGCGAGATGACTGAGTTTCACTTTGCTGCCGTGGTGGTATTGGCTTTCCTGGTTGATATCTTTTTGGGGGACCCGCCAAACCGGTTTCATCCGGTTGCTTGGATGGGCAACGCGATCGGACTGGTCCGACGCTCGGCACCCAAATCGGGAGACGGCGTTCGTTTTGGATGGGGATTGGCGTTGGTCTGTGGCGGTATGGTTTTCATGGGTGTCCTTGGTTGGATCGTCCAACGTGCCTGCCAGTACTGTCCTGCATTGGTTAGCATCGTTGTTCAAGCGGTAGTGTTGAAATGCTCATTTAGTATAAGTTCGCTGGCCAAGGCTGCGAAAGGTGTCAGCACGGCGCTTCGCAACGAGGATTCCGATGCAGCGCGACATCAAGTCGCGTATCATCTTGTCAGCCGTGATGTTTCGAAACTGGACGCATCGAAACTATCGGCTGCAACAATCGAGTCGGTCGCTGAGAACACGAGTGATTCGGTCATTGCGCCACTGTTTTATTTCGCGATTGCAGGCTTGCCGGGCGCTCTGGTGTATCGATTTGTTAACACTTGCGATGCAATGATTGGTTATCGCACTGCGGAGCTTGAATGGTTTGGAAAGGCGGCGGCTCGGACCGATGATGTGTTGAATTGGCTTCCGGCTCGCATCACCGCAGTCCTGATTCTTTTGGTAGGAGGAATACGGAAGGGTCGGTTTCGCAAAGCGACGGCGATTTGGATGCGCGATCATCGTTTGACCGCCAGTCCAAACGCGGGGCATCCGATGAGTGCCGTATCGGGTGTGCTTGGGGTGGTTTTGGAAAAAGAGGGGCATTATGTCCTCGGAGCAGGTGAGCCTAATCCTACGGCCGCCACGATCGAACTAGCGATTGGATTGCTTTGGAAAACGACACTCGCCGGCGGTTTGCTTTTTATTGCAACGGTTTCCCTTTGCGGTTGGGGGCAAACACGATGAGCAAGCCGTATGACCCGTCCGTCGAAGCATACCATGGCGGGATCGACCCAGCGGAACTCGTTCGACTTGGTATCAAACCGGATTGCGCGATCGATTTTAGCTCCAATATTTTGCCCTTTGGACCTTCACCGCGTGTGCTTGAGGCGATTCGGACGACTCCTATCGATCGGTATCCAGACCGCAAGTGTCGGTTGCTGCGGAAAGCCATCGCGGAGTTGCATTCGATTGATGTCGATCGCATCTTAGTTGGCAATGGATGCAGCGAGTTGATTCATTTGATAGCCAGTTCCATTATCCGGCCTGGTGATCCAGTGTTGGTGGTGGCGCCAACGTTTTCGGAGTATGAACGGGCCACGCATTTGGCAAATGGGATCGTGCACCGGTGTTTGGCCGTCGCCGAGAAACGGTTTGCATGTCCTTGTGACGCCATCGATTTGACACTGAAGACGTTGGCGATAAAGGGTGTATGGATTTGCAATCCGAACAACCCGACGGGGCAAAGCGTCACTCGTGGGCAATTGGTTGGGTGGCTTGAAGAGTACCCGCGTACGATCTTTATTATTGACGAAGCATATATCGAGTTTGCCGATCCCCTCGAGTCGATGATCGAGTGTGAATTTGAGAACTTGATTGTGCTTCGGTCGATGACGAAGGCCTACGCGATGGCTGGTTTGCGGCTAGGTTACGCAGTCATGTGCGACTCGTTGCACCAAACGATTCGTGGTCGGCGCGCACCCTGGTCGGTCAATTCGATCGCGCAAGCAGCGGGTTTAGCTGCAATTCAGGATCAGGCTTATTATGTGGACGCCATGAGCCGGCTTCACGATGCAAAGCAGTCCATGCTGGAGAGTTTCCAACGTAATGGATTTCAGCCGCTAGAGAGCGACACTTGCTTCTTTTTGCTTCCGATGGATGATCCCGCGGTTGTTCGCAATGCATTGCTTCGAGATGGTTTGTTTGTTCGGGACTGTCAATCGTTTGGCATCGAAAATCATTTGCGAATTGCGGTACATGAACCGGTCCACAATCTCCGACTGGTGCATGCGATGTCAGATTTGAAACGGGGAATCAACGCGACCGGCATGCTCGTGGAAAATTCTACGCCGGACTCGCCAGTCGAAAGAACCGCATTATCGCAACCGCAGCAGACAGCGGAATGGAATGAAGACTTTCGCGATGGGCTTAATTTGTTGTTTCGTCGACGTCGTGACGTCCGACGATTTCGGCGGGACGCGATACCGGAAGGCTCGCTGTTGCGATGGATCCAGGCGGCCTGTTTAGCACCCTCAGTTGGTCTCTCACAGCCATGGCGTTTCGTATCCGTTTCGTCATCTGACAGGCGTGCAAAGATTGTCGCCGAATTTGAGAAGCAGAACGAGATGGCGGCCACTGGATATGACGACGAAACAGCCACACGTTATCGGGCCTTGAAATTAGCAGGGCTTCGTGAATCGCCAGAGCAGCTTGCTGTATTTGTGGATCTCGATCCGCAGCAGGGCCAAGGTTTGGGTAGAGCGACGATGCCCGAATCGATTGCCTATTCGGTGGTTTCGGCCATTCAGAATTTCTGGCTTGCGGCGAGAAGCGAAGGGGTTGGGGTGGGGTGGGTCTCGATTCTTCGCCCCGAAGTGATTGCGGAGTTGCTGGATGTCCCCTCGACTTGGCAACTGATTGCTTATTTGTGCATCGGTTTTCCGGAGGATGCGGTCGATGAGGTGCCGGAGCTTGAACGAAAGGGTTGGGAACAGCGAGTGGGCATACAGTCCCATTGGCTTCAGCGATGACTCTATTAATATTATTGTCGCCTTTATTATTATCGCCTTTTGCTCCGCGAAAGTGCGCCGTTCTAACGCACTTTTGCGGAGCAAAAGGCGACAATGGTGGCCGAGCGAGGCCCTTCGCTCGGTGGACTCAAAACCTGAGCGACGGCCTCGCTCTGGGTGTCACGCTTAAACTGGGTGGCACGCTCTGAGGTACGAAGGGCGTGGTGAATCGCTAGTGCTTCGTCAATGTTTAATTTTAGGGTTGTGAGCGGCAAAGCGCTAGCCGCCGGTTTTGAAGTTGCACGCTTAGATGTATTTCAGGCCAAAGGCCCATTCGTTTACCTAGCCCAGGCCAACGGCCTGGGTGACACGCAAACACGAGACTAGTTAGGGCTGAAGGCCCGGCAATTTGACAAACGGACGGGCCTTCAGCCCTAACATAATTGCGTTTTGCCTAGTCCCAGGCCGTTGGCCTGGGCTAGGCAAACTACCGGGCCTTCGGCCCTAAGCACAATGGTGCAACTTCAAAACTTACGCGTCGGA
>Ga0105048_10010492_pt1 | contig 14672 bp, 9 predicted proteins | sample MAT05_FD_78382 | JGI IMG/M metagenome (GOLD analysis project Ga0105048, IMG submission 78382) | Freshwater microbial communities from Lake Fryxell liftoff mats and glacier meltwater in Antarctica - MAT-05 | ecosystem: Environmental > Aquatic > Freshwater > Ice > Liftoff microbial mat | place... | reverse complement strand
TAACAGGAAATAAAGTATGAGAATTCATGTTGCCAAGGACCGGTTGCCCGTTTTCGTTGTGGGAGTGCCAGTTATAATGCGGATGAATGAAACCTGAGGCAATAACAACGGCACTCCTCACACCGTTACAACGGCACGCTTCAGCCCCTAGAATCAAATTCTGGTCGCCCAGTCCGGCCTTGGCATTGCTACGGCGCCGCGAATTGCTTAGTAACCTAACTTTTGTTTCCAGGCGGTAACGCCCACCGAACCCTTCCTCAATCTGTTCGCAATCGGAAGACTTGCAATAAGGATTGGGGCCACTTCCATTGAGCAAGCGAAACGAAATGAATACTTACAGTCTCGATTACATCGACGACTTATACGTACGCTACATCCAGGATCCAAGCAGCGTTTCTGAGGTCTGGAAGAAGTACTTCGAGGAATTTTCTTTAGCCGCCCAAACCGAAACGATGGTGGTTGCTCCGAACGGGCCGACCGCTTCGACCCACGCGTCGGAGGCCGATGTTACGCCTGACATTCTTTGGCTGGCTCGGATGCAGGAGCGGGTCGACCAGCTCGTGCGCGAGTATCGTGTGCGGGGACACTTGATGGCCAAGATCGACCCGCTCGGCTTGACGCGCAAGGGACCGCCCGAACTAGATCCTAAGTCGCACGGTTTGACCGAAGAAGATCTCCGCCGCGCATTCACATCGCCCACGCTGGAGTATGCCAACGGCCGAACGCTAGCCGACATCATCGAAAAGCTTCGAAACACCTACTGCCGCAGCATCGGTGCCCAGTTCATGCACATCGACAATCGCAACATTCGCGATTGGCTGCAGCGTCGTATGGAGACGACACAGAACAGGTTGACCCTATCGCATGAGGTCCAAACACGTATTTATACCAAGCTCGCGGACGCGACTATCTTCGAAGAGTTTGTTCGTAAAAAATACGCGACGGCCAAAACGTTCTCGCTGGAAGGAGCTGAAAGTCTCATTCCACTCCTGGATCGGGCTCTCGAAAAGGCGGGGCAGCATGGTGTCAAAGGGGTCGTATTGGCCATGGCTCACCGTGGGCGTCTGAACGTTCTCGCGAACATCTTGGGCAAACGCGCCCAGAGCATCTTCTGGTCGTTCGATGATCCCAAACCAGAACTGTTCCGAGGTGGTGGCGACGTAAAGTACCACATGGGGTACAGCAGTGACTGGACGACGAGCACGGGGCAGAAAGTCCATATCTCGCTTTGTTTTAACCCAAGCCATTTGGAGTTTGTGAACCCCGTCGCGTTGGGTAGATGCCGTGCAAAGCAAGATCGCGATGGCGACACGCACCGCACGGAAAGCATGACCATTCTTATCCATGGCGACGCGGCGTTTATCGGAGAGGGAGTCGTCCAAGAGACACTCAACCTGAGTGAGTTGCCTGGCTATCGAACCGGCGGTACGCTCCACATCGTGCTCAACAATCAAATTGGTTTCACGACCGAACCGGATGAAGCCCGCAGCTGCACGTACGCTACCGATATCGCAAAGATGCTTCAGATTCCTATTTTTCATGTCAACGGCGAAGACCCAGAGGCCGTGGCCCAGGTCGTCAATCTGGCGATGGACTTCCGCAAGGAGTTTGAAAAAGATGTCGTGATCGATATGTATGCCTACCGACGTTTAGGTCACAACGAAGGGGACGAACCTCGATTCACGCAGCCGCTCATGTATTCTGCGATCGATAAGCGAAAAAATGTTCGCGAAAGCTACCTGGAGTACTTGCTCAATCTGAACGAACTCTCGAGGCAGGAGGCTGACTCGATCGCGGAAGTTCGACACAATAGGCTTTCGCGAGAGTTCGAACTTGCTAAAACCGAACCGTTTGTGCATGATCTCCAAAGTCTCACGGGCTATTGGGCAGGCTATTTTGGCGGAATCGAACCTGCGGATGCGGTGGTCACGACCGCCATTCCACGACAAATTGCCAGCGAGTTGATTGCCAAAGCGGCTTCCGTCCCCAGCGGATTCAATCTTCATAAGAAACTGGTTCGCCAGTTCGAGGACCGTCGGGAAATGGCGGCAGGCAACCAGCCGTTGGATTGGGCTACCGCCGAGTCTTTGGCTTTCGGATCGCTGCTCGCCGAAGGGCAACCGGTTCGATTGTCGGGGCAGGACAGCGAACGAGGGACGTTCTCCCAGCGTCATGCCGTTGTCCGGGACGTCGAAGACAATCGCAAGTACATGCCCCTGGGCAATCTCGCTCCCAATCAAGCAAGAATGGAGGTCATCAACAGCCCGCTATCGGAGGCGGCTGTACTCGGTTTCGAATACGGATATAGTCTTGACTGCCCCGAAGGCTTGATCGCATGGGAAGCTCAATTCGGTGACTTCTGGAACGTGGCTCAATGCGTTGTCGATCAGTTCATCACGAGCGCGGAAGACAAGTGGCGCCGCCTGAGTCGGTTGGTCATGCTGTTGCCACATGGTTTCGAGGGACAAGGTCCGGAGCACTGCAGCGCACGCCTAGAACGGTTCTTGTTGCTGACGGCCGAGCATAATGTTCAAGTGACCCAGCCCTCGACTCCAGCCCAGTATTTTCACTTGTTGCGCAGGCAAGCGAAATCCAAGTGGAGTAAACCGCTGATAGTTTTGACCCCCAAGAGCTTGCTCAGAAACAAGAATTGTGTTTCCACCCTGGACGACATTGAACACGGGCAGTTTCACAAGATCCTTCCCGACAATCGGCCTGCAGGTGCCACCACGACCCGCGTCATCATGAGCACGGGAAAAGCGTATTATGATCTGTTGGCTGAACGAACACGATTGCAGCGCGACGACGTAGCCTTGATCCGCATTGAGCAGTTCTACCCGCTAGAGGCGGCTAAGGTGGTTGAGGCATTAAGTCTCTATGCAGCTGGAACGCCAGTGTTTTGGTACCAGGACGAGCCAAGCAACATGGGGGCTTGGCAGCACCTGAAAATGCGGTGGGGAGACGAGATCATGGCCAGATATAAATTGGAACGTATCTCGCGTGTGGAATCTGCGAGCCCCTCAACAGGTTCGCTTCGGGCCCACCAATTGGAAGAACGCGAACTCCTTGCCATGGCATTTGGAAACTAGAATGAGCGAACACAGCAATCGAGCCGAGCCGAGTCCACGACCAGTCGATATCGTGTTCGATTGTGTGCCGCTCCGAACCCTGGCGAGACTAGATGCTCCTTTGGATGCGTCTCCCGGTCTTGTTGCAAAGTACGCTAGAATCAAAGCTGCGATTATAGAACACGGTGCATACAACACTTATTATCTTCACAACGCCCACTGTAGGTTCTTTGTCACCAACGATCCGATGAATGGTATGATCGCTTTTCGATTCGAAGGAGTTGTCTTTACCGATGACTCAGATTCGAAAGCTCGACACGCCACGCTCCGGGTGACTCTCGACAAAGAGACGTGCTCCTGGCTAGAACAGCATGTCGTGAAATGGTTTGAGGAGACGGTAAGCCAAGCGGTGATCATCGAGTTTGATCGCTACATTGGTGCCGGCGACCCCGAGCAAACAAGACAGCGAATGCTTCGGATGGAAAAGGCCATCGAAGACCAAGGCGGATTTGTAGGCATGCACTTGTAGACGCCTATGCCACACCGCTGGCGAAAGCCGTAGCGTAGGCTCGGCAGTGGGAAATCGTGATCATGACTTCGCGAATCCCGCGTTGACGGGCGATCTCGGCGGCTTTCCCGGTGATCTTGATGACAGGGGCTCCCGAAACTTCATTGATGATCTCCACATCCGTCCAGAGGATTCCTTTGGCCCATCCGGTACCTAAGACCTTGAGTACGGCTTCCTTGGCTGCCCAGCGACCGGCGTAGTGCTGTGTGGCTGCTTTTCGCGACGAGCAATAGAGTATTTCTCGCTGCGTAAAGACTCGCTGCAAGAAGACTTCACCATGCTTTTCGATCATTTGTGCGATGCGAACACATTCTATAATGTCCGTACCGATGCTGATCAAGTTTCCTGTCATATCGTCTGGCATGTTCGTACTGCTGATGGTGAATTCAATGCCGCGAATTCCATTCTTGTTCCTGGGAGCGTCGCGGGCGCTGTTTCGGGACACTCGATGTAAACGCATGTCGCTGTTGGCCAACAGATTCTAGCATGTCATGGCCAATTTCGAGGGGTGCATCTTCGGTCGCCAAGGCATCGGAAGCCGGGTTGCCCTGTCGACGCAATTGGAGCACTTGGACATACTCGGCGCCGAAAAAGAGAATGGATATTCCGTAATAGCACCATAGCAAAATGGCGATAAACGAACCGACCGCGCCATAAGCCGACGAGTATCTCATCCCGATCAAAAACGCACCAAGAATTTCTCGGCCCAGCTCCCAAATGACAGCCGCCAATAGCCCTCCCCGAATCGCGTATCTCCAACAAACAAATTTCTTGGGCAGCCATCGATAGACAAAGGAGAACAGCGTTGCATTGGCTATCACTGCAAAGGCGAGGTCAAAGAAGCCAAACATATGGTGCAAGCTAGGCAGCGATGAATCGGTTAATGAACGCACTTGAGCTACGATCATGCTCGCCGCGAAGAGGAGTACGATCATGCCACCCAAGCTGACCAGCATCAAGAATGCCAGGAAGCGGCTCTTCACGACCTTGTAAATAGTGCGACGCACGTCCGCTCCTTTTTGGGCTGGGATCCGAAAAATCCGATCGAAACCGCGATCGATCTGCGCAAAGATCCCTATCGCAGCCAGCGTAGCAGCCAGGAAACCAAACGGCCCGCTCACCAGCGAGTGGTTCTGCAGTTGCATCAGCACCTGCTCAATTTGTTGCTTGATCACCGGGGATGCGTAGGTTTCAACGATCGTGAGAATTTGCTCCTCGGCTTTCTTGCCGGAGCGTGAAAACTGCAAGAAGATTCCAAATCCGGAGGTCAGGAGCAGCATCATCGGGAAAAGCGACAACGCCAGATAGTAAGCCACCGATGCAGCCAGAGAGCTAGCATCGTCTTCGCTCCAACGGATGGCAGCGTCCCTTATGTTGGGAAAGAAATTCCTGATCCAATGCTTTCCGGACCGAATCGCAACATGCTGCAGACTCGGGGATTGCTGGCTTTCGGACGGCATAGGGGAATTCGACATCTCGTGAGTCTAGAATCTGAACCGTTCAGACGCCATAGCTTCCAGAAAACGCTTTCCGAGGCGGATGTTGCTATTTTAGAACAAACAGCAGATCCCCCGTTTCCACTTGGCTACCGGATTGGACGAGCAGTTGTACGATTTCACCGTCCCGCTCGGCGTTTATCACGGTCTCCATCTTCATGGCTTCCAGGGCCAACAATTTTTGTCCTTTGGTTACTTTAGCACCTTGAGCGACCGCTACACCAATGACCATGCCCGGCATTCCGGCGGCGACATGCGTTGGATCGGCGGCGTCCGCTTTGACACGAGTCGCTGCTTTCGATTCGATCGATCTGTCGACGACCTCCACCTCGCGAGGCTGGCCATTGAGTTCGAAGAATACGGTTCGCGTGCCGTTTGCTCTTGCCTCGCCGATCGCTAGAAATTTGATGATCAATCGCTTGCCTGGCTCGATATCGACGGAAAACTCTTCGCCGATCGAAGGCCCGAAGAAGAAAGCGGATGTGGGAAGCAAGGAAACGTCGCCATAGCTTCGTACGTGCGCGACGTATTCGTCAAACACTTTTGGATAAAGAGCGCTGGTAACGATATCTCGCATGGTCGGCTCGCGCCCGAGCTTTGGTTTCAATTGCGTACCGATGGCATCGAAGTCAGTCGGTGGCAATGTCACCCCTGGTCGCGTGAGCACTTCCGGGTTGTTTTTGAGAATCGACTTCTTGACTTCCGAGGGAAAACCGCCTGGTGGTTGCCCCATCATTCCCCCAACCAAATCCAAAACGGAGGCAGGGTAGGCGATTTCGCGAGTGCCGTTGGCAACGTCTTCCGCAGACAGATTGTTGGCGACCATGAACAAAGCCAAATCGCCTACGGCTTTGCTCGTCGGCGTAACCTTGACGATATCGCCCATCAGTTGGTTCGCATCCGCGTAGCGTTTGCAGACTTCTGCCCACTGGTCTGCTAACCCAAGCGCTTTTGCCTGTTGGTAGAGATTAGTGTATTGCCCCCCCGGCATTTCATGTTGGTAAAGATCGCCCGCCGCGACCAGTGATTCGCTTTCGAAGGGGGCATAGAACTGTCTGGCCGCCTTCCAGTATTCCGAAAGCTGCGTGAGCGCGTCGGTGTCGAGTTGGCTATTGCGGGGCGAAAACCTGAGCGACTCGACCAAGGTGTTTAGATTGACCTGCGAGGTTCCGCCCGACATGGATGCAAACGCGCCATCGGCGATTTCGAGCCCTTCTTCGGCCGCATTCAAAATCGAAGCGGCTTGGATGCCAGCCGTATCGTGTGTATGGAAATGGATCGGGATGCCGATCTCTTGTTTCAAGCTTGCGACCAATTTCTTGGCAGCGGCGGGTTTGCACAGCCCCGCCATATCTTTGATAGCTAGAATGTGAGCTCCCATCCGCTCGAGCTCCTTGGCGAGATCGACGTAATACTTGAGGGAGTATTTCTGGCGATTGGGATTGAGGATGTCGCCGGTGTAACAAATAGCCGCTTCGCATATCATGCCCGATTCGACTACCGCATCCATGGCGACTCGCATGTTCTCCGACCAATTGAGCGCATCGAAAACACGGAAGATATCGATGCCAGCTTCGGCCGCTTCCCGGACGAAGGCTCGAACGACATTGTCCGGGTAGTTGGTGTAACCGACTGCGTTCGATGCGCGCAGCAGCATTTGGAACAACGTATTGGGGATCTTCTCGCGAAGACCGGACAATCGCTGCCAGGGGCTCTCTTTCAAGAAGCGCATGCTGGTGTCAAAGGTTGCTCCGCCCCACATCTCAAGGCTAAAGAATTGGGGTGTCAAACGCGCATAGGCATCGGCGATCTGCAGCATGTCGAAGGTGCGAACCCGCGTCGCCAACAACGATTGATGCGCGTCGCGCATCGTGGTGTCGGTGAGCAATAATTCTTTGCTGCCTCGAATCGAATCGCAAAATTTCTTAGCTCCAAGCGCTAAGAACTGCTTTCGATATCCATCTGGCATGGGTTTGGTCGCGTCCAGCTTCGGAAGGTGAGCTCGTTCACGCCGAATCGAAACGCCGCTATTTCCCACCAGCTTGTTTCCGTTCACGAGAGTTTCGGCAATAAAACTCAATAGTCGCGTGGCGCGGTCCCTGCGTCGTTGCAGCGTGAAAAGCTCGGGGGTTTTGTCGATCATTCTCGTCGTTGCATGACCGGCGAGAAAGGTCTTATGATTGATGAGCGAAATAAGAAAAGGGATGTTGGTCTTTACACCGCGGATGCGAAACTCTTGCAAGCAACGTTCCATCCGCCCCGCAGCTTCACCCAGGTTGCGACCTCGAGCAGTCACTTTGACCAGGAGTGAATCGTAAAATGGATTGACAACCGCACCGCTAAATGCACTCCCGGCATCCAGCCGAATGCCCATACCACCCGCACTACGATAGTGAGTAATCCGACCATAGTCTGGACGAAACTGGTTGGTCGGGTCCTCGGTAGTCACTCGGCACTGGATGGCAGTTCCGACAACCTGTACGTCCTTTTGCAAAGGCAAGCCTAAGGAATCATCGCCAAGTCTTTCGCCTTGAGAAACCAATATTTGCGCGCGCACTAAATCGATTCCGGTGACCTCTTCGGTGACCGTATGTTCGACTTGGATCCGAGGGTTGACTTCGATGAAATAGAATTTGTCGGTTTCGGTGTCGAGCAGGAACTCCACGGTCCCGGCACAGTAGTACCCAACCTCTTTCGCGATCGCGATCGCTGCCTCATGAAGCTCCGATGCAGTTTGACGGCTCAGGTTGGGAGCTGGAGCCAATTCGACCACTTTCTGGTGTCGACGTTGGACCGAGCAGTCTCGTTCGTGTAGGTGGATGATATTTCCAAACTGATCGCCCAATATTTGCACTTCGAGATGGCGGGCTTGACCGACGAGTTTCTCTAAAAAAACTTCATCGCTTCCAAACGCGTTTTTGGATTCGCGCTGTGCTTGCTCGAGATTGGAGGCAAGTTCGCTTTCTGCTTCGACGACGCGCATGCCTCGTCCTCCACCTCCCTTCGATGCCTTGAGCATGATCGGATAGCCCATGCTTTTGGCAGTTTCCATCGCTTCGTCGAGCGAAGCGACAGCGTGGGCGGAACCCTCGAGCACAGGCACGCCAACCTTTTTGGCAATCGAGCGTGCTGCAACTTTGTCTCCGAGCAACTGCAGGGCATGGACACTAGGTCCGACAAACGTGATTCCCGCCACCGCCAACGCCTTGGCGAACTCAGGATTCTCGGAAAGAAATCCGTAGCCAGGGTGCACGGCATCGATCTCGTTTTCGAGGCAAAGTCGGACAATCGCATCGATGTCGAGATAGGATCGGATCGGTTCTCCAGCTTTGCCGATCTGATAGGCCTCGTCTGCCTTGAATCGGTGCAGAGCAAATCGGTCTTCGTGGGAGTACAAGGCAACCGTACGAATCTTTAGTTCGTGGGCGCTTCGGAAAATGCGAGTAGCGATCTCACTGCGATTCGCGGCGAGGAGTTTACGAATAACAGGCATGTTGTACAGTGCTACTTGGGAGGCGGAGTCGGTTGAGCAAAATCGCCGGCAGTCGCGATCACGAAATTGTCAGGTGAGACGTACTCGCTGATGGCCTCGTTGATTTCTTCGACGTTCAGCCCCGCAACGGACGCTTCGAGCTTTTCAAAGTACTCCATCGTCCTACCCGTGAACAAGTTGTTGGCCAGCATCCCAGCCATAGCACTATCGCGTGAACGCGAGAGGCGTTGGTTTTGAAGAAATCCTTGAACGTTGTCTTTGAGCTCTTTCTCGGTCACCCCTTCCCGTACAAACTTGCGGACTTCTTCGTCGATGACTTTAACCAGCTTGTCACGGTTGGCAGGGTTCGCAATGGCAGAGATCGACAGAGACGCGCGCTCATCCATGGGGCTGGCGGACAAACCGCTAGAAACGCCATAAGAAAGGCCCTCATCCTGTCGAACACGATTGCCCAATCGCGAGGCGAGACTACTCCCTCCCAGGATCGTATTGCCGATAAGCAATGCTGCATACTTTGGATGATCGTCTCGAATGGCATATTGCTGACTAGCGAAGAAGTTCGAATTGGCCTTGTCCGGAGTCTCGATCGACTGCATTGGGATCTTGACATCGGTGACCGCTGCGACTGCAACCCGTTGGTATGCAATCTTCGATTTCCAGTTTGCGAGCATTAATGAAAGCTTCGGCTCAACTTCGGCTGGATCGAAATCGCCGACCAGCGAAACTTCCCCTTCTGTTCCCGATAGGAACTTGGCATGCAGTTCGATAACATCGGAAAGCTTGAGCTTACGGAAATCCTCGAGCTCTTCTTCTGTGGTCGGGATGTAACGGACATCTCCGCGTTTGTAGGGGTTGAGGGCCCGAGAGACGGCTTGCATCGCCAACACTCCCGGTTCGCGTCTCTGATTCTCCAACTGCGTGATGGCTTGATCCTGCAGCAAAGAAAATTCCTTTTCATCCATGGAAGGGTTTCGCAAGATGTCTTGGATCAAATCCAAAACTTCCATCAGTTTGTCCCGCTTGGTCTCGAGCCCTACACGAAGCACCTGAGGACTCGAACCGAATCGAAGCGAAGCCTTCAGCTGGTCCTTGCGATCGTTCAATTCCTGAAGGCTTAGTGTTTTGGTTCCTCGTTCCATAAGACTGCCGAGCATCTCGCATGCGGTCGTTTTACCGACAAGCGATTTCTCGTCACCGAAACGGAGATTAAGGATCAAGTTGACTGTATCACCACGGGTTTTTTTCGGTAAAAACGCGTAGGGTATGCCCGTTTTTAGTTCGCCACGCACAAGGCGTTCTTCAATGTTTTTTGGGGTCGGATCGAATTTTTCGCCTTCGCTGATGGCTTCTCGACCGACATAACCTGCCACTTTTTCGTTGACGTTAGGCCGATCTGGAATCTGTATTCGCTCGGAACGCTCAGTCGGCAAAAAGAGGCCTACCGTGCGATTGTTCCGTACTAAATATTTCTGTGCCGCCATTTGAACTTGTTCGGGGGTAGCTTTCTCGATGTTGTCTCGGTGGAGAAAGTACAATCGCCAGTCCCCTTGTGCGGCCCAGTCGCTCAAGCTGATGGCGAGGCTATCGGATTTCGAGGCGGCCATCTCTCGCGAGTTGAGAATCTGTTGCTTGGCACGGTCAACCTCTTCGACCGTGATGGGATTTTCCGCGAGGTTTTCAAGCGTATTCAGCATCGCATCGCGGGCTTCGTCAATAGATTTTTCTTTCGGAATCTCAGAGAAGAAAAACATTGCACCCGGATCGTGTAAACCAAACGCCCCACCAAACATACGAGTCCCTTTTTTCGTCTCGATCATCGACTTGTAAAGTCGACCACTCGGCTCGTCGGTCAAGACAGAAGTGAGAAGTTCTACCGCGGCGAACTCCGCGTCACTGCCGGCTGGGATGTGGTACATCGAACCGACCATCTGGACGTCCCCGACTCGGCGCACCATCGTGACGCGATCTCCGTCTTGGGCCGGTTCTACCGTGTAGGTTCGGTTGATCGGCGCTTTCGGCTTCTCAAGCACTCCAAAGTACTTCTTGATGAAGCCAATCGCTTTCTGTTGGTCGAAACTACCAGCGATGATCAATATTGCATTGTCAGGGCGATAGTACTTTCGATAAAAGGCCCGCAAGTTATCAACGGGAACACGTTCGATATCGCTTCGATTGCCGATGGTCGAGTTTCCGTAGTTGTGCCACTGGAACGCCGCGGAAAACATTCGCTGCTGGAGAACTCGCATCGGACTGTTCTCGCCGCGCTCGAATTCGCTGCGAACGACGGTGAATTCCTTTTGCAGATCTTCGTTCAAGATCTTACTATTGACCATGCGGTCGGCTTCGAGACGAATAGCGAATTCCAAGTTCTCATCCGAGGCTGTCAATGTTTCGTAATAATTGGTCCGGTCCAACCAGGTCGTTCCGTTGAACGAGGCTCCGTGATCTCGAAGAGCCTCCGGGATTTTGGGATGAAGTTCGGTCCCCTTAAAGAGCATGTGTTCGAGCAAATGGGCCATGCCCGTTTCGCCATAGCCCTCATGTCGCGAGCCAACGAAGACCGTGCAATTAACGGTCACCTTAGGTTGACTATTGTCGGCGAACAACAAGATCTTCAAGCCATTCTCGAGGGCATACTCATGCATCCCTTCGACGGATCCAATTTTGGTGGGCATCTTGTCGTCCGAAACTCCATTAGCCGAGAAAAGAAAAAGGCTGGCAAAAAAAGTACTGTAGCGAAAAAGCGAACCCACAAGAACGCTAGCGATCGTTCTGTTGGACGTTCTGGTGGACGCCGCGGTCGTTTTGGTGAATCGTGTTGGCTTGACGAATGACATGGTGGAAAGGTCCTGCAGACTCGTGAAAAGACGAGATCGTTTCAATGATCCACAAGATTGTAATACAATTCCGTTCTTTCGTAGATTGGTGATCCGACAACCTTCAGATTTAGTGGGCTGGGAATCGTATGGTTTGGAAAAGGGTATGCGCTTCGCACGAACTGGTGGAGGGAAAGGCCATCGAGGTGGTCTGTCAAGGGGAGGTTATCGCGGTTTATCGTCATGATCACGTTCTGTATGCGATCGACGGCATTTGCATGCATCAGGGAGGGCCGTTGGCTCGAGGACGGCTCATGAATGGGACGGTCGTCTGCCCGTGGCACGGTTGGCAATACGAACTCGCTACCGGAAATCATGCCCCAACTTGCAAACCCATGCTAAAAACTTATCAAATCCAGGAATTAGATGGTGAAATTGAGATTGACTTGCCCCAATGACAGCTCCTAGCATCCGGCGTGGCTATCCGGTAAGGATTGGGTTTCTTCTATTTTGTCGCAATGGATTGCGGCGATTCGAAGTGCTCAATGCAAATCGGACTTAGAAAACGGACATTCGGTCAGGGAGGACCGCAGTGCAAACAATTAAAACCGCCGTCGTTGTCGTACTTTTGCTTTTCGTTCTTTATGGCGGCTATGTCGCATTGGACGGAACGGATACACCTCTAAAGCCCGAGCTGGAGAGTATGGTCAGTATGGACCAAACCATGCCGGATGTTTCGGGGCCATCGGGACCATTCGTGTCGGCGGGCTCATCGAGTGGAGCCGGTGGTTTTGATTCCTTCAACTCCAATCCCAGCAGCGGCTTTTCCTCCTTTGGAAGCTCTCCGAGTTCGCCGTTTGGAGCCTTCAATCCAGCAGCCAACGCGTCATCAACAGCGCCCGTACCCTCCAATGGAACATTACAGCCATCACCGATGCTGATTCCGCCCGGCAACTCGACCTCGATCAGTGCGCCGCCGTCTCTGATACCGTCTCTGTCAAGCCCGCCCTCTTTCAACTCGCCAAACTCTAAACTTCCCAGCGAGAAGGATAGCTTTCCGCCTAGCCTGAACGAAGCTAACTCCACGATCTCTACGACAACGCCCGGCTTTGGAACCAGCCTACCAGGTGCAATACCGAGTTCCAAAATTCCAGCGGACTTTGCTTCCTCTTCCACCGCATTGCCGTCCGATGGTCAATCATCCTTCAACACCAAGACGCTGCCTCCGATCGGAACCCCCAACAGTCCCAACGAGTCAACCGATACGCCTGCGAGTGGTCAATCCTCTTCGTTCGTTAATTCGTCGGCAAGCAAGTCGTATGAAAACGCTAAGGAACTGGCAATGGATCAGATCGACCGCGGTAACCTCAAGGAAGCGTTAGCCACGATTTCCGTGTTTTACAATGCACCTGAGTTAACGACCGATCAACGTACCGATCTGCTAGATCTACTGGACGCTCTGTCGCGAGAAGTGGTCTTCTCTCGCCGGCACCTGCTGGATATGGCGTACATCGTGGCGCCGGGTGAAACGCTAGAACAAATCGCAAAACGTTACGAGCTGCCAACCGAGATATTGGCTCGAATCAACGCCATCGATCCAGCGGTACAGCTGCCAAGCGGCGCAAAACTGAAAGTCGTTCCCGGCCCATTCCGAGCTGAGGTCGATATGGTTCGTAGCGAAATCACGTTGTTTCTACCGGGAGATCTCTACGCAGGTCGTTATCCCGTTTCCTTCGGGTCCGAACCAACACCCAAACCTGGCGTGTTCCAAGTTATCGACAAGCAAAAGAATCGCAACTACTACGGAAATGGTGTTCAGATTGCCGCAACGGATCCACGCAACCCATTTGGTGGATGGTGGATCGATCTCGGCCAAGACGTTTGCATCCATGGGTCATCAACCACGGGACCGACAGACAGCAAGCTCGGTTGCATCAGTCTTTCGCCCTTGGACGCAAGCGACATTTTCGGCATGCTGAGCCGCGGGTCTCAAGTCACCATTCGCAGATAGACTTCCTATTCGGCTTTTGCCGTGACCCCCGGCCAGTCGTCCGTCCGGAAGGGAGTTAAGGGCAATCCATTGTCGCTGAACAAGTTGCAGACCGGGTTGTTGGCCCATGCGTAACGCACCGACATAGGGTTGGGAACGTTGGATGCCGAAACCTGGATTCGTCCATCCCCTAGAATCTTGGCATCCGCGTTGTAAAACTTCTTGTCCTCGCCAGCAACGGTAAAGCCGATCGGCTCATCTACATCAAATGGACGCCACTTTTTTCCAACATTGGCACACTTGATAACGATGGCACCCTCGGCTTTCTCCATCGATTCATAGCGAGGACTTTGGTATTCGATAGGCACGCCGTATTGCTTGGCCAGAGCCCAACGAGCGAGCCTTCTTCCAACATCCACCTTATTCTTAGGATGGATGTCTTTTCCCTCGCCTATGTCGACGATAACCGCTTGACCACTATTGGGCAATTTGTCCATAGCCATGGTTTGTGCTTCGCGAAGCTCTGCCCAATCGCTATCCTCCGGCCCCTTGCTCTGGGCTTTGAAGTCGGCCAATTGAACCCAATAGAATGGAAAATCTCCTTGGCCCCATTCGTTTCGCCAGTTCGTGACCATCAGCGGGAAAAGATCTCGATACTGATAGGCTCGGCTTGCATTCGATTCTCCTTGGTACCAAATCGCCCCTTTGATGCCGTACCCCATATGCGACTTCAAAACTCCATTGTAGATATTTGCGGGTCTCGCATTTCCTATCATGCTACCGAGCAATTTTGTATGTTCAGTCTTTTCGGCGTCCGTGCGATCCGCTTTCGAATCCAAGGCGGCAAATCGCTCTTCCATTCCGTTCCATCGACTGAGCAGAGCGTCATATCGCGAACTGGCTTTGAGTGCGTCCCGATTCACCCACGCTTCACACGCCGAACCGCCCCATGCGTTGTTGATCAAGCCGATAGGGACCTTGGTCGTCTGATGGATCTGCCTCGCGAAAAAGTATCCGACGGCGGAGAAACTACCTACCGTTTCAGCGGAACATACCATCCATTTTCGATCATCGTGGCTCCATCGCGGTTCTTGCGCGCCCACTTGCGGGAAATTGATCATTCGGATGTTCGGAAGATCGGCAGCCAATTTTTCGAGGTCTGTGTCGTTGGACTGATTAATAGACCATTGCATATTGGACTGACCCGAACAAATCCAAACTTCACCGATCAACACATCGGT
>Ga0105048_10010489_pt1 | contig 14673 bp, 12 predicted proteins | sample MAT05_FD_78382 | JGI IMG/M metagenome (GOLD analysis project Ga0105048, IMG submission 78382) | Freshwater microbial communities from Lake Fryxell liftoff mats and glacier meltwater in Antarctica - MAT-05 | ecosystem: Environmental > Aquatic > Freshwater > Ice > Liftoff microbial mat | place... | reverse complement strand
TGCGCAGGCGGCGAGCGATGATTTGCAGATGCTGATGGCCGCGCAGGCGTTGCACGCGCCCCCGCTGGGCGGACTGCTGTTTACGTGCAACGGGCGCGGGACGAGGATGTTCAGCGGGCCGCATCACGACGCGGGCTGCGTACAGCGCGCCTTTGGTGAGCCGGTGCCTGGAGAGCACGCCGCCAAGAGCGGGAGTGCGATGGGTGGCGCGGGCGGCGCGGGTTATGGGGGCTCCGGGCTCGTGCCCTTAGCAGGAATGTTCGCAGCTGGCGAGATCGGCCCGGTGGGTGGCGAAGTGCGTCTACACGGGCAGACGGCGTCCGCAGTGTTCTTTAGGCGAGCCACAGCATTGTGAGGGGCCCTGTGAGCAGAGCCCTTAAGCGGTGCCGCGGACGGGACATGAGGTAGAGGCGTGAGCGGCGCGACTTACTTGTTCTTGGCGGCGCTGTCTTCGATGTTATCGCCGAGGTTCTTGACGTCCTTGCCGAAGCCCTCGGTGGTGCCGCAGGCGGGCAGGACCATCAGTGCGGGCACCAGCAGAGCCATCGTCAGCAGCGTGGCGGTGAGTTGCGCGGAGTAGACGCGGCGTTTGGCCTTCCGCGAGACGGTAGCGGTGGCGGGGGTGATGGCCGTGGCGGCGGTGATGGACGTGGCGGAGGTGGCGGACGCTCGGATGGTCATGATCATGGTTCTTCGCTCTTGAGGGGACTTGGCGGCGACCAGGGCACGGCAAGGTCGATGCACGAGATAAGCATGGGCCGCCGGCGCACGCGGGCCATGAGGGAGCGGTGCTGGATTGTCGCCGCGGCCAATCACGCCTCGGCGAAGCCCTCGCGGATCGCCAGACGCATGAGGTCAGATCGCGTCGTGATCTCCAGCTTGCGCATCATGCGCTCCTGGTGCCCGTCGATGGTCTTGACGCTTCGGCTGAGCTGGACGGCGATCTGCGAGCGCGAGAGGCCTTTGCCGATCAGGCGCAGCACCTCGGCCTCGCGTTTGCTCAATGAGCTGACCATCGTCTTTGGCGCGGCCGGTGCGTCACCGGTCCCAGCGTGCTGGCCCCCCCCGTTCTGACTTGCGCCCTGCACCGCCGGGCGGCACCGCTCGCTGACCTTCCGGCCAAGGGTCATAGAGCCTGGGCGCGACTGCACCACGGCGATGATCCCTTCGACGATCTCGCTGAGCTCCTCGCCCTTGGAGAAATACCCGCTGACGCCAGCGGCGTGCCCCGCGCTGATGTACGAGTCGCGGACGTGCGCGCTGAGCACGATGGTCCGCACGCGCGGGAACGCGCGGTGCAGACGGTCGGCGGTCTCGAACGCGTCGGGTCCGGGCATCTCGACGTCAAGCAGGACCACGTCGGGCTCGAGGCGGCGGACCTCATCGACCAGCCGCGCTGCAGAGGGAAGACTCCCGACGATCGTCAGGCGCCCGGTGATCCCGAACTGCGCGCGAAGGCCCTCGATGAGCACGGCGTGGTCGTCAACGCATAGCACCTTGATTGCGTGCGGCGCAATCTGGCCCCGCGTGCTGGACGCAGGGGAGGCAAGCGACGGACGTGCCGCACCGTTGGTCGAGGGGGCGTGGGCACGTGGCGCTGGCGCGAGAGCGGCCGGGCTCGCGGACATTTTGGTGGCCAGATTGGAGGCCAAATTGGTGGCCAAATTGGAGGCCAGGTTGGTGGCCTGGGGCTGGGCGCGAACTGCGGCCTGTTCCGGCGCTGTGGTCGTGGCGTTGGTGGTGGAGGCGTGGGCGGCGGAACTTGATGGGTTGCTCGGCTTCATGGGCTCTCCAGTGCTGGTGGTGCGAGGCGTGAGACGATCTCGGCCAGCGTGCCGCGGATCGTTGGGAAGTCGTCGGGCGGGTCGATGATGGTGGGGTTGAGGGCGGTCCAGCCGGCCAGGTCGCGTTGCGGTGGTGGGCCCAAGAGCACCAAGCGAGTTTCGGCGCGGGCGGCGCGCCAGCGGGTTGCGTTGCTCAGCGCGGCGCGTGTTGGTTCAGTGACCCAGAGCTGGGCCATTCCAAGGCCAGAGGCGCCCGCGGGTTTGATGTGAACCCCGGCCTGCAACAGCACCTGCGCGACCAAGGCGGAGGTGCGGTGATTGCGCAAGGTGATGACGGCGACGACCGCGGGGCGGGTATCCGCAGGGACATTGGGGCTGTGCGGCGCGATGGGAATGACCAGCGTCACAGTCGAGCCCTTGCCAAGCTCCGAGGCGATCTCAAGCTCGCCGCGGGCTCGCCTGACGACGCGCTGGGTCAGCGTCAGGCCCAGACCGGTGCTCATGCGCCGGGGCTTGGTGGTAAAGAACAGGTCCAGCGCGCGACGGCGGACCTCGGGGGTCATGCCGGTGCCGTTATCAGCCACGCTCAGGCGGATCGACTGCCCATCGTCGCTGGGCACGCCGCGGATGCTGACTGTCGGCCGCGCTCGCACTGCGGGCAACGCCTCGCCCGCGTTGACAATCAGGCTCAGTACCGCCTGTGTCAGCCAGTGCGGCGCTATGGCCGCCAGCGGGAGCGTTGCGGGCAGCGAGACCTGTATCCGGACGCGTTTGGGCAGGGCCTTGCGCAGCAAGTTGCCCACGGTGTCCCACCAGGAGCGAAGGTTGGTCGAGAGCTCGGCCCGATCGGCGGCCCCGCTGTCATCAGGATCGAGCGCCAGAAAGTGCAGCCCGTCGCTGAGGTGCTGAAGATAAGCGATCGAGCGGCGTATGGCCACCAGGTGCGGCGCGGCAGCGTCGGGCAGGCCCTTGTGCTCAATGGCGTTAAGGTGCGCGCGCACGGGCAGCAGCACGTTGTTCATGTCATGCCCGAGGCCCGCGGCCAGCGTGCCCAAGGCGGCGAGGCGGTCGGCCATCTGCAGGCGCAGGTTGGCGCTCGCCAGCGCGCAGGTCTGGGCGGTGATCAGCTGCTGCAACCGAGTGCGGTCTGCGGGGCTTGAAGGGCTGACGTCGATCTCGCTGGTCACGTCACGGACGATCCCGATGAAGTAGGGGCCCGCGTGCGCTGGCAGGTCAGCGCGAGACATGGACAGCTCGATCTGGATGCCCCTGCCGTCCTTGCGGATCGCATCAAATCGGCGCGTGCGGGTCAGCGTCTTGGCCACGTCGGCGTGGCGGTAGCGGTCAAGGTAGCGGTCCAGCGCTGAGCGCCGCGGCTCGGGGATCAGCACCTTGACGTTCTTGCCCAGAAGCTCGTCTGGCGTCCACCCGAAGACCTCGCGCATCGAGTCGCTCGCCGACTGGATGACCCCTTGGTCGTTCATCGTGATGATCGGGTCCAGGGCGGTGCCGCGACGAACCCTGCGGGCCATCCGCGTCGGCGCGTGAACGCCGTTGTGCGACAACGACTTTGCTGAACGAACCTGTGATGCGGCCCCGGCGGGCGCGGCCCAGGCAGGCGCGGCGGCTCGCGCACTGACGCGGCCGACGGCTCGGGCGGGATTAGTTCGCACGGGCATCTGCTCACTTTAACCACGCCCGGGCCCGCCGCAAGCTTCAATGACTAGTAGAGCGGATATTAAAGGAACTTTCCGCGTGGCAGCGGGGTCAAGCTTGGTACATGTTTGTTCAGTGCAGAGAGACCATACCTGACGCCGGGCTTTGCCGGGGTCGCAACTGAAGGGGCCACCATGATCGGAACCGTGCTTCTCATCGTCCTTGTACTCCTCGTGATCGGCTCGCTGCCGGTATTCTCGTACAACCGCAAGTGGGGGTACGCGCCTAGCGGCCTGCTCGGCACCGTGCTGATTGTGCTGCTCATTCTGGTTTTGCTAGGCAAGATCTAACGCACCAAGGCCCGCCGAATCGAGGCGGCGGTCGGACCATGCTTGTTCGACGCCGCGGAAGGAACTGATGCCTACCCCCATGACCACTTTCACTCCTGCGCCGGTGTTGCCGATGGAGGTCGCCCGAGAGATCTCCTTGGCGCTAGGTGTGGATCCGCTACGATCAGGCACACGCCGCCTAGCCCGCGCGATCGCGAGCTCTGCGGCCCCTAATCAAGCCCCTGAGGATAAAGCACCGCGCGTGATCGTGCTCGGTGGGCGCGCCTTGCCCGCGTTGCCCGCGTTGCCCGCTATTAGGGCCTGTTGATCCAGACCCACCACCAGGCACTTATACGCCGCATATTGCCGGTAGTGAGATTCCCGTCGTCGATCAGCGCGTCGACTTGCTGGGCTTCGGCGCCGCCGACGGTGCTGTTGGCCAGGACCATCGCGGTGCCGGGCTGGGAATTGAGGTTATGGCTGTACCATGTGCCGCCATAGGGCGAGGTCACGCTACCGGCAGACTGCAGGTAACGCTCTAGCCCTGGAAACATTACCTCCCAGACGACCTCGCGCGCGGGCTCGCCGTTGTCCATTTGATACTGCTGCACCGCGCGGGTCAGCAGCTTGAACTGCTCCGCCATTCGGCTCACGCGGGCCCGCTGGCTGAAGTCAAAGTACCTCGGGATCGCCACGCCCGCGAGCACCGCGAGCACCATAAGCACCGCGATCAGCTCTATGAGCGTGAAGGCGCCTCGGCGGCGCAGCGCTAAATACCAGCCTGTGACGCACGAGATTGAAAGTTTGCTTGTGGTCATGGCGCAAGCACCCGGTAGAAGGCGGTCTCCGAACCTGTCGCGGTCAGCCGCGAGGAACCGGCGGTGTCAACGCCGTCGTCCATGCTGGTGTCGGCGCGGCGCAGGGCGGCGAGCTCGCTGGCGGTAAAGACGCGTTGCCAGACCGCGCTGTCGGTCGCGCAGACGATGCGGAAGTTGATCCCCAGCAGGCCTTGCGCGGAGTCCGAAGTTCCCGCGCCGTTCCAGTCGTACCAAGTGTCCCAGGCCAAGGCGGTTCTGCGCGTGAAGGGGTCTTGCCCGTTGCTGAAGTACGCCACCATCGGGGCTGGCGCGCTGCGCCAGGTGTCGCCGGGCCACATCGCGCGGTTGTCGTACGAGTACGCCAGGCAGGCACGCTCGATAACCTTGACCTCACTGGTCACGGCAGCGGCGCGGGCCCGCTGGCTGAAGTCAAAGTACCTCGGGATCGCCACGCCCGCGAGCACCGCGAGCACCACAAGCACCGCGATCAGCTCAATGAGCGTGAAGGCGCCGCAACGCCGAGATGGGTGTGAATATGCGGACACCTCTCCGCAGTCGGCACATCGCCCACGCTTCTTGAACCAACCGTGCGGATGCCAGGCCACCAAGGACCGATAGCCGCGCGATCTGCCTTGTGAGCTGGGGCCCGCAGCGTCGCTCAGCCCCAGTATTCGTCGGGCGTCGGCTCGCCGGGCGTTGGCTGGGCCGTGGGCATGCTGATGGTCCGAACCGGGACGCCCGGCGGGAGCGCCGCGATGAACGCGCGCCCATAGCCGGTCGCCACGATCCGCCGGTCGAGCACCACGACCTGCCCGCGATCGGTGCTGCTGCGGATCAGTCGCCCGAACCCTTGGCGGAAGCGCAGCACCGCGCGGGGCAGGCTCTCCTCGCGGAACGGGTCTCCGCCGCGGGCCTTGATGCGCTCGCAGCGGGCCTCAATCAGCGGGCGGTCGGGGGGGTCAAAGGGCAGCTTGGTGATGATGACGTTGCGCAGCGCGTCGCCGCGGACGTCAACGCCCTGCCAGAAGCTCGCCGCGCCCAGCAGCACGCTGGCCGGGTCGGTCCGGAAGCGGTCCAGCACATGGCCGGGCCGCCCGTCACGCCCCTGCACGAGCATCGGCAGCCCGGCGGCGTGCAACGCGGGCTCAAGCAGTGCGGCGCACGCGTTCATGGTCGCATTCGACGTAAACAGCACGAACGCGCCCCCATTCGTGCTGGCGGCGTGGTGCAAAATGCGATCCGCCAACCGCTGGATGTACCGCTCATGATCATTAACCGGGCCCGCGGGCTGATAGCCACCGGCCCAGCCTGCGCTCAGGCCATCTTCTGGCTCCTGGGCGCGCCCGGGTCGGCGTGTTATGGGTGTGCGACCGGCCGCGCCACCAGCCGAGCGGCGCGGGTCGGGTACGGTGAGGTCAACGATCAACTCAACCTGGGTGGCGTAGTCAAAGGGCGAGCCAAGCTGCAGCGTCTGTGCGTCCGCCACCCCCAGCCGCGCGGTGAAGTGGGCGAAGGGATCTGCGGGTTGTTTGCGCGCCTTGCGTTCAGGCGGGCTGCGTTCAGGCGGGCTGCGTTCGGGCGGGCTGCGTTCAGGCGCGCTGCGTTCAGGCGCGCTGGTGCGCGAGTCACCGTCAACGTCAGCCTCCGCGTCCACGTCAGCGACAAACCGCGGCTCGGCGCTGCGTTCTGGCGTGCTGCCTCGACCCTCTGATCCAGGCGCACCATCGGCTGCGGAATCTACCGCGCTGGTCCCCGTCGCCAGCGTCGCGCTGGTCATCACGATGCCCAGCTTCTTGCTGAACAGGTGTTCTTGCAGCGAGGCGCCCGCGTCGATTGGCGCGCACGCAATCTTGACCCGCGGCCGCCCGCGCCCCGGCGCCGCGTCGGCCCCTGATTCAAGCCCGCCCTCCACCCAATAAACGCTCGCGCTCTGCTTCTGCTGCGTCAGCACCTCGGCGTCAAACGCGATCGCATCCGCCCGCACGGCATAGGCGTTGAGCTCGAAACGGTCCTCCTCGCCGCTGTCGCCCTTGAGCGCCTCCTTCAGCGCGCGAAGCTGCACGCCCAGGTGCCGCAAGACTACCGGCAGCTGCGTCTGCACCAAGCGGCCCGCGGGCAGCCGTCCGCCGCGCAGCTCGCCAGAGCGCACCAGCGAGAGCAGCTGCTCAAACAGCGCGCGTGAGTGGGCCTGCGCCTCATCGCTTATCGCCACGCAGCGGTCAATGAGCGCCTGCGCGCTGACGTCACCGGCCCCGCCGCCGCCGCCGCGCTTAACCACGCTCGCGGCAAGCTGAGGCAGGTACCCGCGCCCGGAGGTGTGGTCGCACAGCACACGCAGGTAATGCTCAACGCGACCCTCGGTCAGCGAGAGCCCGAAGTGCTCGCTAGCGACCTCCTCAAGGCTGTGCGCTTCGTCAAAGATTACGTGCTGATACTCAGGTAGGAACCCCGTGCCGTTGGCCTTGAGCTTGAGGTCGGCGATGAACACCGCGTGGTTGCAGATCAGCAGGTTGCCCAGCTCGATCGCCGCCCGGCTTTTCTGATAGAAGCACTGCTGATAGCGCGGGCACCGCCGCCCCATGCAGTTGTCCGTGTCGCTCTGCACGCGGTCCCAGATGCCAGGGCGCTCCAGCGGCGGCAGCGTCTGCAGGCTGCCGTCGTCGGTTGCGTACGCCCAGTCCTCGATCACGTGCAAGCTGCGCCGCTCGGCCTGGTCGGTCAGCAAAGAGCCCTGCCGCTTGCTGGCCATCTCAAGCCGACGGATCGAGACGTAGTTGCCGCGCCCCTTAACCAGCACCGGGGCCAGCGGGACGCACGCGCCGCCGTCAAGCCCCCAAGGCGCGGCGTCGTTGCCCATCGTCCCAGTCAGCAGCGGAACATCCTTGCGCAGCAGCTGCTCTTGCAGGTTGATTGTGTGCGTAGAGATCACCACCCGCTCGTGATGCGCCACGCACCGCAGCATCGCCGGCACCAAGTAGGCGAAGCTCTTGCCCACGCCCGTGCCCGCCTCCACCACCAGCCGCCCCTTGGACGCCAGCGTCCGCGCGACGGCCTCGGCCATTTTCAGCTGCTGCGGCCGCGCGTCAAACCCCGGGCCAAGGGCCCGCGCCACCGGCCCGCCAGGGCCCAGGATGTCACGCTCGGGGCGTCGCACGCTCACTCAGCATACGGGGCCTGTTGGGTGCGGCGTGCGAGAGTGCTTCCTCCGTCCACGAGCGCCCTCACGCCCACACGCACCCGCAAGTCAGCACGGCCAAAAACAAACAAGTCCCTGCACGGGCCGAGTTTCGGCACCTTACAGGGACTTGGGGTTGTCGACTTGACGTTGAACGCTGCTGCTGACGACGACTTACTTGCCCACAACGCTGGTGATCGCGCCGGCGTACGCGGCCTCGGGGTTCAGGCCGACCCACTTCTGCACGATCTGCCCCTTGTTGAAGAGGATAACTGTCGGTATCGCGCTGATCCCGTACTTGATCGCGATGTCACGAGAGTCATCGGTGTTGACCTTCCCGACCTTCGCCTTGCCCGCGAAGCTGGTCGCGATCTTCTCGATCGTCGGGGTCAGCATCCGGCACGGCTGGCACCACTCTGCCCAAAAGTCCACCAGCACTGGCTGGTCGCTATCTATGACCTGGGTCTGGAAATTGCCGTCGGTAAACTCGTGCACGTTGGCGCTGGCCATGGTTCTGCTCCTGCTGTTCTTTCGCGCCGGCCTCAAGCCCTGTGACGCCTCAAGGGGGCTTGCCCGGCGGTCGTTTCCTTACGAGCGCTGACGAACGATGGTTCGTCGCTGCCGATGCTAGCGCCTTGCACGCGCGGCTGGCACGCCATTGCAGAAGCGATCGCGCGGAGCAGGAACTTTCCTACCGCTTCGCCTTGCAGGAGGCCGGTTTCCCGCCCGCGGTCGGGTCGCACGCCTGACTCTATCACTCATCCCCCATCACTCATCCCCCATCACTCAGCGCTCATTACTGATCGCTGCTTTCCGCCCTCACCCTCGCGCCGTCAAGATCGCGCTGTGCGCGGCCACGTTGTGGATCCGCACCAGCCGCGCGCCCGCCGCGACGTGCCGCGCTGCCAACAGTGCGCTCGCGTCATCGCGCTGCGCGGGCGTGTGCCCCGGGCCAAGTGGTTCTACGCCCAGCCCCGCCGCCTGCCCGCCCGCCGCCCACGCGCCCACAAAGCTCTTGCGGCTGATCCCACTGAGCACCGGATAATCAAGCTCCGCAAGCTCGCCCGTACGCTCGATCAGCTCAAGGTTCTGCTCAACGGTCTTGCCAAAGCCCAGCCCCGGGTCGATCACAATCGCCCCGTGCGGCACGCCCGCGTCCATCGCCGCCAGCGCGCGCCGCGCCAGAAACTCGCCAACCTCATGCACGCAATCCCCGTACGTCGGCGCCTCGCGCTCGCCGGTAAGCCCGTACCGCGTGCTGTAGCTGTCAGCCCCGGGCACAGCGCGCCGGTGCATCAAAGTGATCCCGCGCCCGCGGGCCGCGCACAGCGCCAGCATCCCGCGGCTCTCGGTCCCGGCTGAGACGTCATTGACCGCGTCCGCCCCCGCGTCAAACGCACCAGCCGCCACCGCCGCAAGCGTCGTATCAATCGTGATAACCACCCCGGGCAGCGCGGCCCGCACGCCCAAGATCGCCGGGATCACGCGTGCAAGCTGCTCATCAGCGCCCACGCGCTCCGCGCCGGGCCGCGTTGACTCACCGCCGATATCCAGCACGCTCGCGCCCTGCTCTACCGCGCGTCGGGCGGCAAGCACCACCTGCGCCACGCCCTCGGCCGTCCCCACGTTCAGCACGCCACCATCAGAGAAGCTGTCGGGCGTCACGTTCAAGATCGCCATGAGCCGCGGCACGCTCAGGTCAAGCGTGCGGCCGACTCCGCCGTGATATGAGCTGGTCCAGATCATCGCCGCATCGTTGGCCCCTCGGCCGCGCCCGCGCTGTCGGACTCAGTTGGTTCGGACTCAGTTGGCCCGAGCACCCCCGCGCTGCCCGCACAATCTGGCCTTGCCAACGCCCCAAAGTCTGGTAGTATCCGCCCATGCTCGCACGGGTGCAGTCCTACCTCCTTCACGGCATTGACGCCCTGCCTTGCGAGGTCGAGCTTGACGTTGACAAAACGACCATGAACCGCTCCGGCGTCGTCGGCCTGCCAGACGCCGCCGTCAAAGAGTCGCTCGAACGCGTCCAGGCCGCTTTGGCTAACAGCGGGTACGTCTGGCCCGGCGGACGCGTCCTGGTCAACCTCGCGCCCGCCGATGTGAGAAAAGAAGGCCCGCTCTACGACCTGCCCATCGCCATCGCCGCGCTGATGGCCTCGGGCGTCATCAGTGTGCTCGGCAAGCCTGGGCTTGCGCGCCCCCCAGCCCGAGACTCAGCCCGAGACTCAGCCCGAGACCCAGCCCGCGTCCCCGCCGCGGGCCCCGCTGCAGGCCCAGCACCAGTGCCCATCGAGGCGCTGAACCCGCGCCGCTACGTCTTCGCCGGTGAGCTTGCCCTCGACGGTCGGCTGCGTCCAATCAAGGGCGCCATTGCCATGGCCGCGCTCGCCAAGTCGCGCGGTCTCGCGGGCGTGGTCGTGCCGCGCCAAAACGCCGCAGAGGCCGCCGCCGTTCAGGGCATCGAGGCTATCGGCGTTTCGACTCTCATCGAGGTCGTCGGCCTGCTCAACGGCGCGATCGCGCCAACCCCGCACCCACCGCTGGATGTTGAAGGCCTGCTGGGCTCCGCGGTTGCTGATGTTGATTTCGCCGACGTCCGCGGGCAAGAGGCCGTCAAACGCTCGATCGTCGTGGCCTGCGCCGGCGGGCACAACATCCTCATGCTCGGGCCCGCGGGCACCGGCAAGAGCATGATGGCCAAGGCCCTCGCCGGCGTCTTGCCGCCGCTGACGCCCGACGAGGCCATCGAGGTCACCCGCATTTATTCATCCGCCGGGCTGCTGGCGGGCGGCGCTGGGCTCATCACGACCCGCCCCGTCCGCTCGCCCCACCACACCGCCAGCGCCTCGGCGGTCATCGGTGGCGGCTCGGTCCCGCGCCCGGGCGAAGTCAGCCTCGCGCACCATGGCGTGCTCTTTCTTGATGAGCTTGCCGAGTTCCCGCGTGATGTGCTTGAGACCCTCCGCCAGCCGCTGGAGGACCACGTCGTCACCATCGCCCGCGTACACTCATCGCTGCGATTCCCCGCCAGCTTCATGCTCGTGGCGGCGATGAACCCCACCCCCAAGGGCGACATGCCCCGCGGCGAGGCTGGCCGACGCGCCATGGACCAGTACCTCTCCAAGCTCAGCGGCCCGCTGATTGATCGCATCGACATCCACGTCGAAGCCCCCGCCGTCCCCTTCAAACAGCTCAGTGCCACCAGCTCGCCCCCGGGCACAAGCAGCGCCCAGATGCGCGCTCAGGTCCACGCGGCCCGCGCCCGCCAAGCAAAGCGCCAAGGTGCCGCAACGCCCAACGCCCGCCTCAGCGGCCGCCAGCTAGACACACTCGCCCCGCTCTCCGAGCCGGCCCGTGAGCTGCTCGGCCGCGCAATGACCGAGCTTGGCCTCTCGGCCCGTGCCTACGACAAGATCCGCCGCACCGCCCGCACCATCGCCGACCTAGACCGCGCTGATGAGCTGAGCATCGAGCACGTCGCCGAGGCCGTCCAGTACCGCTTGCTCGACCGCAAGGTTTAGAACACGCCAGCCACTCACGCGGCCCGTACAACAAACTCGCGCGCGCCGTCAAGGCGGTAGTAGCGCTCCAGCGCGTCAAAGAGCACAAACTCATCGCACAGCGCCACGCGGATCGGTGCGCCCACCACCGCGCTGAGCGTCCGCACGCCAAACTTGTGCGCCCGCACCAAGTGCTGCGGGCTGGTCAAGATCACCACCGTGCCCCGGTCCACCCGCAGCGGCAGCACGCGGAACTGCCACGCCTGCCGCGCAGTCACCGCGCCGCGCAGCTCGGGCAGCGGGCTGATGTCCGCCGCGCTGACCCGCTCGGCCAGCGCCGCATACTGCTCCGCCCAGGCCCGCTCGATCTCGCTGGGCGCAACGTCAAAGAGCTCCTCGGCCAGCAGGCCCAGGGGCCGCCCGCTGGTCAGCTGATGATCGAGCAGCTCGTTGCGCTGGTTGGTCGTCAGGCTGCCCTGGCGGATCAGCACGTCGCCGAGCTTCTCGTTGCGGTCGGTAGTGTTGTGGTTGGTGTTGAGCGCCATCAAGTTCCTCCGGTGCCCCGCGGTTATTGCCGCGGTGCACCTGTTTGATCGGGCCCGCCACCCGCACACTGAACGCACCGCCCCCTCGGTACCCGCGTCTGCGCCGGACACGCGGCGCGTGCCGGACGGGCTCACCTTGCCGCGCAGCGCGACCAGGCTCAGCACCGCGTCCGCAAATCTCAGCAAGTTTGCTTGCCCCCGCCGTCATTCAATACAAGCACCCGCGTGGCTATCGGCGCTCAACCCATGCGAGCCTGGCGGCTATGCGGGCTCAAAGACCGAGAGCCCGCGCCCCTGAGCATCCCCACGCGTCGCGCGAGCCTACAACTCGGCCCTTGCTTACAGCCGAGCAGAACCCGATCGACAAAATGCATCCGGACGGGCTCGTGTCCGATATACACAAGCGAACAACCATGACCGAGCGGGCCACGCGCCGCGCCGGCAGAAAGGACCTCCCTGATGAACCGTTTTCGCACCTCGGCCTTGGCGTCCGCCCTCGTTCTGAGCGCCGGGTCCGCCCTGGCGCTCCCGCCGATCATGGACCGCGTCCCCGCCAACAGCGCGGTGGTCATTGTCATCCCCAGCCTTGAGCAGCTCGAGAAGGACGCCGCACGCATCGCCGCCCTGATCGGTCAGAGCGCCGAGTCTCCCCTTTCGCTTAAGAGCATGCTCAGCGATGAGCTCCCGGGCAAGATTGTCGCACAGCTTGACGAAAAAGGCGCCATCGCGTTTGTCATGCCTAGCGCCCCTGTGAAGGACGCCCAGGGCGAGCAGCAAGAGCCCAAGGGTGCCGTGCTCTTCGGCGTCAAAAGCTACGCCGAGTTCGTCAAGGCCGTTGGCGCCACCACCGAGGGCGGCGTCGACAAGTGGACCGCCGACGGTGAGGACCACTTCTTTCGCAAGGTCGGCGACACTCTCGCCGCCACCAGCAACGACAAGGCCCTCCTCGAGGCCATGGACTTCTCCCCCGGCAACTCCGCCAAGCACGCCGCCTTCATGGGCGCGCACGCCGCTCGAATGGCCGACAAGAGCGACATGGCGATCGTGATCGATGTCGCCAAGTTCCAGACCGTGATCGACGAGGGCATCAAGGAGATGGAAGGCAACCTGCAGGACATGGCCGCCATGGGCGGTCAGGCCCCCAACACCGCCGCCGTGAAGTGGTTGGTCGACAACATCGTCAAGCAGGCCAACAGCACCACCATGCTCCTGGACATCAACGACGCCGGCATCGCCCTCGAAATGGTCGGGGCTTTTAAGCCCGAGTCCAAGGTCGCCTCCCTCGGCAAGCTCAAGGGCAACACCCAGGCCCTGCTCAACCGCGTGCCCGCCGGGCCCTACATCATGGCCTTGGCCGCCGACCTCTCCAGCGCCGAGCTCCGCGCTTTCATCAGCGACATGCCCACGGGTGACGGCCCCGGTGCCAAGGTCCAGCAGGTCAACAACCGACTGATGCTTGAGAACGCCACCGGCGTTGCCGCAGTCCTGGGCGTGAACCCGGGCGGGATCATGAACGGCCTGCTCAACCGCATGGTCACCTACACCGCCGTTAAGGACCCCGCGGCCTACCTGGCCGCCTCCAACCTTCAGATGGCGCGGGCCTACGAGGAAGACAAGCTCGGCAAAATGACCGTCAAGCCCGCCCCCAATGACATCGAAGGCAAGAAGATTTTTGAGTACGGCATCACCATGACGCCCATCGAGGGCCTGCCCCCGCAGGCCATGCAGTTCATGTTCGGGATGACCGGCGGGCCCGCAGGCTACATGACCACCGTTGACGGGGCCGTCGTCACCACCGTCGGCAAGTCCTCAGAGCTCATGTCCGCCGCCATCAAGGCCGCCAACGGCGACAACGCCATCGGCGCCGACAAGCCCCTGGCCGATGCCGCCAAGAACCTGCCCCCCGCCCGCTTCGCCGAGATCTATGTCGGCGCAAAGGGCATCATCGACAGCGTCCTGCCCATGGCCGCCATGTTCACCGGCATGCCCATCAGCGTTGACATCCCCAGCAACCTGCCCCCAGTCGCCATCGGCATGAGCCCCACCCAGGGCAACGCCCTCCAAGGCACCATCTTCATCCCCAACCAGGTTCTCAAGGTGGGCGGCGACATCGCCAAGGCCTTCCAAGACGCCCAGAAGAACATGGAAGCGCCCGATGAGCAGCCCATGGACGAGAAGCCCGCCAACGAAGGCAAGCCCAAGTTCTAATCGCCAGGCCCGCTTCCCCTAACTTGAACGTTGACCAAGGGGGGCCACCACGGCCCCCCTCTTTATGCGCTCTTCGCGCAGCTCGTCCAGCGACCAACCACCGCCGCGCTCTACCCTTCGATCAACCCATGCACGCGCGGGCAAGACACCTCGGGTTCACGCTCATCGAGCTGCTGGTGGTCATCGCCATCGTCGGCGTACTTATCGGCGTGCTGCTGCCCGCCCTCGCCGGCGCAAGACGCACCGCGCGCACCGTCGCTTGCGCAAGCAACCTCCGCCAGCTCTCGCTGCTCATCGGCACATACGCCCTTGACAACAAAGGCCGCTCGCCGGCGCTCGGCATCCCTTACGGCGCGCTGCCCAACTGGGCCTTTGTCGTTCAAGAGTCCATGGGCCGTTCGGGCCTCGCGCGTGACGTCTACGCCTCGGGCTCTGGCTCGCCGCTGATCTGCCCACAGACCGCCGCCAAGCTCGGCCCACAAACCCAGCGAACTTACGCCGTCACCGTCACCGGGCACAACAAAAACCCCTTCACCCAAGACCCAGACGACTACGACGACCAGCCCGTCGCGATCCGCCTTGACCTCGTACAGCAGCCCAGCGCCATGGCCCTGCTGGTAGATTCCGCCCTCGCGCCAGACGCGCCCCCAGAACGGAC
>Ga0105048_10010488_pt1 | contig 14675 bp, 13 predicted proteins | sample MAT05_FD_78382 | JGI IMG/M metagenome (GOLD analysis project Ga0105048, IMG submission 78382) | Freshwater microbial communities from Lake Fryxell liftoff mats and glacier meltwater in Antarctica - MAT-05 | ecosystem: Environmental > Aquatic > Freshwater > Ice > Liftoff microbial mat | place... | reverse complement strand
TTGGGCAGTGTAAAGTGCCGCAGTTGTGCCGTCGCCAGTTCAATCGCCAGCGGCACGCCATCCAGCCGCAAACAGATGGCGCCTACGGCCTGCGCATTGTCCGCGGTCAACGCGAAGCCAGGTTGCACCGCCTCGGCGCGCGCCACAAACAACTTGATCGCGTCGAACTGTGCCAGTTGCTCGATTGTTTTCTTTTGGTCGCGCGGTGGCAGCGACAGCGCGGGCATCGGATAGCCATGCTCGCCATACACGCGCAGCAACTCGCGGCTGGTGGCGATGGTCTTTACCTTCGGACAGGCTTTAAGCAAGCCGCTGATGTATGGCGCAGCTTCTAACACCTGCTCGAAGTTGTCGAGCACCAGCAGCACTTGCATGAGCCGCAGGTGATCCTGCAAGCGCGCGACCAATGGCGTCGCTCCGGCATCGGCGATGTCGAAGGTATGCGCAATGGCGGGCAACACGAGCATTGGATCGGTGATGGGCGCAAGCGCGATGAACCACACACCGTCTGCAAACTTGTCTAGCAACGTCTGACCGGCTTGAATGCTCAGCCGGGTCTTGCCGATGCCGGGCGGGCCGACCAGCGTGAGCAGCCGCACATCGGGGCGCAACAGTTTCTCGCACACCTCGGCCAACTCACGGGTGCGGTCAATGAACGATGTGAGCGGTGCGGGGAGATTGGTGAGCGGCCGCGAGGTCGAAGACTGCGTGCGTGAGTTGCTGCCATCAATGACCGGCGGCTCACCTGCCCCGCGCGCGAATTGCACAAATAGCTCACGCTCGCTCTCGGGAACGCCTAGCGCACCGGCCAGCAGTTCGGCAATTTGTTTTGAGGGCCGGCGCTGATCACGCTCGATTTTTCCAAGCGTGATTTCGGCGCAGCCAATTTGGTCTGCCAACTGCGCACGCGTCAGGTCAAGCGCTTTGCGATACGCCTTCAGCCATTCGCCGAATGTCACCGTTTGCATTTGTATACGCCCCTGTATACCTAATTGTATGACCTGACCCCCTGTGATTAGGTAACGCTCTGACCTATTGTGTTGCATAGCTCAGCCGGTGAAACGTTTCATCGGTAAGCGGTTCAACTAAACATGTCAGGAGACAACGCATGAACAACAAACGAATCCTCACCTTTCTCACCCTGATCAGCCTGCTGACGCTGCTGTCCACGATCGCCTACACGGCAACCGGCGCACGCGCAGCCGCGCCAACCCTGGCCGGCACCTGGAACGTCACGGTCCCCAAATCGGCGGGTAATCCAGAAACCTTTCATGCCCAGCTCACCATCTTTGCCGATGGCAACATGATCGAAACGAACGCCGGCAACCCAACCTCGGCTAAGCCGGGGCAGGGCGTCTGGACTGGCTCCGGCAATACGTATCAGCTCATATTCGCTGAGCTCACCTTCGATGAAAAGGGCAAAAACAACGGTAAGTTCATCAACCACCTCTCGATCAAGATGGATGGGCCTGATCGTTGGAACACCACTTTTTCGGCGGACGTGATTGATCTGACGGGCAAGGTGACGAAGAAGGTGGCCTATGGCACTGCCGAGGGCACCCGCATGAAAGTGGAAATGCCCTAAGCAACTGACGTTACGCAGAAGTCTCACGCAAAGACGCGAAGCATATTTTCTATGCGCCATTGCGTGAGACTTCTGCGTAACGTCAGTGAGTCAGTCAAGTTCAGCACCAGAAGGCAATATGATCGTCAATCGTGTAACCATCCCCCTGAAAGTGGGCAAGACTCAGGAATTTCTCGCGCTACTTGCGGAAGATAACCAGCGCTTCAAGCCACCGCATGCCTACCGCGTTTACACGTCCAACATCGGCACATCCGACACGGTGTGCATTGAGTGGGAGTTTGAAAACCTGAGCGAGTATGAGCCGTGGCGGGAAAACTGGCTGCCGACGGCCGAGTCTCAGGCATTCATGCAGAAGTCAAATGAACTGATCGAGCACGGCGGCACGCGCGAAATTTGGAACCTGTTGTATCGATTGGGGTGCTGGGCTTTGAGCTTTTCTGAAAGCTCAAAGCCCCAGTTTTGCCTGATGGGCAATTGCCTTATTTGAATCCATTGCTGTGCGCGATGTGCTCGGCGGCATCATGCCATTGCGTGAGCGAGGCGGATTGCTCAATCACCAACACCAGCAGCCACGGCTCGGTGAGGTGAGGCGACACCAGCCACACGGCGCGCTGGCCCACGCCAATATCGGCATAGCCGAGGTGGTGGTTGCAGGTGCCGTTGTGGGTTGCCGCCTCATTCAGCAGCGCAGTGTTTTGCGCCGGCGCAAGCAAGCTTAGCGTGATGGGCCGGCCGGCCAGCAACGCCGCACAGGTAGCTGCCACCCGCAACGGAGTGACGCGCAAGTTGCCCTGGCCCAGCGTCTCGCTCAAGGTCGTGGTCTGCGGAAACGGCGTGATGCTGTTGGCCAGCTCGAAGGTGACGGTGAGATGCAGATTGAGCGCGTGCAGTTGGCCGAAGCCGCTGAGTGGAATGGTGTTCGAGAGCGGCGGCGTGACAGCGGCGGTTTGCAAATCGGCATACAACGCCGGCAACAGCGAGCCAGGTTGATACAGCCCTTGCGTCACGCGGTTGAGCAACGGCGCGTTCTTGTCGTCGCGCAATTGCTCCCAATCTTCATCCAGCCGGTTGGGATCGAAGGATGGCGCGCTGACCAGCGCTAGCACTTCGCCCGTGCGCCAATTCACCGCAATGGCGCCGCCCTTTTTGCCTTGGAATGCCTCAGCCAAATTGTGTTGCAGGGCCGGGTCGATGGATGTCTGTACAGGCAAGCCAATTTGGGGCCAATGCAGCAGCCGATCCAACACCGTCTGCGGCCCCCGCAAATGGATGTCCGAAAATGCCTCCAACCCGTTGGTGCCGTAGCGCTCACTGTAATAGCCGGTTGCGCCCACGGCCGACTTGTCGGGATAGGTGCGCACGAAACTGGCCGGTGCGCGCAAGCCGCCCTGGGCAAGATCGGCGGTGCTGGGAATGTTGGCCAGTGAGTAGGCCAGCGGCGTGCCATCGCGAGCCAATATCGGCCCGCGTGCAATGGCCCGCTCGGCCTCGACTCGGCGCGGGTTATCCTGGCGCAGCACCAGATTTTGGGCTTGTAACACACTCCAATGGGTACTGGCCAGCCCCAACACGGCGAACAAGGCCGCGCTCAGCCAGGCCATGTTGCGCCCCGCTCGGCGCGAGGACGGGTTGGGGCGCATTTGGGTGGTCGGCAATTTGGCTTTGGCTGGCGTAGCAGAGGTAGCGTTTGTAGTTTGCGCGGCACTCATGTGAATCAGCAGCCCCATCGAGATGAAGCTGACCAACAGCGAGCTGCCGCCGTAGCTGATGAACGGCAGTGTGACGCCGGTGAGCGGCACCACGGCCAGGTTGCCGCCGATGATGACAAAGGCTTGCAGAGCCAGGGCAGCCGAGATGCCGCCGGCCAGCAATTGCATATACGGTGTGCCCGCCCGCTGGCTGATGCGCCAGCCCCGCAGCGCAATGACGCCAAGCGCGGCAATGCAGGCCAACATGCCGATCAGGCCAAATTCCTCGCCGATGGCGGCGAAGGGAAAGTCGGTGTGCACGGCCGGCACATAGCCCGGCCGTCCCTGGCCCAAACCCTGGCCAAACACGCGGCCGCTGGCTACGGCGATGAGGGATTGAACAATTTGAAAGGACGTGTTCTGCGAATCGGCCCACGGGTTGAGCCAGATGGTGATGCGTTGGGCGACGCGGGCCGAGAGGAAATAGCCGGCCACACCCGCCAATAGCAACACCGCCAACCCGCCCAATGGCAGGCGTTTGCGACCCGTTGCCAGATACAGCATGGTGATGAAAGTGCCGAGCAATAACACAGCCGCGCCCAAATCCTGCTGACTGAACAGCAACACCACAGCGATGAGCCACATCAGCATGCTGGGGGCCAATGCCTGGAGCGTGGCCAGCCCGGCACAGAATGGCGATGCGGCCCGCTCGACCGGGACGATGCGATTTCCAGTTTCCAAACGTTCGGCCAGAAACGCGGCCAGAAACGCGATCATGAACAGGCGCAGGATTTCGGAGGGTTGCAGAAACAGCGAGCCGATGCTGAGCCACAGCCGTGCGCCGGTGCCGGCCGGGTTCACACCCAGAACCAGCGTAGCGAGCAACAAGCCGAAGGCCAACAGGAGCCAGGTGTATTTGAAGCGATACAACCAGCGCAGTTGATTGCGCGCGCCGGCCACTGCACCGCAGGCCAGCAACCCCACACATAGCCAGGCCGTCTGGCGCAACAAAAAGTTGGGCGCGACCCGTGCCAGGGTCAACAGTCCCCAGCCACTGAGCAACACGGCGGCCGGCAACAGCAAGGGATCGCGGGCCGGTGCCACACGGTTGAGCCACAGCCACAGCGCGACCACGGCACAGGCAAACACCCCAAACGCCACCAGAGGCGAACGCGTGATCGGCGTGAAATTTGCGCCTTGCAAATGCAGCGAGAGCGCGCCGAGCCCGTTGAATCCCAGCGCCAGGACTAACAGGAGGGGCTCGATCAACGAACTCAGCTTATTCAGCCGGGACGGTGTGGGTTGCAGATGGCTCACGCAGCGTCATTCTACCGAGGGCAAATGGGGCCAGAGCCGCTGGTTTGTGTCCACTCAGCGCAGCCTCGGCCAATAGCTGGCCAAAGATCATCCCAAAAGGCATCCCATGCCCGCAAAAGCCACCCGCGAACCAGGCGCCGGGCACGTCGGGAACCGCATCGGCCACGGGCAGATAGTCGGGCGTGAACGCCATGGGGCCGCCCCATCGTTGGGCCACGCGCAGTCCTGCCAGTTTGGGAAACAACGTCGGCAACACGCGTTCGAGCGCGGCCTGCACATCGTCGGTGATGTCGTTGTTGAGCTGACCGACATCGCCATCGGGCCGGGCGGCGCGGCATCCACCCAGCACAATCTCGCCGGTGGGCGTCTGCTGCCAATATTCGCCGGTGGCAGTGAGGCCGGCTCCCATGCCGTGTTGAAAAACCGGTGGGATGGCGGCATAGCTGAGCACCTGGCCGCGCACGGGTTGGATGGGGCTGGTGTGATTGGGCATCAGCCAACTCGTCCACGCATTGGCCGCCACGATGACGGCGCCAGCCAAGATCGTTCCCTGCGACGTGTGGACGTTCACACCTGCGCCTTTCGGCTCTAAGTGGGTGACCTGGGCTTGCGCCAGCTCGGCCCCCTGCCGCTGGGCAACACCGGCCAGCGTATAAATAAATTGGGCCGAGTGCAGCAACCCCGTGTTGGGCGCATAGACGGCACCGCGAATATCTGGGCCCAAATCGGTGCGAATGAAGGTGCGAAGTTGATCGCGATCGAGGACGATGGCTTCCAGACCGGCGGCCGTGCGTGCCGCTGCGTCCAGCGACATGCGCGTCATGGATTCGTCGGACAGCGCCAGCGAGAGGTGGCCGGGCTCGCGATAATCGCACGGCAAAGCTTCCTCGCGAATGACGCCGCGCATCAGGTCGCGGTTGGTGAGGGTGAGCTGCCAGATGGCATCGGCCGTGAGTTTGCCGAAATGCGCTACGGCGCTGGAATAGGACTCGGCGGTTCCGAGGGTGAGGAAACCACCGTTGCGGCCGGTTGCGCCAGCGGCTAGCGCATGCTGGTCAAGTTGGATGACCTTGAGTTTTTGGGTACTGTTACGGGCCAGCCAGTAGGCGGCGCAGGTGCCGACAATGCCACCGCCGATGACAACGACATCGGCGGTGGCAGGCAGTGCGTGGCTTAGGGCTGGCCCTGAGGCTTTGGCCGAGGTGTGCCAGTATGAAAGTGGGGCATTTTGCATGGCTGCATTATCACGGGACCCACCCCAACCCCGTCCCCAGGAGGGAGGGCCCCGTCCCCAGGAGGGAGGGGAGACGCACTACCACTGATCTACTTCGGTTCGGCCGCCAACAGTTGCTTCAACATATCGCGACTATCGGAAGGAATCAAGGTGACAACGCTGTTGCCCTCGATCAGGCGCTCCAGTTCCAACACCTCGAACATGGCATTGAGCACGATAGGATCTTTGCCGATGTCTTGTAGCGCGGCACCGACGATGGTGGGGCGCAGCGCACGGGCTTTGGCGAACTCCACGGCCGCGCGCCGGTCGGCCGAGCTGGCGATGACGCGCACCTGGTTGGCACCGTCCTGGGAGATACCCGCCGTCACCTGACGCAGCCGGTTCACCACTTTTTGTTCAATCTGGCGAATCATCTGGACGTCGCGAAAGTGAACTTTGCGGATGTAAATCGAGCCAAGCCGGTAACCCCATTCCTGCGAACGCGGCGAGACTTCATCGCGCACAGCCTGGCTCATGGCGTGCCGATCTTGCAGCATGGTATCGAGGGGCAGATTGCTCAGCCGTTGAATGGCGGCGTTGCTGACGTTGGCGGCCAGCGAGCCTTTGGGATCGGCATTCTTGAAGAGATACGAGACTGGGTCGCTGACGCGCATCTCGTACCACACGCCGATGCCCATCGGCGCGCCTTCTTCACTGTTCACCGGCTGGCTGCGCAAATATTGCTGATCGAGGCGCGTGTCGACGATCTTGAGCTCGCCAAGCCAGCGCACCAGAAATGCGCGCGGGCCCATTTTGAGCCATAGAATTTGCAACCCCGGCTCGTTGAGCAGCAGCACGACTTTTCCGAACAGGGTATACACATGGGTGGTTCCCTCTTCCACAATGGCGTAGATGCCCAGGAAGCGCAGAATGCCCAAGACAATGGGCAGACCGACGGACAACGCCAGAAACGTCACCATGGCGATGCCGACCATGCCGACTGAATCAAAGATGAACGCTAATAATTCAGTGATCATGCTTATTTCACCTCCAAAATGGTGCGCTGAGCCTTGTTAAACAGCCGCAGCCGCACGTTTCGCAGATACGACGGCATGACTTCGGAGCCGCTTTGCTTTAGCTTCTCCAACTGCTCGGCCAGTGCCCGCAACGGCTCCACCTCGGCCTGGGCATTCAACGTTTCGATCTCGACCGCGCGGCGACTTTGCACCAGCTTCTGGTCGGCCATGGCCTGAGCCTGGCTGATGTCGGCGCTGACCTGGTTGTGGGCGGTGTTGATGGCGGCCAATGCCGACTCGACTTCCTGCGGCGGGTCGATGGCGGTGATGAGCGAGGCATCCAATTCGATGCCATAGCGCGCGGTGGACGAACGGCACTCGCGATCCATGTGCTCGTTCAGATTGCCCATGTTCTTGCGCAGGTCATTGATGGACACGCCAGCTACATTGCTGAGGGCCAGTGCAGTGGCATCTTCAACCAATGTCTTGGGAGCCTCGAAGTTGGCGATACGCTCGCGCAAAATGGAGACGAAGTAGCCCATGACGTGGACCAGCGGCCGCTTGACGCCGAAGAAATAGGCATACAGGTTCTGCTCGCTGACGCGATAGCGAATCTGGCCTTGCAAGCCGGTGTTGAGTTGGTCCTTGGTCACGGCTTCGAGAATCTCGCCGCGATTGTTGGCATCGGTATCCTCCAGATCTGCGGCCATATTGATCGTCTGGGTGGCGATGGAGACCTTGTAAATCTTTTCCCACGGCCATTTGAAATAGGGGCCGCCGGGGTTGATGACTTTGACCTGGGGATAGGGGTAGCGCTCGCGCTCATCGGGCCGCAACGTCTCACCCAGAGGGCCGTCAACCACCTTTTGATTCCCCAACCGCAGGACCCGGCCCATGCTAGTCTTCACCGCCTTCTCGTTTTGTGCAACGATGTAAAAGCCGCCCAACACAAACCTAATCACAAACCACACTACAAATCCGATCAAAATTCCTGTCGCCATATGCTGATACTCCTTGGTGCAATGTAATTGTCCTATCTGTCGAGAACAACGATGACTATGATAAGCACATTGCTTAGGACAACCTTGGCCAGTTCCTGACATTTAAGGCAGGGCTATTACAAAGTCGCTTGACATACGGACGCGTGACCCCGTCCGAGCGACTTGCGTAGGGGCAAAGCAGCGGGCTCATCTCAGATCTAACCCATACACGAGCCCGCTGCTTTGCCCCTACATTGCGCACAACGGACTTTCGAATCGGTCTCAGATTTGCGACAAACGGTTTCCCACGGCGCAACAACCTCGTAGAATCCGCGCTGGCATGAAGCGCATCAACCCTGTTCCCTCCGATTTAGCGATTGCTCAGGCGGCTGAGATTATTCCCATCAAGCAGATCGCGGCCCAGATTGGCCTGACTGAAGACGACCTGGACTTCTATGGTCGCACTAAAGCCAAGGTGCATCTGGACGTGCGCGAGCGGCTCAAGAACCGGCCCGACGGCAAATACATTGACGTCACCGCAATCACGCCGACCCCGCTGGGCGAGGGCAAAACCACCAATACGATTGGCCTGGCACAGGCGCTGCATCACATCGGCAAAAGCGTCTTCACCTGCATTCGCCAGCCCAGTATGGGGCCGACGTTCGGCATCAAGGGTGGTGCAGCCGGTGGCGGTTATGCACAGGTGGTGCCGATGGAGGAGTTCAATTTGCACCTGACCGGCGACATTCACGCCGTCAGTGCCGCGCACAACCTGATGTGCGCGGCCGTGGACAACGCTGTGTTTCATGGCAACAAATTGAACATCGACCCTGCGGCCATCATGGTCCGGCGCGTGGTCGACATCAACGATCGCTACCTGCGCAACATCACCATTGGCCAGGGCACGCCCCAGGATGGCATCCCCCGCAATACCGGCTACGACATCAGCGTGGCCAGCGAAGTGATGGCGATTCTGGCGCTGTGCACGTCCATCGAAGACCTGCGCGCACGGCTGGGCCGCATGGTGCTGGCGCTGACCCGGGACGGGCACATGGTCACGGCCGAGGACATTAAAGTGGCCGGCGCGATGACGGTGCTGCTCAAGGACGCCCTGATGCCGACGTTGATGCAAACGCTGGAGGGTTCGCCGGTGTTTGTGCACTGCGGGCCGTTTGCCAATATCGCCCACGGCAACAGCAGCATCGTGGCCGACCAACTGGCCTTGAAACTGGCCGACTATGTGGTGACCGAAAGCGGCTTTGGCGCGGACATGGGCATGGAGAAATTCATGGACATCAAGTGCCGCTACTCGGGGTTGACGCCGGATTGCGTGGTGATGGTGGCGACGGTGCGGGCGCTGAAGATGCATGGCGGTGTGGGCAGGATCGTGGCCGGTAAGCCGCTGCCGCCTGAGCTGGTGGAGGAAAACCTGCCGGCGCTCGAACTCGGCTGCGCCAACCTGATCCGCCAGATTCAAAATGCGCGCAAGTTTGGCGTGCCGGTGGTGGTGGCCATAAATCACTTCCCCACCGACACCGAGCGCGAGACCGACTTAATTCGCCGCTGCGCTTTGGAAGCCGGGGCGGAAGATGCCTATGTGTCGCGGGTGTGGTCGGATGGCGGCGAGGGCGGGATTGAACTGGCCAAAGCGGTGGTGGCCGCGTGCGAGAAGCCCAAAGACTTCAAGTTTCTTTACCCACTCGACCAGCCCATCAAGACCAAGATCGAGACGATTGCGCGCGAAATTTATGGGGCCGAGGGCGTGGACTATGCACCCGAAGCCGAGCGCAAGATTGAGCAATTCACCCGGCTCGGGTTTGATCAATTGCCGATTTGTATGGCCAAGACCCATCTGAGCATCTCGCACGATCCAAAGCGGCTGGGTGCGCCATCGGGCTACCGCCTGCCGATTCGCGACATTCGCGCCAGTGTGGGCGCGGGCTTCCTGTATCCCTTGTGCGGCGACATGCGCACCATGCCGGGACTCAGTGCTCACCCGGCCTACGAAAACGTAGATTTCGTGGATGGCAAAATTGTCGGGCTATTTTAGTGGCGCAAACATCCCTTACTCATGTCCTCACAAATCCTGGACATTCACTTTTTAAATCGAACCAGAACGGCAATTGAGCTGGACGTGCTCACCCTCCAACAGTTCTATCAGCCGCGTTCAATTCACTCGATGACTGCGGCGCAGATGACTGCGGCGCAGATGACTGCGGCGCAGCGGGTTCACTTCAACCTTGCCATGCTGTTTACGCATGGCGAGGGAATCCACACGGTTGATTTTCAGCCGCATCTCTATCAGAAGCAGACCCTGCTATTTGTGGCCGCAAACCAGGTTCAACAGTTTCACATCAACCCCACCAGTGATGCGTTCATGATCTTGTTCACCAGGGCTTTTCTGTACCAGGGCCAGGAAGATCAGCCTATTTTGCAGCACTGCCGCATCCTCGACGCATCCTTACAATCTCCCCGACTTCAACTCAAGGACGACGATTACCAACGTTTTTTGTCTCTGTTCAAAGAGATCTTGCGCGAGTACAAAACCACTCAATCCGCACAACTTCAACAGGACTTGTTGCGCGACATTTTGCTACGCGCTGAGCATCTGAAACAAACTGAATCTACACCGGGTGCACTGGCAGCATATCCCGAATTTATCCGCTTCAAAGACAAGGTGGAGCAGGATTTCGCCCAGACACACAACGTCAAGGACTATGCAATCAAGCTCGGAGTCACGCCAAAATTACTGAATCAGTGGACCCAGACCGTGGTCAACAAGCCGGCCAAGACGTTTGTGGACGACCGGGTCATTCTTGAAATCAAGCGCTTATTGACCCATACCGATTTGCCGATCAAGATCATTGCCGAGCAAACTGGGTTTGATGAGCCGACCAACTTGATCAAGTTTTATAAACAACGTTGCGGCCAAACCCCGGCCCTGTTCCGCAGTCAATCGCGCTGATCACTTACCTTGAACTACTCAGTCTCATCAGTTAAAAATGGGCAGCAGAATCAGAAAGAATTTTGGACAGAATGACAGAATAAACAAAATGGGACCCGGATTTTCCAGCCCTTTTGATGTGCATTCTGTCATTCTGTCCAAAATTCCGATTTCACGATTTAGATCATCTCTACAGATTTTTAACTACTGGGTCTGGATGACGGCATGGGCCAACAGCCATTGCACGGCCTCGGTCACGGCCTGCAGCGAGCTATACCGCGGCTGGTAGCCGATCAGGCGCTGAGCTTTGGCAATGCTGCAATTCGGGCTGTGGGTGATGTGGTCCCAGGTCGCTTTGGCCTCGGCTTCCGACACCGTGGTGCGCCATTCATCCCAGGGTCGGTACGAAAGATTCGCCGGCTGACCAAACCAGGCCGCCATGCCCTCGGCATAGCCACGCAACGTCAGTGCCTGTGCCGAGACGGCGTGAAAACTCTCGCCCACGGCCGTGCTCCAATGCGAGAGTGCGGCCATGAACGACTGGGCTACATCATCGGCATGCACGTGGTGCACCGTCTCCAAACCAAAATTGGGTAACGCCAATGCTTCACCCCGACCCAGCACCTCGAACACATGCGGGTTGAAGTGGCCGGCAGGGTTCAAGGGATTCCAGCCCGGCCCGACGATATGGCCGGGGTGCAGCAACGTGGCCGGGAAGCCATGTTTGCGCGCCTCATCCAGCAGGTAGGCTTCGATGGCGGCTTTTTGAATGCCATACTCGCCAAACGGCCGACGCAGCTGCTCCTCAGTGGTCGGCACCTGAACACTGGGGCCGTGAATCCAGATGGTGCCGCAGTGGAGAAAGTGTTGCACATGGCCGCGTAAAGCTTCGACCAACTGGCGCGCGCTATCCAGCTTGAAGCAGATCATGTCGATGACGGCATCGGGTTTCAGATCGCGAATCTGTGCCCCAAACGTGCCGGCTTCCTCGGCTGTGGCCCGATCCAGCGTAACCTGCTGAACCTGCTGCCAGGCGGCATGGGGCTGGTAGGGCGCGCGTTCGCCGCGCGACACGTTGACGACTTCGTGGCCGGCTTCGACCAGGCGTGGGACAAGGTAGGTGCCGACATGACCTCGGCCGCCGATGATGATGATTCGCATGGAGAGAGTTTACGTGATCGTGCACGTAGGCGTGAACGTTTACGTAATCGTCGGCGTCTACGTCGACGCTCTTAGAATTACGCATCAACGAACCATGAACACGCTGTATGAAGCCAAACTCGCCGACCACATTCGCGCTCGTAATATCCAGGCCGAGCAACTGATTTTTCAGCAATCGACGCACTCGGTGGCCGAGGCCGCGCTGGCGGTGAACGCAACGCTGGAAGACTTTGTAAAGAGCATTTGCTTCATCAGCAAGACCGACCGGATTGTGGTGGCGATTGTGAAGGGCGAAGATCGAGCCGACCGCACCAAGGTGCAGGACGCGGCCGGCCTCGGCAAACTCAGCATTGCGTCGCCAGCCGAAATGCTCGCGCACACCGGCTATCCCGCCGGCGGCACCCCCCCCTTTGGCTTCGAGGCAACCTTTCTGATGGATGAGCGTGTGCTTGAGCGGGCCACAGTCTACGCTGGCGGCGGCAGTGAACAGGCACTGATTCGAATTGCGCCGGACGAGTTACAGCGGGTGAATGGTGCGTTGATGGCTGTACTGCGCAAATAACCAGCAGAACACGCCGGGGAGTTAGCACACCGAACACAGGGTGCATTCTTAACTAACTACGAATTACTAAAAACTAAACACTCCGCCCTCAAACCTGCCCTCATAGCAACGGCGAACACAGCCGATACATCGAATCGCGCAGACGCACCAGCCACGGCTCCATGCGATATTCCCACCAGTGAAACTCGATGCAATTTTCCAGATCGGCATGGAAGTCCTGCTCCAGCTCCTGGGTCAGCTTGAGATCGTAGAGAACGGCGTTCGTCTCGTAGTTGATACTGAAGCTGCGAATGTCCATGTTGGCAGTGCCGATGCTGCACATCTCGCCGTCCACCATGATGGTTTTGGCGTGCAGATAGCCATTCTGGTAAAAGAAGATTTTGGCCCCGGCCCGCGACATATCGGCGCAATACGTGAGCGCGGCGCGATACGGCACCTGATACACGCCACCCCGCGGGGTTAGCATAATGCGCACATCCACGCCAGACAGACAGGCTGCCTTGATCGCCTCGGACATGGTGGGGTCGAGAATAAAAAAGGGCGACTGGATAAGCACATGATGCCGCGCATTCGTAATCAGCTTGAAATACAACTGCCGCACGGCCTCCCACTCCGAGTCCGGGCCCGATGACACAATCTGCAACGGCACAATCGATTCGGGCCTTGAATGCGCGTACAACTTGGGGTCGTCGAGGGTCTGGCCGGTGGTGTTGTACCAACCTACGCTGAAGGCGGCCTGCAACGCGGCCGCGCCCTCGCCCCTCACCCGAACGTGCGTGTCTCGCCATGAGGTGAAATGCCTGCCACCGGTCAAGTGCTCGGCGCTCAGGTTCATGCCCCCCACGAAGCCGATGTCGCCGTCGATCACGGCAATCTTGCGGTGGTTGCGATAGCCGATGTTGTGAATGGTGCCGAAACCGAGTGACAGGTAGGGATGAATCTCGACACCGGCATCACGCAAGTCCTTGAGATATTTGGGACTGAGAGAGCCAAGACAACCGGCCCAGTCATACAGGCCGCGCACCTGAACGCCGGCGCGCGCCTTCTCGATCAGAATGTCCCTGACCTCTTCGGTAAAGGCATCAGATTCCCAGATGTAATACTGCAGGTGAATGCAATATTGCGCGCCGCGCAGGGCCTGCAACAGACGGGGATATTTCTCGGCCGCGTTCTGCAAAATCTCGACCTCGTTGTGCAGGGTCAGCAACGAGTATGAGTTGTGGATCAGCATTTGCACCACGCGCTGCTGATCGATGGAGAGCAAACCGCCGCGTGTCAGGCGTTCATCCTGCTGTTGCAAAAGCCCGAGCAGGTTGGGTTGCGATTCGTTGGTGATAAGTTGCTTGAGCAGCTTACGCTCGCGGCTAAACGTTTTGTGGCCACGGCCGGCAAATAAGTAGAGCAGCAACCCAAAGATGGGAAGAATCCAAAACAGCAGAATCCAGGCCAGCGTCGTCTTGGGTTCCTTGTTCTCCATGACGATGAAGACCAGGCTGACGGCACAATAGACGATGAAGAGGATTGGAACAAGGCCCGGCAAGGCGATGTTAAACGACTGCAAAAACGCGAGCATAGAACGGTAAAGCGATGGATGAGCCAACGGGCAGTTGACTTCTCGCTGCGAATTCAGCAAAACAGGGCGGCCAATTGTGCATGGGCCCACTAGGATTCGAACCTAGAACCTGGGCGTTATGAGCGCCTCGCTCTGCCATTGAGCTATAGGCCCTGCTGAGCACCATTATAGTCTTGCCCACGCATTTTGGATGCGCCTGCGCTGTCCACGGCCGTCACCTCCGCCCCGAACAACTTGGCGATCTGCACTGCGTATATGCCGATGCTGCCACCTGCGCCGTTGATCAAGACACGTTGACCGGCTTGAACGTTCGCGACGCGCAGCATGTGCAAGCCGTTTATGCCGCCGGTGGTGGGTACCGTGGCGGCTTCATCGTAGGTCATGTTGGCCCGCTTCAACTTCGGATACGACTCGGGCAGGCAGGCGTATTTCGCAATCGCCCAACGTCACTGTCGCCGCGAAGACTTTAATCAGGACTTCGTTGTCTTTGGGTGCCGGCTTCTCGACTTGCTTGAGTTGAAGCACATCCGGCGAGCCGTATGCGGTCCAAACAATTGCCTTCATCAAAATCATTTTTCCTATTTAGCTCCACGTCCACGCATACCAGACCGTCAGCACATTGAATCCAAGCCCGAC
>Ga0105048_10010487_pt1 | contig 14675 bp, 15 predicted proteins | sample MAT05_FD_78382 | JGI IMG/M metagenome (GOLD analysis project Ga0105048, IMG submission 78382) | Freshwater microbial communities from Lake Fryxell liftoff mats and glacier meltwater in Antarctica - MAT-05 | ecosystem: Environmental > Aquatic > Freshwater > Ice > Liftoff microbial mat | place... | reverse complement strand
TACTTAATGAAACCAGTTGCTAAAGAAGATTTGGAAGAAGCATTTAACAGAATTGAAAATTTCGTAAACAGAAAAATGAAAAATCTGTTAATTATTGAAGACGATGAAAATTCAAGAAAGGCAATGCGCATACTCATTGGTAATGGCGATGTAAAATGTTATGAAGCAGGAAGCGGCACAGAGGCTTTGGCGATGTATCAGCAGAATCACATTGATTGTATAATACTGGATATTGGTTTGCCCGACATGAGCGGGTTTGAACTCATTCACAAACTTGAGAATATAAAAGACCATAATCTTCCTCCCGTTATCGTATACACCGGCAAAGAACTTACAAAAGAAGAAAACAATGAGCTTCAAAAATATGCGGAGAGTATTATAATAAAAGGAGTAAAGTCCGAAGAACGATTGCTGGACGAAACAGCGCTTTTCCTTCACCGCACGATCAGCAACTTGCCAAAATCAAAACAATTGATCATCAATAATCTGCACGATAAAGAAGCTGTATTTCATTCGAAAAAAATATTACTGGTAGATGATGATATGAGAAATTTATTTGCGTTATCCAAAATATTAAAAGAACGTGGAATGGAGATAATAAAAGCGGAAAATGGAACAAATGCTTTGGAAATGCTGGAGTTGCACCCTAACATTGATCTGGTATTGATGGATATCATGATGCCCGAAATGGACGGTTACGAAGCAATGAAACGAATACGATCTCAAATGAAATTTAAAAATTTACCGTTGATAGCACTCACTGCAAAAGCCATGAAAGATGACAAACAAAAATGTATTGATGCAGGGGCAAATGATTATATTACTAAACCTATTGATGTGGAACGCATGCTATCATTGATGCGCGTGTGGTTAAGCAAATAGGGAATAGTTTTAATTGCATCATCCTGAATTTGCCTGTCCCGATGAATATCGGTGGTTTCAGAATCTGAGGGTGGAATGATTAACATTTAATTATTAACAGACGATGAAAATAATTTTATAAAAATGATAGCATATAGTCCAGTTAAAATTTTATTGGTTGATGATCTGCCGGAAAATTTGTTTGCCTTAGAATTAATTTTTTCTAAGGAACCTTATTTCTGTGTGAGAGCAAATTCAGGCAATGAAGCATTAAAAATTCTATTGCGCGAACAAGATTTCGCTATCATATTAATTGACGTGCAAATGCCGGAGATGGATGGCTTTGAAACAGTAGAATTAATTCGCGAAACAGAAACGCTTAAACATGTTCCGATTATTTTTTTAACTGCCAGCATGGATAACCTAGCACATGTTTTTAAGGGGTATCAGGCTGGCGCAGTCGATTACATGATTAAACCGCTTATTCCGGAAATATTAAAAGCAAAAGTGGCAGTTTTTGTAGATTTATATAAAAAAAATCATGAATTATTAGTTCAAAAGGAATATGTGAAAGCACTTTACAACGATCTTACCCTCCAAAATAAAATTACCTTAGAATTATTAGAGGCAAAAAATTCTGCTGAATTAGCAACAGAAATTGCAGAAGAAGCAAAATGCAATGCCGAAAGTGCCAAAGATATGGCAGAAGACATTGCGAAAAGTAAACAGCAATTTTTATCGAACATGAGCCATGAAATCCGCACACCAATGAATGCGATTATTGGTTTTACAAAAGTCATGTTTAGAACGGATTTGTCTCCAAAACAAAAAGAATTTTTAACAGCAATAAAAACCAGTGGTGATACATTAATCGTGCTTATTAACGACATTCTTGATTTGGCAAAAGTAGAAGCAGGCAAAATGACATTTGTGCAAAAGCCTTTTAAATTATCAATGTCAATATCAGCTATGCTTCATTTATTTGAAGCAAAAGTTCTGGAAAAGAATTTAGAATTAATTAAAGAATACGATAATAGAATTCCCGAAGTATTGTTAGGCGACCCGGCGCGTCTGCACCAGATTATTTTAAACTTTTTGAGCAACGCCATTAAGTTTACTGCAAAAGGAAAGATCACAGTACATGTTCAATTGCTTAATGAAGACGAAGAAAAAGTAACTATTGAAATTCTAATTACTGATACCGGAATTGGAATTGAAGAAAATAAATTAGAAAAGATTTTTGAAAACTTTCAGCAGGCAGCAACAAACACTTCAAGCTTGTATGGTGGTACTGGTTTAGGCCTTGCCATTGTTAAAAATTTAGTTGAAGCGCAAGGCGGGTCTATTAGTATTGAAAGTAAAATTGGTAAAGGATCAACTTTTGGTTTTAAATTAATTTTTCAAAAAACGAAAGATGAAGTTGAAACAGAAACAGAAAAAGTTGAATTGGATTCAGAAATTAAAAAGATTAAAGTATTAGTGGTTGAAGATATTTTACTCAATCAATTATTGATGAAAACACTTTTAATTGATTATGGGTTTGAATGTGGGACTGCCTTAAACGGAAAAATTGCCATTGAAAAACTGGAAACAGAATCTTATGATATTATTTTGATGGACTTACAAATGCCCGAAATGAATGGAATTGAAGCTACTGAATATATTCGTAAAAAATTAAATTCAAAAATTCCTATCATTGCTTTAACTGCCGATGTAACTACAATTGATTTGAAAAAATGCCAGGCAATGGGAATGAATGATTATCTCGCCAAACCCGTTGACGAAGAATTATTATACAAAAAAATAGTTGGGTTATTAAAACCTATACGTAACGAAAGCTAACGAAAACATTATTTATAATAGTCATTTAGCTAAGACCTGCTTCCGCAGACTTCCTAAAACAGAAGTTGCATCTTTTCCTGTTTTGGGTGTTAAGATTAAGGCAATTGACCTTAAAGGAGAAGCAAAATTAAAACTAGTAGAATCGACAAAAGAAATTGCGGAAAATGCTGAAGAAGAATACAATGAAATTTGGTGCGTTTTTGATATGGATGTCAAGAGAAGTGCTGATGAATTTGCAGATTTTGATAACGCAATTACAAAGGCTTTATTACTTGGTGACAAAGTAGCCTATTCAAATTGAAAAAAAAGGGCGATATCCACCTGTGAATATCACCCTTTTCATTCTTACAATGAATAATTCCTCCCTTACTTACTATTTTCTTTTCCTAAATCTTTGAGTGCGGTACCAATGCTTTCGACATCTGTGTTAATTTCACTTTTAAAAGCATCCCAATCTGTATAACGTTCATTTTCATAACCGTATAACTTGATCCTTAAATCATTATTCCTTTTTTCCAGTTCATCAATTCTTTTTTTGCGCATTTCATCAAACGTAGCTTTACCCGGCTTGTTAAGTTTTTCTCTCAGTTCGGCAATACGTTGTTTATTGTCGTCAATTGTTAACTCAGCTTTGGTTCTGTATTCCGGATACTCTGAACTCAATTCGCGCTGTGCCTCTTTCAATTCTTGTTTTGCGTCTTGCACGTTTTCCTTTGCATTTTCCACTTTCTTAACATTGGATTGGCACGAAGTGAAAACAGTACCTGTTATAATCATCGCAGATGCGATATAAAAAAATGTTTTTTTCATTTGTCTGTTTTTAATTGTTGTTTAAAAAAATCGTTTGTTTAATATAGAGACATCGTTCTTCCATTTTAAAATGAAGAATGTCTTACTATAGATAAGATTAAAGATCTGAAATAATTTTGTGCAGTTCGTCTTTTGTTTTACCAAGCTTGATTTGAAGCTTCCCAAGCATCTCATCTTTTTTGCCTTCTGCAAACATTAGATCATCGTCTGTTAAGCTTGCAAATTTCTGTTTGAGCTTGCCTTTCTGCTCATCCCATTTTCCTTTTAATTCTGTAGTATTCATGATTTTATAAATTAATTTGTGAAATAATTTCCACAATACAAGAATAAGGACTTTAGATAGGGTAAGCGTTATACAATTCCAGAAAGAAGTTACATGATTCACCTATTATCAGGTAATAGCCTAATGAAAAAGTGGATGTATGTAATTGTTAATAATCATTTAGCGTTCTTATCTGTATCTTTATTTTCAAGCCTTTTTAACCAAATGTAACTGAAAAGACCAAGTACTGCCATTCCAGCCATGAACAGCGGATATGCAATCTTCCAGTTTTCGGAACCGGTCATCATGGAGAATTCTGACATTCCACCTACACCCGAAAGCAAAGTAAGCGGCATAAAGATGGTAGTGATAAAGGTCAAACGCCTAACCGTGACATTGGTTTGGTTGGCCGCAAGCGCCATCTGGTTATTGAGCAACGAAAGGTTCATCTCCATGAGACTGGTTACAATTTCGCGGTAGGTTTCGGTAAGTTCGAAAAACCTTGTCAGGTGGTCATATATATCCCGGTAATGAAAAATGGCTTTTTCATTGATAAAGCGACAATCCTTGCGGCATATTTTGGAAAGTATTTCGCGTTCATGGAACAGGCTCTTGCGGAGCAGGAGAAGGTTTCTCCGCAAATGTTGCAGGTCGGAAAGGTCAAACTTCGTGAGGTTTTGCAGCATTTTATCTTCGGCATCGTTGAGATCATCTTCAAGGGCTTCAACAGCAACAAACTTTTCATCAACAATATGATCAAGAATAATATGCATAAGAAAGGCTGGGCCTTGTTGGGCAGTTTCAATGTTCTTAGGTACCATCTGCTCTAAGCTCTGCATCAGTGTCCTGCCGGTTGATCCCTGGTGGTTAACTGTTATAAGGAAGTTTTCACCGATAAAGAAGTTTATCTCTTCAGCGATGATTTTCTTTTTGGAATAATTGAGGGCATTGAAAAGAATATACGTATGATCTGGAAAATCCTCCATTTTAGGGATTTGTCCTTCGTCCAGACAATCCTCAATGGATAAGGGATGAATGCCCAGCTTTTCAATGAGTGGGGTAAGTTCCTCTTTGCTGGGATGGATGTATGATAACCAGATATAACCCTCTAATTTACTAATTTTCAAGGCTTCATCGAGACTAGCGATGGGCTCGATTTTAGCGGATTTCGAAATATGAAAAAAGTGCGAATCTGAAATGGCTGGGTGTTTTTTTTGATCTGGCATTTTTTGGATTAATTTTTAATGTTTGACTGGAAGTTTGGTGGCTGTGTAGTTACAATGTTTTTAATAATAAGCTATTAATCAGCATATTATTAGTTATAGAGTCTTCCGTTTCGTGATGATAAATATAGGTTTCTGCCTTTGTTTCCATAATTATCACTCCTGCATTAACAGCCCTGTCGTAAAGATCCGCATCTGCACCAACCAGAATCTTTTTAAAACCATCGAGGGAAAGCGCCGTGTTTCTTTCAATAAAAAATGTACCGCCAATAATACATTGATGCAGGTTAATCTTTTTATCGTAATCAAACCTGTCGGGTACAAATTGGTTCCCGATAATCTTTATTCCCCCCTGTAAAAACTGAACTCCAGAATTTTGCAATAGGAGAATTTTCCGCGACAGGAGATGCACCGGTTCATATTCATCATCCGAATCCAGGAAGGTAATAAATTTGCCAGTTGCCAACTCAATACCGGTATTTTTGGTTAGTGCTACGCCCCGGTGCGTTTGCTTATGGTATCTTATCTGTGGATATAACTCAATAAATGGCAATATCTTATCGAACGTATCATCCGTACTACCATCGTCCACAATTAAGGCTTCCCAATCAGTTTCAGTTTGTGCGAGTAGAGAATCCAAAGCCCTTATAATTAGTTTTGCCCGGTTATAAGTAGTGATGATAACAGAGAAAAAAGGAGAAGATGTTAAATCATTATCTTTATTTTGCATGTTTCAAGGTTATGACTGAAGAATAAAAATGGGATTATTTTCCATACAAAGCAGTTCAATTTTATAGCTTATCTTGAAGATAAAAAGTTTTCCAAATAATTGAGTGCAAGATGGAAACAAGTATTTGAGTTGCATTCTTTTGTAAGGTAATAAAATTGTTTAGTGGGGGGCTTTCGCCCTAAAAACACAAATCAATGGTTACAAGCTCGACTACCGTTTCGTTGGTCACGGAAAGAAGGTTGGAAAATAACCGTGTTCATGATACCCATTGTGCCAACCTGACAATTTGTGAATTCCCACTAAACTTAATTTATTACATTTGTTGTTTTTTAATTTCTCATTATTAATAACTTTATTTCATTTGGGTTAAATACTGTAAATCAAATAAATAACAAGGAAAATACCGACTGCAAGAACTGATAAAGTGAGCAGTGCGTCAAGTATCGACGATGGTTGCCAGGTATCCTTGTCTATTTGTTTCTCAACCTTCTTATACCTGATAAATGCAAGTAATCCCATCAAAGCGCCTAATCCAACAAGGAATATTCCGAGGATTGCTGAATATCCGTGAGAAGGAGGCAAAGCTTCTCCAATGATTGATTCTCCCAGAACATAAGACATTTGTTTCATGAACAATGCGAACTTTTCGACAACAAAGCCGAATGCCATTATGCCAATGCTTGTTCTTATCCATGCAAGAAATGTCCTTTCATTGGCCATGTGAACACGGCGATTCAGAAGCTTTTCCTGATTCTTCTGATCATTTATATCCGGCATTTTATTTGTCATAAACTGTATTTACTCCTTGATGAAAGCCAGCAAATCAGCATTTAGCTTTTCCTTGTGTGTATCGGCCAGGCCGTGAGGTCCGCCGGCATAGATAGTAAGTTTCGCATCCTTAATAAGCTTAACAGCAAGTTTGGCTGTAGTTTCGATAGGAACAATCTGGTCATCATCGCCATGGATAATAAGGGTAGGAACGTCGATTTTTTTAAGGTCGGCGGTAAAATCCGTCTCCGAAAATGCTTTGATGCATTCCAGTTCGCTCTGCAAACTACCCATCATTCCCTGAAACCAGAAAGCATCGCGCATTCCCTGAGTTGCCTTGCTACCTTTGCGATTTGCACCAAAAAAGGCCTCAGACAAGTTTTTGAAAAACTGCGAACGGTCCGCCGCCACACCAGCACGGATATCGTTAAAAGCAGTCATTGGCACTCCTCCCGGATTTGCTACCGTTTTAAGCATTATAGGTGTCACCGATCCCATTAACACCACTTTGGCGACGCGTGATGTGCCGTGACTGCCGATGTATCGGGCTACTTCTCCGCCACCTGTAGAATGACCTATAAGCGTAGCATCGTTAAGGTCGAGTAATTCGAATAGTTCGGATAAATCTTCGGCATAGGTGTTCATGTCATTGCCATTCCATGGCTGACTGGAGCGCCCGTGTCCACGACGATCATGAGCAATACACCTAAATCCATTTGATGCTAAAAAAACCATTTGAGATTCCCATGCATCTGAATTTAATGGCCATCCGTGACAGAAAACTACAGGCTGGCCTTTGCCCCAATCCTTGTAATAGATTCGTGTACCGTCTATTGTTTTAAATGTATTCATAATGTTTTTAATTAAATTAGTGTTTAATGTTTGTAAAAATGTTCTCCTAGCTAATTTTATAGCAAAATACGTGTAACCGCCATATCACTATAGGAACGTCTGTATTATTGGGATGCAAATTGAATATCTTTTTATAAAAATGCATTATATAATTCTGAAAATAAATTGTAAGATTCACGCCTTAATTATTCATACTATTTCTAGATATTATCAATTAGAATCAACCAATTGTCATGTTTATTGTTTGTTAGCAATCAGGGAAGTATAAAACCATATTTATTGTCAATGATTCAAAATAAAAACAATGAATGATAGTATTAGATATGATTAAGCAAAATTCACAGGAAATATACGAATGATGTAAGTTTTCAGCAGGAATATGTAAGTAATCTGTTTAAACTATACTGTAATTTTGTTTAACACCTCATTAACATTATAACCTTGGCATTTAATTGTACATTAGTTTCATGGTTCGATAAAAATACGGTAAAGCATCTGCGGTTACCGTTTTCCTTTTTTCTGTTGCCTGTCTTTTTATTTGCGCTTAGTCAATCCGGTCAAATAAATTGGGTAAATGCATTTCTTGCTTTTTTGATTTTACATTTATTGGTTTTCCCATCAAGCAATGGCTACAACAGTTACCAGGATCGGGACGAAACCAGCATTGGCGGACTAAAACATCCCCCGAAAGTAACCTCCAACTTATATTATGCCACGCTGCTTATTGATACTGTCGGACTTTTATCGGGATTGTTTATTTCAGTGTATTTCTCATTAATGTTACTGGTATTTATTATCATGTCGCGAACATACAGTTACCGGAAAATCAGACTTAAGAAATACCCGGTAATCGGTTTTCTTACTGTATTTGTATTTCAGGGTGCCTTTGTTTATCTGATGTCCTCAACAGCGATAAATGGCTTGAATTGGGTTGATTTATTTTCTGAAAATTCAATCATTTGCATGATTATTTCCAGTTTGTTTATTGGTAGTATCTATCCATTAACACAGATTTACCAGCATCAGGCCGATAAAAACGACGGAGTTATTTCTATCAGTTATAAATTGGGCTATACCGGAACTTTCGTTTTTTCCGGGTTGCTTTTTGCAGTGGCAGTTCTGCTGATGTTTTTCTATTTCAGCATAAAACAGCAAACCTTTGCCCTGATCATCTTCTTATTGATGATGCTTCCTGTTATTTACCGACTTTCCGTTTGGTTTGCAAAAGTGCGGAAAGATACCGTACATGCTAATTTTGAGAATACGATGAATATGAATATGCTCACCTCAGCCACAATGAACCTTTATTTCTTATTATTAATCGTAAATCGCTATGGAAACTGGTTCTAATGAAAGCAGGATAATCGCAATCGGAACTGCTGTTCCTGAATATTTAACAAGTCAGGATACGATTCTTCAATTTATGCATCAGGCATATAATGATCCAACAGCTTCGCGAAAGTTAAATGTATTATTTCACCAAAGCGCCATTAATATCCGACATTCAGCAATTCCCGATTTCTCTGATTTCAATCAACGAACACTATTCCCGCTTAGTCATGAGATTCCTATGTTGGACGAAAGGATCGATGTATTTAAGCAAAAGGCATTGCCCCTTTCAGTCAAGGCCATTGAAAATGCATTTAAAAACATTCAGGCTTCTATTGCTGAATTTGGTATCACCCACTTGATTACGGTTAGCTGTACTGGAATATACAATCCTGGACTTGACATTGAATTGATGGAGGAATTGAATTTACCTCCTGATACTTTCCATACCGCTCTTAACTTCATAGGATGCAATGCCGCTTTCCCTGCGTTGAGAATTGCCGACAGTATTGTTAAGTCGCAGCCTGATGCAAAGGTTCTGGTTGTGTGTACTGAGCTGTGTACCTTGCATTTCCAGCCTAAAAATGATATCGATAATTTGCTTTCAAATACCATTTTTGGTGATGGAGCTGCAGCGGTAATCTTGGTTTCCGAATCGTTTGCCGTTGAACAGAATCTAAAGGGATTTTCATTGAAGGGATTTAGTCCGATGCTTCTCAAACGTGGGAAAGATTTAATGGGATGGAATGTCAATTCTGTAAATTTCGAAATGATTCTTGATGCCGGAATACCTGATTTTCTGGGAGAAGAACTGGGACAATTGATGGTCGGAGTATCAGAAAAACTTCATCTCAAACCAGATAATATTCATCACTGGGCAATACACCCGGGAGGAAAGAAAATACTGGAAGCAGTTCAGCGTGGCTTACAACTGAAAAACAACGAACTGAAACATTCCTATGCTGTACTGCGGAATTATGGAAACATGTCGTCGCCCACTATCCTGTTTGTTTTGAACGAACTTTTTAAAAGCAATCCGAAATCCGGAGAAACGGTATTTGCCATGGGATTTGGACCCGGAATCAGCATCGATACAGCTTCAATGATCTGTCATGGTTTCGTTTAAAAACCGTTCCAGCCAAACGGAACTGATGGATGCTCCGGATATTCCGGTTAAATTACTTCAAAAAAACCTAGGGGAACTGGATATTCTGAATCGCTATCTTGGTGGGCATTCCATATCAATAGAAGGAATTAAGCGGTTAATGAAAAATCGGCAGAAAATTTATCAACTGGTTGATTTGGGTTGTGGCAGCGGCGATGTATTAAAATATATAGCACGTTGGGCCCGATCGAATCAATTTCAGGTAAAACTTACCGGAGTTGATAAAAATCCGGATGCAATAAAATACCTGAATAATAATTGTTCTGAATATCCTGAAATTACCGGCGTGGTATGCGATTACAGGGATTTTCTAAAGACTGGTCCAAAGGTGGATATCGTTCATTGTTCTTTGTTTTGTCATCATTTGAATAACCACGAATTGCTGGAACTTTTCCGATATCTGAAAACCTATACCAAAGAGGGTTTTGTTGTAAATGATTTACAGCGAAGTGCCATTGCCTACTACAGTGTCTGGTTTCTGACGAGGCTACTCAAAGGTTCGGCCTTATCAAAACATGATGGACCTATTTCGGTTTTACGCGCATTTACCCGTAGTGAATTGGAACAATTATTCCATAATGCTGATATACAGGAAATATCCATTCAATGGAGATGGGCTTTCAGATATTTAATTGTTGGAAAAACGACTAAATAACGATGGAATCAAGTAAAAAACATACCGTGGATATTCTTATTACCGGAGCCGGTCCAGCAGGTTTGATGATGGCTTGTCAACTTGCACTTCACAACATTTCTTTCCGGATCATCGACAAAAAAGCCTCTCCTGTAATCAATTCGGGAGCGTTGATTGTACATGCCCGTACTTTGGAGATATTTCATCAAATGGGTATTGCTAAAAAAGCAATGAATGCGGGAACAAGGGCTAAAGCAATCAACATTCAGTCCAATCAGAAAAAGAATACAGTTATTGATATCAGTGAGTTTGGTAAAGATTTGTCGATCTTCCCTTATCTACTAATGATAGAACAATACCAAACTGAAAACCTTTTGATTGAATTCCTTAATGAACACGGCCATTCTGTTGAGAATAATACAACTTTTTTAACTTTTACCCAGGAAAACGAAGAAATTTTATCCAAAATAAAAAAGCCGGTCGGAACAATTGAAAATATTAAATCAAGGTTTTTGATCGGGACTGATGGAAACAGCAGCATTGTCAGAACGGAATTAAATATTCCTTTCCCGGGAAAAACACATAAGGCACGTCTTTTTATAACCGATTGCGAAGCCAAGTTGTCCTTACCTGCCAATGAGATATTCTTTTCATTTGCCTCTGATTTTACTGCCGGTTTTTTCCCTCTGCCGGATAATCGTTGGCGTATAGATGGACTAATCCCGGAAATACAACAGAAAGAGGAAGTTGGGTTTAACGATGTTAAAGATTTCTTTGGAAAGTCAGCACATTCCGAGATCGAATTGGATCATCCGCGATGGTTTTCAGTATTCCGGTCGCACTCGCATTGTGCCCAATCGTACAGACAAAACCAATGCTTTTTGGTTGGTGATGCAGCACATGTTCACAGTCCGGTTGGTGCGCAAGGTATGAACACCGGACTTCAGGATGCGCATAATCTTGCATGGAAACTGGCTTTTTATATTCACGGGAAAGCATCAGAAGATTTGCTTGATACCTATCAAAAAGAACGTCGGCCTTTGGCACTTAATATTATCCGGTATACCGATTTGGCATATTCATTTATGACAAACAATTCTTTTATGGTCAGGTTTTTCCGTTTGGTAATTGTTCCATTGCTGTTGCCAATGTTTTCAGTAAGGTTTAAAAATAACACCAAACTACGCACCCGCATCTTCACTTCGGTTTCGGGAATCGGAATTAAATACAAGCGAAGTATATTGACTGGTTTATCATCAGACAATTTCCCTGCTGATTCGCCAAAGTCTGGTGACCGGATGCCGCATATGACTTATGAAACAGATGGGAAAGCATGTAGTTTGTATAATGAACTAAATTCTCAAACATTTCATCTTTTGGTATTCGGAAAGCAAGAATTGGCCTCACCTTTTCAAAAGGTAGTCGATAAATACAGAGATGTAATTTCGATAAAATTCATTGCATTTGAATCCGGCACACAAGCACTTTTTAAAAGTCTTGGGCTTGAAAATGAAGGTTGTTACCTTGTTCGTCCCGATTTATATATTGCCTGGCGAAGTCGGGATTTTAATGTGAAAAGCGTCAGTAATTACCTTCAGAAATTTCTGAAATGAAACTTCGTGGTTTTGAATTTGAAGATCAACCTTGGTTTCCAGAAGTAATCAGGGACGGTATGACCGATTATCTCCGGTTTTTGTTCCATACATTTGATCTTTACCAACCTGTTTTGCCAATACTGAAAGAGGCGCTTGTTAAGACAAACGCCAATCAGATTGTTGATTTATGCTCAGGAAGCGGCGGAGTCATGGAAAGTATATACGATGATTTGAAGCTCACTTTCAGTGCGGATATCAAAATAACTTTAACCGATCTTTTTCCCAGTTTTAATGTATATCAGCACTTATCAGACAAAACAGGTGGAGGTATTTCCCATATTAAGATACCCGTTGATGCCAGAAATGTACCTTCAGATTTAATAGGCTTTCGAACCTTGTTTTCGGGATTCCATCATTTTGATCAGGAAAAGGCAAAAGAGGTTTTGAAAAATGCAGTTGATGCCCGGCAGGGAATTGGTATATTCGATGGTGGTAACAAAAGTTTATGGATGATTCTGCTTATCATTATTGTACATCCGATCCTTCAATTTTTTTGTACTCCATTTTTCAGGCCATTTATGATTTCGAGTTTGCTTTTCACTTACCTGATTCCGATTATTCCTTTTTGCACTGTTTGGGATGGTGTTTTTTCCATTCTCCGACTATACAAGTCTGAGGAATTGTTACTTATGGCGAATGAAGTTGACAATGATAATTTTATCTGGATTTCAGGAAAAGTCAAAAACCAATTCGGGATGAGCATTGTTTATCTGATAGGTTACCCTACCAATGAAAATAAATTATTATAAAAACTATGAAATTTCATTTCAGCTATTTTTTAATTAACAAGTTTATTTTTTAAAGTCTTTCCATGTAAAAATTATTGGGAGTGCCTTTTGCAGAAATGAGAAGGCATTGATAATGTATATCTGAAAATACGCGCCATAATACACACATATTGTAGAATCTATGATTATCCAGATTCCAAAAGCAACCATTATGGCGTTGCGAGCCCATGTTTCTTTTCCCTTGAAAGGACCCCAGGCAATATAAGCCAACAAAATATAACAGCAGGCAATGGTTCCTCCCAAGGGACCCCATATAAATGCCCTGAATGGTTCTACTTCCGCAGGTATTTCGGAAACATGCCAAAAGATAGAAGCCAATGCATTGTTATAAGGCGCAAACAATGGATTCGCTCCATATATTGCAAAAACAATCCCAAATAATGCGAAGAGCAGGCTGCTATACATTAGCCACTTCTGCCAGAAAATAAAGGATTTACTTTGATTAGCCTCCATCATTTGTTTTCATTTTTTTTTTCAATATTCGCTAGTTTCCTTCATCGCCCCAATCGCAAAAAAACAATCAAGACTAAAGACCCCCAAACTTCTTCAAATCTTAGTGAAATATCAGCTACTACTGTTCCGTCATACCCATATACATAATAACAGGGTGTTGTTTAGGAGCCTGTGGCGGGGGAGAATGATTTAAAGTTTTGAGAATAACTTAATTGAATGATTTTATCTATAAATTTAATAAATTATAATTCCAATTCAAAACAAATCTAGGCCATAAAATTCACTTAATTTTATCCCTAAAAGGGGGTATTTTTGTAATTATGGTTTTAATATTTTTGATAATTTAATTCAACTTTCAAAATGAAGAAGTCATTAGCCTTTTTGTTCCTCCTATTATTAAGCTTCCAGATAAAATCCCAGACCGTCATGAATCTGGATAGTCTGCTGAGTTTGCTGCCATCAGTAAAACAAGATTCGAATGCGGTAAAACTCTATTTAAATATTGGGGAGCAGTACGAAACGAACAATCCGGAAATTGCAAAACAGTATTACCGGCAAGCCGGTATATTAAGTTCCCGGATTAATTATGTACAGGGATTTTGCAAATATGCTTCTAACTACACGGCAGTATTAATCATGCAGGGCGAAATTGATTCATCTTTAATTATTAATCAACAATCGCTTGAGGCAGCGCAATCTATTAAAAATGAAATGCTAATTGCCAAGAGTCTGTTCAATATTGCCAATTGCTATAATTACAAGGAACAATACGAAACAGCTTTAGATTATTATCTTAAAATAACTCCATATTTTGAAAAGCTAAACAACAAATCTTATCTGTCTCTGCTGTACGATGTTATGCAAATAATCTATCAAAATATGGAGCAGTACGATAAGGCAATTTTTTATGGTGAAAAAGCCCTGGCCTTGAGTTCTGACCAACCTGAAAGCAACAGCAGAGGCGTTATACTAATGAATTTGTCGATTAGCTACGCAAAGGCAAAACCACCAAAACCACAGAAAGCAATCGAAGGTTATATCGAATCTCTCCGAATAGCAAAACTTAATCAGAATCTTTATTTGGAAAGCAGTGTTTTAGTGAATCTTGCCGATCATTATTACCACATAATGGATTACGAAAGAGCAAGAGACTACTACACAGAAGTTTTACCTATTCAGATTCGTATCGACGATCAACAGGGAATTTGCATGTCGAAACGAGGACTCTCTTACTATGAGTTGTACACTAAAAGATTCGATTCGGCTGAAGAGTTGCTCCTGCAGGCGTTGGCTATTGCAAAAG
>Ga0105048_10010486_pt1 | contig 14677 bp, 13 predicted proteins | sample MAT05_FD_78382 | JGI IMG/M metagenome (GOLD analysis project Ga0105048, IMG submission 78382) | Freshwater microbial communities from Lake Fryxell liftoff mats and glacier meltwater in Antarctica - MAT-05 | ecosystem: Environmental > Aquatic > Freshwater > Ice > Liftoff microbial mat | place... | reverse complement strand
CGCATCCAGACGATCTACGGCGGCACCAGCGAGATCATGCGCGAAATTGTCGGCCGCGCCATCACCGGCGGCTGAGCCCCCACGACCCATCGGCGATGCGCTCGGGGGCCTCGCGACCTCAGTTCGGCGCTTGTGTCGCGGCTCGACCGCCGAGCCTGGTGGTCGAGCCGTGACACAAACTGAAAATTGCTGCGGCGAGCGGGGAGATGAGCGGCAGACTGGGGGCGATGAATGGCTGAGAACCCACGCCGACCCGTCGGCTTCGAGTCCCCGGAGGTTCCTCAATGACCGCATCACTGCACGCTCGTCACATCTCGCTCGCGCTCGGAGCGCGGCACATCCTCTCCTCGGTCGATCTCGCGGTCGACCCTGGTCAACGCATTGGTTTGGTCGGCCCGAACGGCGTGGGGAAGTCCACGCTGTTGCGAGTGATCGCAGGGCAACTCTCGCCCGATGGGGGCAAGGTCACCCTGGCGCCGGCGTCGGCCATCGTGGGCTATCTGCCGCAGGAGCCCGAGCGGGCCGACGAGACCGTGCGCGAGCACCTCGAGCGTCGCACCGGTGTGGCAGTGGCAGGCGCCGCGCTCGACGCCACCACCGCGGCGATGGCGGCCGGCGACCCCGACGCGGGCGATGCCTACAGCGACGCACTTGATCGGTGGTTGGCGCTGGGCGCCGCCGACTTCGATTCGCGGATCGCTGACGTGTGGGCCGACCTCGGCCTGCCCGAACGGCTGCTCGACGAGCAGCTGCCGGTGCTCAGCGGTGGCGAAGCTGCACGCGTGGGCCTGGCTGCGCTGTTCCTCGCTCGCTTCGACGTGTTCCTGCTCGACGAGCCCACCAACGACCTCGACCTCGACGGGCTCGCCCGCCTGGAGAAGTTCGTCGTCGGTCTGAACGCCGGGTGCGTCATCGTCAGCCACGACCGCACGTTCCTGCAGCGCGCCATCACCCACGTGGTCGAGATCGACGAGTTCTCCCACGAGGCGACTCGCTACGCCGGCGGTTGGGAGGTCTACCTGCACGAACGTGACCTTGCGCGCCAGCACGCCCGAGCCGTGTACGAGGAGTACGACTCGAAACGGTCATCACTCGCTGGGCGAGCGCAACGCGAACGCGAGTGGGCAACGCAGGGGGCCTCGAAGGCGAAGAAGAATCCGTCCGACGGTGACAAGCACATCAAGTCGTTCAAGGTCAACCAGAGTGAGCAGTTGGCTGGCAAGGCCGCCCGCACCGACAAGATGATGGAGCGCCTGGAAGTGGTGGAGGAACCGCGCGAAGCGTGGCAGCTGCGTATGCAGATGGCCGAGGTGGAGCGCAGCGGCGACGTGGTGGCGCGGCTGCATCAGGCAGTGGTGCGCCGTGACACGTTCACCCTTGGGCCGCTCGATCTGGAGATCGGCTACGGCGAGCGCATCGTCGTCGAAGGCCCCAACGGCAGCGGGAAGTCGACATTGCTGAGTGCGTTGTTCGGCGAGATTCCGTTGTCATCCGGCAGGCAGTGGCGCGGGCCGGGTGTGGTCGTCGGCCGCCTGGAGCAAGCCCGTCAGCAGCTCACCGATCAGCCGACGGTGGTTGCCGCGTTCATGGCCGTCACCGGCATGTTGGTGCCCGAGGCGCGCACCTTGCTGGCCAAGTTCGGTATCGGAGCGGAACACGTCAGTAGGCCGGCAGAGTCGCTGTCGCCAGGTGAGCGCACGCGATTGGTCATGGCGCTGCTGATGGCCAAGGGCTCGAACTGTCTGGTGCTCGACGAGCCCACCAACCACCTCGACATGCCGGCCATCGAGCAACTGGAACAGGCGATGGAAACCTTCGGCGGCACCGTGCTGCTGGTCAGCCACGATCGCTCACTGCTCAGCACCGTGCGCCGCACCCGCACGCTGGTGCTGCGCGACGGCCAGTTGGTCGGCGACATGCCCAGCTGACGCCGGTCAGCCTCGCGTCCACCGGAACGAACGCACGCACACGACGAAGCCGGCCACGCACCACCCCGACAGCACGACGGCGGCAGCGCCCAGCTGTCACAGGGCTCGACGATCTTGAACGAGTCGGGCAGGAACACCGAGCCATGCCGCGGCAGATCCAGTGCAGCGGGAACACCTGCGACACCTTGACCAGCCACGACGGCAACTGGTCGACGGTGATCCATATGCCGGAGACGAACTGCAGTGCGACGAATGGCAGGTTCATCACTGCCGGCGCCGACTTCCCGTCGTGGATCAGGCTGCAGGCGGAGATGCCCAGCAGCGTGGATGATGCCAGCGACATAGACCTGGCTGACCTGAACACCGGAGCCGTCGATCGTTCCGGTGAAGATCGATGCGAACAGCATTCGTCACCGCGCGAGTGTTGTACGCGGGTTCAGCGCAGCGGCCGCACCCTGCGGGCAGCCACCACGCCGAGCAGCGTCAGGCACATCGCCAGCCCGAAGTTGGTGCCGAGCGCGCCGGCGAGCGACCACGACGTGCGATCGGCGATGGCCACGGTGGCGCCACCAATTCCGCCCATCAGTGAGAAGCCCACCGAGTCGGCCAGCGTGACCTGGCTGCTGACCTCGCCCTCGCGACCATCGGTGGCGTAGGACATCGCCGCCACGGTGGCCGGGTTGTACAGCAGGCCGACGCCCAGGCCGCCCACGGCCCACGCCACGAACGTCGCCCACAGTGGCCAGCCTGCCCACAGCACCGGCACCACCAGTGCCAGACCCAGCAACATCACCACGAAACCCACCTGCATCGCCCGGGCAGTGTCAGCCGGTGGGTTGCGTGCGCGCAGCCACTGCCCGCCCGTCCAGGTGAGCGCGGCGCCGATGATGACGAAACCCTGCAGAGTGGGGCTGGCATCGTGGATGCGGTCGGCCGCGAGCGGGATGAAGCTGTCGGCGCCGAGGAACGCCGCAGTGGCGATGATGCGACAGGCGATGATGGCCGGCAGGCCGGCGCGAGCGGAGAGGATGCCCGCAGGCAGCAGGCGCCGCAGTGCAGGCACCGCAACGGCTGCACCGGCCACCACGGTGCCGATGGCGGCGAACGGGTTGGCGAACTGCAAGCCGAGCACCAAGGCCCCCACGCCACCGGCGGCCATGATGGCCGTGGGTACGTTGCTGCCCACACGGTCGAAGGGCACCGGCCCGTAACGGCGCATCGGCCGCACCGCCAGGACGCCTACTGCGAGGGCGAACGGGACGAGCCCGAGGAACACCCACTGCCACCCGAACACGTCGGTGATCCAGCCCGACAGTGCTGGCGCGAATAGGCTGGGCAGCACCCAGCCGGCTGACAGATAGGCGAACATCATCGGCTGCCGGCTGGCGGGGAACGCGCGCTTGACCAGCATGTAGGCGATGGGGGAGAAGCCGCCGGTGCCGGCCCCCTGCAAGGCTCGACCGATGACGATCCAGGTCATCGACGGTGCGGCGGCGGCCACCACCAGGCCCACGATCAAGATGACGATGCTGACGGCAAACGGCACGGCTGGCCCGCGTTTGTCGGAGAGCTCTCCGGCGACCACCAGCGCCACCATGTTGGCGAGTGTGTAGATGGCCAGCGAGACGCCGTAGAGCGAATCGCCACCCAGTTCGTCGGTGATGGTGGGCAACGCGGTGATGACAGCGGTGACCTCGAAGGCCACCAGCATCACGGCCAGCACGAGGCCGATCGCGAGTAGTCGTTGCTCGGCGTTGAACGGGGTGCGCTCGAGCGCTGGTTGGTGGGCGGTCACACCGGGGAGCCCGGGGCCACCAGCGGCCACGGGCGGGTGCGCTCGACCGTGAGTGCAAGGTCGAGCAGTTGTTGTTCGCTGAAGTGGCGACCGACCACCTGCAGCCCGATGGGCAGCCCGTCGAGCGTGCCGGCAGGGATGGAGATGGCCGGGTTGCCGTGCAGGTTGGCCGGAAACGTGAGGCGACCGTTGTTCCCAGGGCCGGCGTCGATGCCCCCGAACACTCCGGGCAGCGGGCCGTCGGCATCGAAGGAGACGTCGGGGTTGGTGGCGGCGATGATGAAATCGACACCGTCGACGGGGTCGAAGATGCGCGCCATCGCTTCGTTGACCTCTACGCGGCGGCGCTCGATCTTGGCGCGGGCCGCAGCGTCGTACTTGCCCGCTGACATCTGCATGCCGAAGCGGATCTCAGGGGTGAGGTCGTCGGCGCATGCCGGCCAGTGGTCGGCGAGTTGCGCCTCGATTTCGATGGTGCCGCTGAGCGACCAGGCAGCGCCCATGCGCGGCATGACCACGTCGACGCCGTCGATGCGCCGCATGCCGCAGGTGTCGGCAAGCTGCACCCCGGCCTCCTCGAGGAGCTCCCACATCACCGGCGACACCGTGGCGTTGCCCCAGGTGGGGGCGAACGCGACCTTCGCGCCGCGCAGCGAGGCGAGGTGTGTGCCCAGCTGGGCTTCCCAGCCGGTCTCGCGCGGCATGCTGAGCGGGTCGCGAGCGTCGAAGCCGTTGGCCACGTCGAACCAGCGTGCCGTGTCGCGCACTGAACGCGAGATGCAGCCGATGGTGACGGTGAGGTTGCCGTACTGCGCCTTCGGCCCACGCGGGATACGGCCGATGGTGGCCTTCAGGCCCACCATGCCGGTGAACCCCGCGGGAATGCGGATGCTGCCGCCGCCGTCGCCGGCCGTGCCGAGCGTGACGAGCCCGCCCGACACCGCTGCTGCCGAGCCGCCACTGCTGCCACCGGGCGTCTTGCCGTGCTGCCACGGGCTGTGCGTGGTGCCGTGCAGCTTGGTGCGGGTGACGTTGACGCCACCGAACTCGCTGGCGGTGGTGAGCCCCACCAGCACGGCGCCGCCATCGTCGCGGATGCGCCGCACCATGGTGCCCGTGTGGCCGGCGACCTGGTCCTTCAGCGGCACCGAGGCGTGCGTGTCGGGCCAGCCTTCCACCTGGTCGAGTTCCTTCACCCCGATGGGCACGCCGCCGAACGGCTTGGTCACATCGGCGGCCTTGGCCGCAGCCTCGGCCTGCTCACGTGGCAGGTAGCAGAACGCGTTCAACGTGCTGGCGTCGATGGCCGCGTAAGTTGCCTGCAGCTCCTCCAGCGGCGTGCGCCGACCGGCCCGGAACTCTTCGACGAGCGAGCAGGCATCGCCCTGCCACGGTGTATCCCCCATGGAGGTCACCCTACAGTGAGGGCCTCGATCAACTCGCTCGGAGCGACCACGCTGACCGTCAGTTGGCGCACTCTGGCTGGCACAGCGGTGACCCACGCCCGCGCAGCTGGTTCGACGGTGAGCACCACGAGACCATGGCTCGAGCCGTTCACCAGCCAACGCCCGCCCCAGCCGTGGGCGCCGCGGCTGAACGGTCGCCCGCTGCCGAGCGCAACGCCGGTGACGCTGCGGCGCGGAATCGACGCGCGGAATGCCCAGCCCAGCCGCACCTTCACGGTGTCGTCGGTGACCTCGATGCTGCTGAACCGCGGGCCGAGCCCGAGCACCCGTGTCATCCACCCACCCACACCGTCGTACCGAAATGCGTACTTCATGCCCGCAGTCTCGCGCCGCACGAGCCGGTTGCTTCGCTCGCAAGGTTGGAACCGGGTCCACCTAGAGTCGGATCCTCATGGACAGTCGATCGTTCCTCGGGCTCGAGCAGAGCCACAACCCGTACCGCTGGTCGATGGAGGTCACCCCCTCGCTGGCCACCAGCGGCGGGTTCCTGTTCGGAGGGTGCGGCCTGGGTGCTGCGATCTCGGCGATGGAAGGCACCAGCGGTCGCGAGGTGGTGTGGGCCACCTCGCAGTACCTGTCGTACGCGAAGCCGGGCGAGGTGATGGACGTGGACGTGACGCTGGCCGTGGAAGGCCACCAGATCACACAGGCGCGAGCGGTGTGCCACGTGGGCAACCGCGAGATCCTGACGGTGAATGCCGCATTGGGCAACCGCCCGATGGAGCAGCGCGGTCAGTGGGAGCAGATGCCCGACGTACCGGGGCCCGACGAAGGGTTCACCCGCACTCATCGCCACCCCACCGACGGCACCATCAACGAACGACTCGAACAGCGGATGGTGAAGGGCCGTCCGTTCGAGGAGTTGCGTGGCGAGCAGGGCGACGGCCAGACGCTGATGTGGGCGCGCATTCCTGACGTGCTGGAGGCAGTGGACGCCACTGCGTTGGCAGTGCTGGGCGACTTCGTGCCGATGGCCGTGGGACAGGCACTCGGTGTCATCGGCGGAGGCAACAGCCTGGACAACACGCTGCGAGTGGCACACCTGGTACCCACCGAGTGGGTGCTGCTCGACATCCGTGTGCACGCGGTGGAGCGTGGGTTCGGGCACGGCCTGGTGCACATGTTCGCCCAGGACGGCACCCTGCTGGCGACCGCCAGCCAGAGCTGCATCGTGCGGTTCTGGAAAGATGCCTCGTTCAAAGAACGGAAGGGGTAACGCACATGACTCTGCCTGCACGACCAATGCCAATCCGACCCGGAATGACGGTGCCGCTGCCGGGCCCGTTGCACAGCCACCGTGAGAAGCTGGGTGAGCTGGCCGACATGGGCTACACCGACATCTGGTCGGCGGAGAGCGACGGGGCCGACGGCTTCACCCCGCTCGCGCTCGCCGCGGCATGGGAGCCCCGCCTGCGGCTGGGCACGGCCATCATCCCCGCCTACACGCGCTCGCCAGCGTGTTTCGCGCAGTGCGTCGCGTCGCTGGCCGACGCCGCCCCCGGCCGGTTCGCCATCGGTATCGGCAGTAGCAGCAACGTGATCGTGGAGCGCTGGAACGGCGTGCCGTTCGTGGAGCCGTACAAGAAGGTTCGCGACGTGGTGCGGTTCCTGCGCGACGCGTTCAGCGGCGAGAAGGTGGCCAAGAGCTACGACACGTTCGAGGTGAACGGCTTCAAGCTGGGCGTGCGCCCCGAGCAGCAGCCGCCGATCCTGGTGGCTGCCCTGCGCGAGGGCATGCTGAAGCTGGCCGCCCGCGAGGGCGACGGCGCCATCATCAACTGGCTCGGTGCCCAGGACGTGCCGCAGGTGGTGAAGGTGGTGCACGATGCTGCCGGGGGTGTGCCGAAGGAGATCGTGGCGCGCATCTTCTGCTGCCCCAGCGAGAACGCCGATGTCGTGCGCGCAGGGGCACGTTTCGCCATCGCCGCCTACATGAACGTGCCGGTGTACGCAGCATTTCAGGAGTGGCTGGGCCGTGGCCCCGCCCTGCAGGGAATGTGGGATGCGTGGAAGGCGGGGGATCGCAAGGGTGCATTGGCGGCGATTCCCGACGAGGTGGTGGACCAACTGATCGTGCACGGCTCGCCGGAGCACTGCCGCGCCACGATTCAGCGCTACTTCGACAACGGGGTGACCACCACCTCGCTGGCCATCCTCCCGCTCGACCCGGATCTGCATCATTGGGATGCCGTGAAGGCGCTGGCACCGAGCGCTGGCTGACCCCTTCGCCACGACGACCTACGCGGCCCGGCGAACCGGTGCGGCCTCGCCCTGGCGGGCCTCGGCCCTGGCGGCCAACTGCGCCTTGATGGCGGCGATATGGGCCAAGCCGCGCTCGCGGGTGGACTTGTCGAGCCGGAACTGCAAGGGAAGGTCGCCCGGCGACAGCAGCGCCAGCTGCTCGGGGGCCTGGGAGGTATGTGTGCTGTGGGCCATGTGAGCAGTGTCGCAAAAGGGTGTGACAGAGTACTTTCGCCCAGGTCAGAGCAGCCGGGCGCGGCCTCCGCGACTCCTCCGCGCATTCTCGCTCGAACCGATTCGTCGGGCGCGAAACCCTGTCAGATGCGTCCGCCGCACCACCCACGGGCGCGAAACCCGGACGGATGCGTCGCACTCTCGCGCCCGTGGGCGCGGACGGATGCCACGGTGGAGTTACCTCGTGGATGGGCCAAGCCCTCCGCCGTCATCCGAGTGACAGCGTGCAACTCGGGTGGGCGGCTGCAACTCGGGTGGGCGGCTGGCACTCGGGTGGGCGGCTGGCACTCGGGTGGGCTGGGCTGGGTCAGCCGACGACGAGGACGGAGCCGATGATCGACAGCAGGGCGACGGCGACGGGGGCGGCGTAGGCGGCCCACTTCGGCATGGCCTTCCAGTGTGGCGCCATCATCACGTAGCCGCAGATGGCGCCGCCGATGGCGCCACCGAGGTGGCCGCCCTTGGAGATGTTGGGGATGGTGAACGTGAACACCAGGTTGAGCAGCAGCGTGGTGCCGATGCCGGTGCTGAAGATGTTGATGCCGCGCCGGTGCATGCCGATTGCAGCGCCCGCCATGAGGCCGAACACAGCTCCCGACGCGCCGCCGGTGATGCCGCCGTCGTCGATGAGTAGCACTCCGAACGACCCAGCAAACAGGCCGGCGGTGTACATCAGCGCCATTTTCGTGGTGCCGAGCGCACGCTCGAGCAGATTGCCCAACTGGTACAGCAGGAACATGTTCATCGCGATGTGGATGACGCCGTAGTGGATGAACCCCGACGTGACGAGTCGGTACCACTGCCCACCTTCGATGACTTCGATACGGCCGCCGAAATCGATGACGACCCCCTGGAGCAGCGTCCGGGCGAGGCCGAGATCGACGTGGGCCTGAGTGACTTCTCGTCCGGCCGTGCCGGGGTCTTTCAGCACCATCCACACGAACACCAAGAAGTTGATGCCCATGATGACGTAGGTAACGGGCGTGAGCACCCGTGACGAGGCCAGCTTCGCTCGCGTCGCAACATCGGGGCGGGTGGCTTTGGCGCAGTCGAGGCAGTGTGACCCGACGGCAGCCTGGACGAGGCACTGGCTGCACGCCGGCTTGCCGCAGCGAGTGCAGTTGCGCCCGCCTTCACGATCCGGGTGGCGGTAGCAGCTGGGCACGGTGGGCGGTTGGGGCAGCGACACGGCCATCAGGCTAGCGAGGCAACCTCAGAGCATGGCGTCGAGCGCGAGTGCCACCACGACCACCACAACCACCATGCCGTTGTAGGCGGTGTGGGCAGCGGTCGACTCGATCGTTGCCTCATGCCGGCTGGGGACGCGGCGGTAAGAACGCAGGTAAATGCGCATGAAGTACGCGCCACCGATGGACAATGCGAGCGCAGCGCCGAGGGGGATGCCGATGAGTGCGTGCACCAGCCCGAACTGCACCACCTTCACCACCCGCCGCCCACGCGACCAGCCCTCCGCTCCGCCGCGGAACATGCGCTCCTCTGCGTAGGCGAACAGCGGCAATGCCGGCAGCAGCAGCGCCATGAACACGGCCGGTACCAGCCACTCCCACACGGTGCCGGTGGTGGCTTCGGACGAACCGAACACCGGGTTGCCCGTGCCGCCCAGCATGCTCCACCAACCCCACGACAACCCGGGCAGCTGCACCAGCGCGGTGGCCACGGCAACCACCGCGACCAGCACCAACGGCACCGGCCACACGTGGCGCCAGCCGATGCGGCGCAGCACCTGCGTGATGATCACCCGTCCGTTGGCCGACCGCGAGGATCGGACGCCGCTGACCAGCCGTACGGCCATGAAGCCCAGCACGGCGAACGTGAGGACGTTCGTCAGCAGGTGGTCCACGGCGACCGAGTGTACGGGTCGTGGCTACAGTCGCCCGGTCGGTCGGGTAGGGGCCCCGCCGCAGCGAGAGGGGAATACCGTGGCATGGGACTTCGAGACCGAGCCCGAGTTCGAAGCGAAGCTGGCCTGGATGCGCACGTTCGTGCGTGACGAGATCATCCCGCTCGAGGCACTGGCCGACAAGTGGCGCACCGCGCAAGGTCGCAAGGTGTTTCAGGCCATCACCGCCCCGTTGAAGGCGGAAGTGAAGCGCCAAGGGCTGTGGGCCGCGCACCTGCCGCCCGACATGGGCGGCCAGGGTTTCGGCCAGGTGAAGCTGGGTCTGATGCACGAGATCCTCGGCCAGACCCCGTACGGCCCCAGCGTCTTCGGCAACCAGGCACCCGACAGCGGTAACGCCGAGCTCATCGCCGTGGGCGGCACGCTCGCGCAGCGCGAGCAATGGATGCAGCCGCTGCTCGACGGCAAGTACCGCAGCTGCTTCAGCATGACCGAGCCGGGCGCCGGGGCCGACCCGACGCTGCTCACCACGAGCGCGATGCGCGACGGCGACGAGTGGGTGATCAACGGGCACAAGTGGTTCTCGTCGAACGCGTCCATCGCCGACTTCCTGATCGTGATGGTGAAGACCGGTGACTACGAGATGCCGTACAAGAACTACTCGATGATCATCGTGCCGACGGCCACCGAGGGCGTGAACATCGTTCGTGACGTGCCCACCATGGGCGAGCCCGACCACAAGACCGGCGAGCCTGGCGGCCACGCCGAGATCATCTACGACAACGTGCGCGTCCCGTTCGAGAATGTCGTCGGTGGCGAGGCTGGAATCGGCCAGGGCTTCGCACTCGCCCAGAAGCGCCTCGGCCCGGGTCGCATCCACCATGCGATGCGCTGGCTGGGGCAGAGCCAACGTGCCTTCGACCTGCTGTGCGAGCGAGCGCTCACTCGCTACACGCACGGCAGCCTGCTGGCCGAGAAGCAGATGGTGCAGGACTGGATCGCGCAGAGCTACGCCGACATGCAGGCTGCTCGACTGCTCACGCTGCAGGCCGCGTGGAGGATGGACCAACTGCACGCTGCGGGCAAGCACTACAGCGACGCGCGGGTGGAGATCGGGGTCATCAAGTTCTGGGGGGCGAAGGTGTTGCACGACGTCATCGACCGCGCCATCCAGATCCACGGTTCGCTCGGCTACACCACCGACCTGCCGCTCGAAGGCATGTACCGCGCGGCCCGTGCCGCCCGCATCTACGACGGCCCCGACGAGGTGCACAAGGTCACCGTCGCCCGCCAGGTGTTGAAGGGCTATCGCCCCAGCGACCCGTCCATCGAACACCTGCCCACCCGCCGCGCCGCGGCGCTGGAGAAGTTCGCCGATTACCTCGACGAGCTTGCCGTCAACGACTGAACTCGGCCGCCGAGCGATACGCCGCTTCCACGATGTGCAGCGCGGTGAGGCCGACCTCGGCCGACGCGATCGGCGTGTCGCCGGTGGCGCAGCAGTGGGCGAAGTCGGCCATCTGCGCCTGATACATCGGCAGTGAACAGTGCTCGTAGCCCTCCGGAGGCGGCGTGGCAGCTGTGAACTGTGGCCAGACTCGTTCGTAGCCAGCCGTGCCGAACACCTCGGTGTCGGCCTCGACGCCGTCGAGCCGCGGTTGCCACCAACCGAACTCGACCACGCTGCGCACCCCGTTCGACCAGTCGATGGTCACCACGCCGTCGTCGTCGACCGCGTAGTCGCCGTAGGCGGTGCCGAGCGATGCCTGAACCCGCACCGGCTGTGGGTCGCCGAGCAGGAACCGCACCGTGTCGATCGCGTGGATGCCCATGTCGATGAGTGCGCCACCCCCTGCGAGCGCCGGGTCGGTGAACCACCCGCTGGGGCCCCAGCCGGCGTGGATTCCGTACCCGCGGGTGCGCACCGGCCGGCCCACCGCCCCTGCGGCGATGCGGTCTCGAGCGGCGATGACCTCGTTGCGGTAGCGCCACATGTGCCCGACGAGCATGGTGAGCCCGGACGCCGCAGCGGTCTGCGCCATCTCCTCACCTTCGGCCGTCGTGATGGCCATCGGCTTGTCGACAAGGACGTGCTTGCCGGCGCGCAGCGCAGCCATGGCCTGCGGATGATGCAGCGCGTTCGGCGTACCGATGACGACAGCGTCGACGTCGTCGGCCTGGACCGCAGCCTGCCAGTCGTCGGCCGAGCGACAGACGTAACTGACATCGAGGCCACAGGCCGTCGCCGCTTGCTCGTGCATCTTGCCGATGAATCCGTGACCGAGCAACGCGAGCCGCAACGGCCGGCTCATGATGGTTCGCCCGTACCGCCCCGTGCGCCGATGTCGCCGGCGTGGGCCTGGATGCGTGCCGCAGCCCGGGCCACATCGAGCACGTCCTCGCGATCGGCGAGCAGCAGCCGGTGCTGCAGCCACACAGTGCTTGCCGCGGCATGCTCAGCGTGCGGCAGGTGCAACGTCGAGTAGTCGATGGTGGGTGCGTGTTCGCGAAGTCGGGGCGCGAAGTTGCGGTTACGGAACAGCGCGAGATCGGAGAGCGACGGGTACGACACGCCCATCGGGATGCCCTCTGCGGCGAGCGCTCGCTCGAATGCCTGAAGGGGAAGCCCGGCGAACTGCTCGCTGTCGTAGTGGATCACGAAGCAATAGTTGCCCTGGGAGTCCATGCGTGGGTCGCGTCGAGGCGCGCGCAGGCCGGGGACCTCATCGAGCGCTGCGTTGAGCGCGATCGCGTTGTCGTTGCGAATGCGGTTCTGCTCCGGGAACCGGGCGAGCTGGGCCCGTAACACCGCGCCCTGCCACTCGGTCATCCGCAGGTTCGAGCCGTAGGTGGGGTGGTGGTAGAACCATTCGCCCTTTGCCCGGCCGCAGTCGGCGTAGGCCCAGGCTCGGTCGCGCAGTTCCTCGTCGTTGCAGATCAGCACGCCACCTTCGCCAGCGGTCATCAGCTTCGAGCGTTGCATCGAGAAGCTACCGAAGTCGCCCCACGAACCGACACCGCGGCCACGCCAGAACGTTCCGTGTGCATGCGCACAGTCTTCGATCAGTCGCAGGCCGCGGCGTGCGCACAGATCGGTGAGGGCATCGAGGTCGGCTGCGGCCCCGGCCACGTGCACAGCGATGATCGCCTTGGTGCGCGGCGTGATTGCGGCCTCAGCAGCTGCCACGTCGATGCACAGTGTGTCTGGGTCGATGTCGACCAGCACCGGTGTCGCGTTGACTGCGAGCGCGGCACCAGCAGACGCGACGAACGTCATGCCGGGCACGATGACTTCATCGCCATCGCCTACGTCGCACGCGATGAGTGCAGCTTCCAGGGTGTGGGTGCCGTTGGTGAGGGCCATCCCGAAACGAGCGCCGTGATAGCCGGCGAACTCGGTGGCGAACGTGGCTGCGACGTTGCCGCTGCCCTGCCACCAGCCGCCCGCGTCGAGCACGCGCAGCAGCCCATCGCGTTCGCCGTCGTCCCACACGGGCCACGATGGGTAATCGAAGGTTCGTACGGGTGCGCCGCCGAGAACGGCTGGTGTGCCGATGATGCTGGTCATGTGTGCTCCACGAGGGTCGAGTGGTCGAGAACTCCTGCCAGGGCAGCTTGATCCCCGATGATCGTCACATCGGGGTGATCGAGCAAGGCGCTGGCAGGAAGATCTGTGGTGGGAGGGCAGGTCAGCAGCGTGGTGATCGCATCGCGCTTGGTGGGCCCGCTGGCGATCAGCACGATGCGTCGCGCCGCTGCGATGGTGCCCAGCCCCTGGGTGATCATCCGATGAGGGACATCGTCGAGGTCGCGGAAGAAGCGGGCGTTGTCCGCCCTTGTCGTCTCGGTGAGAACGCCCGCATGCGCCCGCGAGCCGAATGGTGTGCCCGGCTCGTTGAACCCGATGTGGCCGTTGCGGCCGATACCGAGGATCTGCACGTCGACGCCGCCGAGCCGGCGCAGATCCTCCTCGTACCGTTCGGCTGCATCGTCGAGGTCGGCGGCGTCGACGTCGGGCCCGTGGACCTGGTGGTCTGGCAGGCCGAGTGGTCGCGCCAATTGCTCGATGATCACTGATCGGTAGCGGCAGGGATGCCGGGCCGGCAGTCCGACGTACTCATCGAGTAGCCACAGCTGGACATCGTCGCAAAGGCTTCGATGACGCACGAGTTCGCGATACGCAGTGATCGGAGACGATCCGGTGGCGACGCCGACAACCGCCGGGTTGCCCTCGGCGACCAGCGCGGCGGCAGCTCGCCCGACGTCGTCGGAACTGCTGGCAGCGATCACTCTCACTTGTCTCGAACCCTGGTTGCGCCGGGCATTGAACACACCAACATGTCGGCCAGACTAGCAGCTCGAGATTGGGTCTTGTAAGGAAGGCTTCCTTACCTTTAGAGTGCCGAGTGTGACGCCTGCTCTGGGGACGCAGCCCGCGAATATTCGCGATATGAACGAACGGGTCGTATACCGCACCATTCGCGCGCTGCGGCCGGTCAGTCGCGCCGAAGTGGCTCGCCGAACGAAACTCTCGAAGCCGACCGTGTCGCTGGCGCTGCGCAGCCTGGAGGTAGCGGGTCTGGTGGTGGAGTCGAGTCAGCAGCGTTCAGGTCGATCGGGAGTGCTCTATGAGCCCGTCGCCAGTGCTGCACTCGCGGTTGGTGCCGAACTCGACGCCGACGCAGTTCGCGCCGTGCTCACCGACCTCGACGGCAACGAACTCGCCCGTTGCTCGGTGGGCTTTGATGCGTCGTCGGCGGCGCAGGTGTTCGCGGCTGTCGTCGAAGCTGTCACCAAGCTTGTGCCAACTCGCCGCCGCCGGGTGCTGCGCACGGTCGTCGTGGGTGCCCCCGGCATCATCGATCGAACGAGCGGTGTGCTCACCCAGTCCGGTGTCATCCCTGTGCTCGACGGCTCCGAACCGGCAGCCGTCCTGTCGGCGGCACTCAAGGTTCCGGTGTCGATCATCAACGACGTCGACCTCGCAGCGATCGGTGAGCAGGTGCACGGGCGAGGACGAGGTCGCAGCGATTTCGCCGTCATCTCGATCGGTGCGGGCATGGGCGCCGCGCTGGTGCTCAATGGGCAGTTGTATCTCGGCTCGCGAGGCGGTGCGGGCGAGATCGACGACATCCCGTTCCGTCGTGTCGTG